>Ga0308171_1000395_pt1 | contig 99110 bp, 91 predicted proteins | sample PhyGR1_FD_202135 | JGI IMG/M metagenome (GOLD analysis project Ga0308171, IMG submission 202135) | Phyllosphere microbial communities from UC Gill Tract Community Farm, Albany, California, United States - DLSLSG.R1 | ecosystem: Host-associated > Plants > Phyllosphere > Unclassified | place: USA...
TGGGATCGTGGCTGGCCTGTTCGTCATCATTGGCGTATGTCTGCCGGGCGAGCGCCATATTTCCGAAAGCATCGAGACCAACCGCAAGATGACGATCGTGTACGACACGGTCAACAGCCTGCGCCGCTTCAAGGACTGGAACCCGCTCTTGCTGCGCGATCCCGCCGTTGAACTGAAGTACTCCGGCCCCGCTGCCGGCGTCGGCGCACGCCTGGACTACGCCTCCAAGGAAAGCTCCTTGGGCGAGGGTAGCTGGGTGATCACCGAGTCCGAGCAGAACAAGCACGTGGCGATCGCGATCGAGGACGCCTCCAAGGGTCACGACAAGACCACCAGCTTCACCCTGGAGCCGACCGGCAAGGGTGGCCGCAACGTCAAGATCACGCAGGACTACAGCGTCAAGTACGGTTTCAACCTGTTCGGTCGTTACGCTGGTCTGTACGTCAGCCGTCACGCCGGTGACGACCTGAAGCTGGGTCTGTCGCGCATGGCCAACATGCTGGCCACCGTGCCGAACATCGACTACCGCACCGCCGAAGCCCCGCTGACCGATCTGGCCATCGTGGACGTCCCGGCCGAGGACCTGCTGGTCGTCACCGCCGGCAACGTGGACCGCGGCCAGGAGACCATCACCAAGTCCATCAAGGACAACCAGGAGTGGATCAAGCGCGTCATGGAGGCCAACAACCTCGAAGCCGCCGGTCCGTTCCGCATCATCACCACCGATTTCGGCGCCGAGAAGTACGCCTTCGACGTGGCCCAGCCGGTCAAGAAGAAGGGTGCCGAGGCCGCGACGGCCGAAGCCCTGACGGTGAAGATCGACGATGGCGCACCGGTCAAGTACGTGCATGTGGCTCCGCATCGTTCGGCCCACGCGGCCTACACCGGCCACATGGCCGGCCTGGACATCGCCCGTAACGCCCTGCGTGCGTGGTCGGTGACCGGCGGCAACGAAGTGATCGATCGTCCGTACGAGTCCTGGAAGGACGGCGTGGACAAGTCGTTCACTCCGGAAGGCACGTACGACATCTACTGGGCCGTCAAGTAATCCGACGGTTGCCGTGATGTAACGCACGACCTGAAACGCGCCGCTTCCTGCGGCGCGTTTTTTTTTGGCTCCGGCCACGGGGCACTGTCTGAAGGACGCAAGCATGCTCAACCTGGAACGACGCACGCGCAAACCCTCCCTGCTGGCCGGCCTGGGCGGGCTGCTCGCGGCCACGGCGGTGGGCCTGTCGGCATACGCCTCCCATGGCATCGCCGACCCGCTGGCGCAGTCGCATGTGACCACCGCGGCGCTGTACGCCTTCGGGCACGGGGTGGCGCTGGCCGTACTCGGCCCGACCCAGCAGAACACGCTGGGCCGGCTGGCCCTGTACGTCCTGCTGATCGGCACGCTGCTGTTCTCCGGCAGCCTGGTGGCGGGCGCGCTGTGGAAGCTCAGCACCTCGTTGGCGCCGGTCGGTGGCACCGCGCTGATGGTGGGCTGGCTGGCCTACGGGCTGAACGCGCTGAGGCGCTGACATGCCCCGATACCGCCGCGGCTTTGATGTCGATGAGGCGCATGCCTGGCTGAGCCGGCGCGACCGGCGGCTGGGCACGTGGATGAAGCGGCTCGGCCCGATCCAGGCCCAGCCCGGGTGGGCGAAGACGTTCGATCCGGTCGATGCGCTGGCCAGGGCAATCCTGTTCCAGCAGCTCAGCGGCAAGGCCGCCTCGACCATCGTTGGGCGGGTGGAGACGGCCATCGGCAGCACCCGGCTGCACGCCGATACGCTTGCGCGTATCGATGACCCCGGGCTGCGCGTCTGCGGTGTCTCCGGCAACAAGGCGCTGGCCCTGCGCGACCTGGCCAGGCGCGAGGCAGCAGGCGAGATTCCCGACCTGCGCCGGATGTCGGTGATGGACCATGATGCGATCATCGATGCCCTGGTTCCGATCCGCGGCATCGGCCGCTGGACGGTGGAGATGATGCTGATGTTCCGGCTGGGTCGCCCGGACATCCTGCCGGTGGACGACCTCGGTATCCGCAAGGGAGCGCAGCGCGTGGACAAGGCCGAGCGGATGCCGACCCCGAAGGAGCTGCTCGCCCGGGGCGAGAGGTGGGGTCCGTTCCGGACCTACGCCAGTCTGTACCTGTGGCGTATCGCCGATTTCACGGTGGATCCGAAGGCGACGACCAATCGTTCGCAGGGGTGAGGCTACGCGTCCGGCGGCTCCGGCGCGAAGGCCGGGTCGTCGCTGATTCGTGCCCGTGCTGGGTGGCGCTTTTTCGCCGCAAGGTAGCGGTGATGGCGGAAGGTGGCGTAGGTGCCGCGGAGGACCACGACCCCGATCACCACCAGCATTCCCATCCTCCGCAGCGTGTCTGCCATGCCGGCGCTGTCCAGCCTCAGATGCATCACGAACACCCATGCCCACAGCGCAGCGGTCAGGCAGGCCGCAACCCGGCTGCGTTTGTAGACCCCCACTGCCAGACCCAGGTAAACGCAGCTCAGCATCGCAGCAGCGATGAAGTTCATCATGGCGAACACGTGCTGGTTCTTGGCCCACGTCCAGCCACCCGTGGCGAGGGTGAACACGGTGAGTCCCGCGCCCAGTAACCAGAGCTGCGTGACTGGTCTGGTGATCCCGCTCGGCACCTGTTCCCAGTGCGGTGCCATGGGCGTGGAGGGGGGAACCTCACCGGCCTGGTAGGGATTCTGATCGTCCATGGTGGTCCTCCTTGTGGGCCGCCCCGGTCAGGGTTCGGCGTCGCGCCAGCACCAATGCCACGGTTCGTAGACAATCCCGTGCGGGTTGTCGCGCGGGTAGCTCAGCTGGAAGCCGAAGCGGCCCGCATGCTCGGCCAGCCACGCAAACGCGGCAGTCGACTCGAACGATGCTTCCGCCGGCGGTTCGCCGGGGGTGCCGATATCCAGCGCGTAGCCGCTGTGATGCTCGCTGTAACCGGGCGCGGCGTTGACCTTCAGTATGTCCTCCACACTCAGCCCGCGGCTGCGTTTGCGCGCGAAGATGCCCAGCTGATAGTCGTGGCTGCGGTAGCCGGAGATCGCATCCAGCGCGATGCCATCGGCGGCGGCCTGCTGGCGCATCCGTTGCCAGCCTCGCGCAGCGTCGCGGTGCAGCCATAGCGGGCGCCGGTAGCGGTCGAAGCCGGCCAGGTGCAGCTGAGCCGGTTCGGCCTCCAGCGCAAGACCGGTCGCGGCCTCGTAGGCATCGGCATCAATCCCGAGGGTTTCGAGGCGATGCTGCAGTCCACTCAGGGGCAGCACCGCATCGGGCGCGTTGCCACGACGGCGATCCAGCAGCTGGCGGTCCAGCGCATCCAGTGCCTCCTCGATGCCCGGCTCGCGCATCAGGCGCGGCACCAGCGGCAGCACGCCGTGGGCGGTAGCGACGGCGAGGTAGCGCCCATCGCGCTTGCGCCGCAGTACCCACTGCGCGCGAGCCAAGGCGCGCGCGTCGGCAGAGCCGCGTGCACGCAGCAGGCCGCCGGGCCACAATTCGATCTCGGCGGTGTTGATCAGCAGGGCAGGGGATCGGCGCATGCTGCCAGCTTAGTGCGCGCCCGGCCGCGCGGCCAGCGCCTTCAGGGCATCGAGCAGGGCACGTGGGCGGTCCGGGCTGATCACCAGGGCGCTGCCATCGCGCAGCGGCAGGTGCAGCACACGGCTGCTGTCGGTGACCAGGCAGAACGCCTTGCTGCGGTCGGCCATCCGGTAATGCCCGGATTGAAAGCCCGGCACGCCGTAGCCATTGGTCTTGATCGAGGGCTTGTAACGGCCATGCTCGGCGAAATCGACGATGCGCGCTTCGTCCAGACGCATGTCGCTCACCGGCACGCGCTTGCGGTAAAAGGTCGACTGCACGTCCAGCGTGTCCTGGTGGAGCACGATGCGGCGGCGGGTGTACGCCCAGGTCAGCGCGGCCGCCAGCACCGCCAGGAACGGCAGGGTGATGAACAGTTCGGTGTGTGAACGCTCCGGCGCGTCCAGCGCGGTGCCCACCATCAGGCCGGCGACGAGCAGTAGCGGAACCCACAGCCACAGCAGTCGCCGGACCGGCGATGGGGCAACCTCGAAGGATTGAGCTTCAGACATCTCAATCCTCCTTCTTGAAGATCAGCAACGCCGTATTGAGGGGCGGCGCGAAGACAAGGTTGACCAGTTCCCAGCCAAGGTTGCCGTGCCGGGTCAGCTCGTCCTGTATGTCTTTGGGTTTCACAATGCCCATCATGCCCGGCTTTACTTCAACGGTCAGGTAGCTCCAGCGCCTGCTCATGGCTTGCTCTCCTTGTCGGGGGCGGGTTTGGGAAGGCGTCCGGCCTTGCGCAGCGCATCGCGCAGCACGTATTCGATCTGTGCATTGAGGCTGCGCAGCTCGTCGTCGGCCCAGCGCTGCGCCGCCGCCAGAACGTCGGCATTGATACGCAGCGGGTAGGCTTTCTTTTCGGTCATGCGGGGTCCTTTATCTACAACGCGTGCCGTCCCCTCGGCGCCGCGTTGCGTTGGTAGGTGCCGACCATGGGTCGGCACGCTGTTGCATCAATACAGTGAACCGGCGTTGACCACCGGCTGGGTGCCACGATCCGAACACAGCACGGTCAGCAGGTTGCTCACCATGTGCGCCTTGCGCTCTTCATCGAGCTGGACCACGCCGTTTTTCTGCAGTTCGGCCAAGGCCATTTCGACCATGCCGACCGCGCCAGCGACGATCCGCGTACGCGCGGCGATGACCGCATTGGCCTGCTGGCGCTGCAGCATCGCCTGGGCGATTTCCGGCGCATAGGCGAGGTGGCTGATGCGCGCGTCGATCACCTGCACGCCGGCATCGGCCAGGCGCTCGGCCAGCTCGTCCTTGAGGTGCTGGGAAATCTCGGCGGCATGGCTGCGCAGCGACAGTTGGCCTTCTTCGTGCTGGTCGTACGGATAGCTGGTCGCCATCGCGCGCAACGCAGATTCGGACTGGATGTGCACGAAGCTCTCGTAGTCATCCACGTTGTAGACAGCTTCGGAAGCATCCACCACCTGCCACACGATCACCGCGGCGATCTCGATCGGGCTGCCGTCGAGCTCATTGACCTTGAGCTTGCCGCTTTCGAAGTTGCGCACGCGCTGGCTCACCTTGACCTTGGTGAAGAACGGGTTGTTCCAGCGCAGGCCGTTCTCCTTGACGGTGCCGACGTACTTGCCGAACAGGCTGACGACCACGGCCTGGTTGGGTTGCACGGTGTACAGGCCGACCAGGCTGAGCAGGGCGGTGGTGGCCAGCACCAGGCTGCCCACGATCAGCGCCGGGTTGCGGTTGCCCTTGTCCACCCCGACCACGAACATCCACACGGCCACCGCGGTCAGGGCCAGCACCAGCAGCAGGAAGGGCAGGCCGGACAGCGAGCGGATCGACTTCTCTTTCATGGCGGGGCGTCCTTGGGTAGTTGATTGGAAGATATCAAATTGATATCACTCTGCAAGTGCCGCCCGGGCCGGCCACGCGGCGGCGGCACCGGCTAGAATGCCCTCCCGCCCCTGTTGTCCGGAACACTGCCATGTCCACGCTCGGTACGCCGCTGTCTCCTTCCGCCACCCGTGTGCTGCTGCTGGGATCCGGCGAACTCGGCAAGGAAGTCGCCATCGAGCTGCAGCGGCTGGGGGTGGAGGTAATCGCTGCTGACCGCTACGCCAACGCGCCGGCGATGCAGGTGGCACACCGTTCGCACGTGATCGACATGCTCGACGCGATGGCGCTGCGCGCGCTGATTGCACTGGAGAAGCCGCATCTGGTGGTGCCTGAGATCGAGGCGATCCATACCGAGACGCTGGTCCAGCTGGAACAGGAGCAGGGCCTGCGCGTGGTGCCCACCGCGCGTGCCGCGCGCTTGACGATGGACCGTGAAGGCATCCGCCGGCTCGCCGCCGAGACGCTGGGCCTGCCGACCTCGCCGTACCGTTTCGTGGATACCGATGCCGAGTACCGCGCGGCGGTGGCCGCGATTGGCCTGCCGTGCGTGGTCAAGCCGGTAATGTCCTCCTCGGGCAAGGGCCAGAGCACGCTGCGCCAGGACGCCGACATCGCGCCGGCCTGGGAGTATGCGCAGACCGGTGGCCGCGCCGGTGCCGGGCGCTGCATCGTGGAGGGCTTCATCGATTTCGAGTACGAAATCACGTTGCTGACCGTGCGTCACGCAGGCGGGACCTCGTTCTGTGCGCCGATCGGGCACTGGCAGAAAGACGGCGACTACCGAGAAAGCTGGCAGCCGCAGCCGATGTCGCCGCGCGCACTGGCACGGGCGGAGGAGATTTCGCAGGCGATCACCGATGAGCTGGGTGGCTGGGGACTGTTCGGGGTCGAGCTGTTCGTGAAGGGCGACGAGGTGTGGTTCAGCGAGGTATCACCGCGGCCGCATGACACGGGTCTGGTGACGTTGGCCTCGCAGGAGTTGAGTGAGTTCGCGCTGCATGCGCGCGCGATCCTGGGGCTGCCGATCCCGGTGATCCGCCAGAGTGGTCCGTCGGCGTCGTGCGCGATGCTGGCCCACGGCGAAGGCGTGCCGTTCTTCAGCAATGTGGCCGAAGCGCTGGTGCAGCCGGATTCGGCGCTGCGCCTGTTCGGCAAGCCGAGTGTGCACGGGCATCGCCGGGTAGGGGTGACGCTGGCGCGGGGGGCGGATGTCGATGAGGCGCGGAAGATTGCGCGTGAGGCGGCTGAGGCGATCGGGATCGAGTTGCGGTCGTGAGGCAGGGCGCCTTGGGTGCTGCCGGTGTGAGGCGATCGGGCAGCCCGATGCAGGACCCGCCGTAAACCCATCCCTGGGGGCTCGTAGTGCGGCATCCATGCCGCACACGGTCCTTCATCGGGCTGCCCGATCACCTCTTCGCGGAGGGTCGGTTGGGCGGATCCAACGGCGCGGCAGAAAATGGCAGGACAAAAAAAACGGCGAGCCTTGGCTCGCCGTTTTTCGTTGAAAGCGAAGCAGAACTTACTTCACGTCCACCCACACCAGATGGTGGTCGCTGCCATCGGCGATCTTCGCGTCCGGGCTTTCGTTGGCCGGCCAGAAAACGCCACTGCCGATGTAGTTGAAGCCGACCGAGGGCAGGACGTAGTCCAGCCGCATCGTGCCCGACTTCGGGCCGAAGTCGCCGGTGGCGTGGAAGGGCGCGCCTTTGCGGGTGATGCCTTTTTCGGCATACGCCAGGCTGGTCTGCTCTGCGCCGACGCTGCGCGGGGTGGGGTAGCGCAGGACGCGGGGGTTTTCGATCAGTTCGACGATCGCGTCGTGGCGGCCGTCGCCGTCGACCGGGTCGTTGTTGAGGTCGCCGAGGATGACGAAGCGCGCGTCCTGCGGGAGGCCGCCGCACTGGCCGCGGTCATCGCACAGCCAGGAGGTGTCGCGGTCCTTGAGGTAGTCCTGCCACAGGCGCAGCTCGTCGTGGTTGCGGGCGGCGTTGCGCTTCTCCGGGCCGTCGAAGACCGGCGGGGTCGGGTGCGAGACCAGGGCGTGCACGGTGCCGTTCGGGGTGGTCACCGGCACGTCCCAATGCGATTTGGACGACAGGCGCAGCTGCGACCAGACGTGGTCGTTGTAGAAGGATTTCCCGGTGCGCGGGTCGATCGGGCGCAGGGCACCGGGCATCGCGCTCCACTTCAGCAGCTGGAAGCTACGGACCTTGGCTTCATCGATCGGGTAGCGCGACAGCACCAGCATGCCGTACTGACCCGGGTGCAGGCCGTAGCCCCAGGCATCGTTGCCACGGGCGCGGCCTTCGCCGCCGATCTCGCCGTTGTTGTCCAGGTCCAGGCCGCTCTGCACGCCGGTGTTGACCGGGGCGAGGTAGCGGTAGGCGTAGTGCAGCGGCTCACCGCCGCCCGGTTGTGCGGCTTCCAGGTAGCGCTGCTGGAACAGGTCGGCGGCGCGGTGGGCGTCGTCGTAATCGAACTCGTTGAGCAGCACCAGATCCGGACGGACCTGCTGCAGGACGGCGGCGATCTTGCGCGCGTGTTCGCTGTCGCCTTCAAGCTCGGCGATCAGGCCGCCGGTCTCGTCGCTGTACAGGGAGGTGTTGTAGGTGGCGATCCGCAGCGGTGCGGAAGCGGTATCCGGCATGGCGGCGGTCTTGGCGGGGGTCTGGGCACAGGCGCCGCAGAGCAGGGCCAGGGCAAGGATCAGGGGATGGGCTTTCATCCGCCTATTTTGCACCCGTCGCGGTGTCAGTGATGCGTCAGCGGCCGTCCAGTTCGTCATCGAAGGCATGCCAGCGGCGGCCATCGTAGGCCTCCAGCGGGCGGAACCGGCGCTTGTAGTCCATTTTGCGGTGGTCGCGGATCCAATAACCCAGATACAGGTGCGGCAGCTGCTCGCGCTGGGCCCAGGCGATCTGCTGCAGGATCGCGAAGGTGCCCAGGCCGCGATGAGCCTGGTCCGGTTCGAAGAAGGTATAGACCGCCGAGAGCCCCTGCGGGGTGACGTCGGTTACGGCGACGCCGAGCAGCGGGCCGCGATGGCCGTCCTCGGCCGGGCCGCGGATTTCGACAAAACGCCCCTGCGACCAGCGCCCGATCAGAAACTGATCGAACTCGTGCGGGCCGTGTTCGTCCATGCCGCCCTGCGCGTGGCGATGGGTCAGGTAGCGGTGGTACAGCGCGAACTGCTCGTCGGTCTGCTCGGCCGCGACGATCCGCACTTCCAGATCCGCATTGCGGGCCAGGCAGCGGCGCTGGCTGCGGTCCGGTGCGAAGCGGGCCACAGGGATGCGCACGGCCACGCAGGCGTGGCAGTCCGCGCAGTGCGGGCGGTAGACCAGATCGCCGGAGCGGCGGAAGCCCCAGCCCAGTGCCATCGGGTACAGCGTGCCCAGGCGCGGATCGTTGGGATCGAGCACCAGATCGCGCGCGGCCCGTTCCGGCCAGTAGCCACAGGGGTGGTCACCGGTCTGGAACAGTCGGAGCTCGTCGTCGCGGTCGCCGTGTATTGCCATGCCTACAGCATAGCCCCGTGCCGTCGCAGGCGCCGCGACTGTCTGCCACATGAACATGGCCGGCCGGGCTGTCAACGGTGCTGGCGTCCACGCGTTGTTACCGGTGTGGGTGCCACGCACCGCACGCAGTTTCCCTTACGAACCGGAGTTACCCATGCGCAACCGCAAATCCCTCCTGCTGCTGGCCCTGCTGCTGTCCACCGGTGCTGCCGGCCTGGCGGTCGCCGCCGATACCCCCGCCGCCGCCGACAAGCCTGCCCGCGCCAAGCTGGACACCAATGGCGATGGCTTCATCGACCGCACCGAGGCGGCCAGGTCGCCGCGTCTGGCTGCGCAGTTCGACACGCTCGATGCCAACAAGGACGGCAAGCTGTCCCGTGAGGAACTGCCGCGCTGGCACGGCAAGCGCCATGGGCGTGGCCCGGGTGGGCATGGCGACTGGATGGCCAAGCTGGACACCAACAAGGACGGCCGCATCAGCCGCGAAGAGGCCAAGGCCGACCCGCGCCTGGCCGCGCGCTTCGATGCGATGGACGTCAACAAGGATGGTTACCTGGACAAGGCCGACCGCGAGCTGCGCATGAAGCAGCATCGTGATGCCTGGTTTGCCGCGGCCGACACCAACAAGGACGGCCAGCTGAGCAAGGCTGAGTTCGATGCGGCCAAGGGCCCGTTCGGTGGCCCGCGTGGCGATCATCGCGATGGCAAGCACCGCGATGGCAAGCCGCCGATGCCGCCGAAGGCACCGGCCGCGAAGTAAGCGATACGCTGAAGCTGCACAACGAAAGCGCCGGTCGTCGACCGGCGCTTTTTCTACATCAGATGCGGCCGTTCCTGTACATCGCCCAGGCGATGGTGCCGATCACGAACAGGTTCATTACCCACAGCGCCTTGCGGCCATACAGCGACTCGTACTTCCAGTTCGGGCCGGTGCGGCCATGGCGCGCTGCATCGCGAGCGATCATCGGGGCCATGATCCGCTGCAGCGGAACCAGGCATTGATAGTTGATCACGGCCAGGCCGATGGCCAACGCCACCACCGGCCAGTACCAGGCCAGCGGCAGGAAGCCCAGGGCGAACACGGCCACGCAGGTCACCATGGCGGTGAAGGTGCTGTAGTGCACGAAGCCGCGGATGGCCGTGCGCTCGTCATGGCTCTCGGCATACGAGAGCAGATAGCGGCCGCCCAGGTAGCTGCCCAGCACGCCACCGACCATGCTGCCGAGGATCGCACCCCACGCGAAATCCGGCGGCAACACGTGGGTCTGGCTGGCCGCTGCCGTCAACGACCCCAGGGCGGCACCGCCGGAAACGCTGGCACCGCCCAGGCCGAGCTTGCTGGTGCCAAGCCCGGTGCCGAGCAGGATCGCGGCACTGGCGGTACCGGGGGCGGCGACCAGCACCATGGACACGACGGTGGTCGCGAACGCAGCGCTCGGCGCGCTGCTGCGCGCGAAGTCGCTGAAGCGACGCATCATTTCCTCGCGGACGGTGGCGCGCGCGCGCGACAGGCGCTTGCGCACGGCGGCATCGCTGAGCCCGAGCAGATCGGCGACCTGCTGCGAACTCTGGCCTTCGCGGTAATAGAGCAGCAGCGTCTCACGGCTGTCTTCGGGCAGCGCAGAGATGATCTCTTCGGCGGCCAGTTCTTCTTCCACCCGCTGCAGGTGTTCCGGGGCACTGGGGCTGGGGTCGGCGGCCATGTTGATGGCGATCTCGGCGGCCTCGCCTGAGAGCGGGCGGCCGCGGTTGGCGCGCAGCCAGTCCCGGGCGAGGTTGCGGGTGATCTGGCGCAGCCACGGCAGGAAGCTGGCGTGGTTGTGCAGCTGATTGAGCTGCTGCCAGGCCTTGATGAAAGCCTCCTGTGCGATGTCCTCGCTGGCATGCACGTCGCGGGTGATCGCCAGCGCGATCGCGGTGACCGTGTTCTGGCAGGCCAGCACGATGCGCCCGTAGGACTGCTGGCAGCCGCCTGCGGCAGCGGGCAGCTCGCGTTCGAGCGTAGTGGTCAGCGGATGCGTCATGGCACGTTCCCCGGCGGTGATCCGAGTATGACGATGCCTCAACCCGAATGTGACCGGATAGTGCCGGCCGCTGGCCGGCTCTGCAGGATTCCAACCGCACGAGGAGCCGGCCAGCGGCCGGCACTACCCGTTATTCGGTGGGCTGGATCCGGACCCGCACTTCCTCTTCTTCCGGCGGGGTGGCGGCCGGTGCGGTCGGCGACGCCGTCGGCTGCACGGCCGGTGCTGATGCCGGGGCGGGCGCCACGACCGGGGCGCCGCGGTGGCGCATGACCACCACCATCGCCACGGCAGCGATCACCAGCAGCAGCCCGATACGGATGCGCCAGGCCCAGTTGCGCGGCGCATCGTTCTGGGCGACCTCGTCGCGGAACGCGAACTGCGCGGTCGGGTGGTCGCGGCGGGTGGTTTCCAGCAGGCGTGCATCGCGCAGGATCTCGCGGGCGCGCGGCTGGTCATCGGCATGCACCACCCACAGGGTCGGGTGGGTGGTGGCCTTTTCCTTGTCCAGATAGCTGAACTGGCTGCCGCGCTTGCTGTGGTACGAGCGGCCGTTGGTGATGCGCACCTCGATGCCGGCGTCGCGCAGCAGCTGGGCCACGCCTTCCACGGTCTCTACGCGCTGGCTGTTGAAGATCTGTCTCATGTCAGTCCTTGGCCGGCACGGCGGCGGCCGCGGCACTGTCATCGACCACGCGGATCAGGCCTTCCTGCGCCGTACTGGCGACCAGGATGCCGTTGCGGGTGAAGAACTGGCCACGCGCCAGGCCACGCGAATCCTGCGCGCTGGGGCTGTCCAGCGAGTACAGCAGCCAGTCGTCGGCGCGGAACGGGCGGTGGAACCAGATCGCATGGTCCAGCGAGGCCATCTGCACGTGCGGCTGGTAGTAGCTGATGCCGTGCGGGAAGGTCGCGGTGCCGAGCAGGTGGAAATCCGAGGCGTAGGCGAGCAGGGCCTGATGCAGCTCCGGAGCATCGCCGACGGTCTCGTTCAGGCGCAGCCAGACCTGGTGGTAGGGCGGGCGCTTGGGCGGATTGAGTTCATCGCGCGGGTAGACATGGCGGAACTCGAACGGGCCGCCGCGCGAGAGCCAGCGCTGCACCTTGATCGGCAGACGATCCAGCACCGCCTGCGGCAGCGGCTGGTTCGGCTCGATGTCTTCCGGCTGCGGCACTTCCGGCATCTTGTGCTGGTGCTCGGCGCCGGTCTCGGCCTGCTGGAACGAAGCGGCGCAGAAGAAGATCACCTTGCCGTGCTGGATCGCGGTGACCCGGCGCACGGAGAAGCTGCCGCCGTCACGGGTGCGGTCCACGTCATAGACGATGGGATGGTCGATGTTGCCGGCGCGCAGGAAGTAGGCGTGCAACGAATGCACGTGACGGCCGTTCTCGACCGTCTTCTGGGCGGCGGACAGCGCCTGGCCCAGCACCTGGCCGCCAAAAACGTACTTGGTGCCGATATCGCGGCTCTGGCCGCGGAACAGATTGTCTTCCAGGCGTTCGAGCGAGAGCAGGTCGATCAGCTCGGAAACGACGGGTTCGTGCGTGGCGGACAAGGGAAGCAACCTGGGGTGGGCGAAAGCAAATTATAGGGTAGTGCCGGCCCATGGCCGGCAACCCCGCACCACTTCGATCGTTCATTGTCTGGTTGCCGGCCAGCGGCCGGCACTACCGGGGCGTTGGCGTTTGCCGGGCTTCAGGCCTTGCCGAGTCTGGCGACCAGCCCGTGCAGCGCCTGCTGGGCGTCCGGGGCGTACCAGGCGTCCACGAAGCGGTCGAGCTGGATGAGGTCGGCGTGCAGCGCCTCATGCAGGTCGGCGCGGGCGATGGCGCGGGTCAGCAGCATCGGTTGGCGCGGCAGCTTCAGCAGGCTCTGCAGCCAGGCCACGGCGCGGGCGACAACCTGATCCGCATCGACCACCTCATCGACCAGCCCGATCTGCAGTGCACGCTCGGCCGGCACCATCTCGCCGCCGACCAGCAGGGTGGTGGCCCGATGGTGGCCGACCACGCGGCGCATCAGGCGCTGGATGCCTTCCGGCGCGACCAGCCCGACCTGCACTTCGTTCAGGCCGATCACCGTGGGATGGGCGGCATCGGGGCTGCGCGCGATGATCCGGTAGTCGCAGCACAGCGCCAGCACGCAGCCGCCGGCAGGGGCGTGCCCGGTCATGGCCGCCACCACCGGCACGCGGCATTCGGCCAGGGTGCGCACGGCGCCGAAGAAGGCCTGCCAACTGTCCAGCAGCTTGTGCCTGTCATCGCCATGGCCGAGCAGGTGCGGCACGTCCATGCCGGCACTGAAGATGCGCTCGCTCCCGGACAGCACGATGCCGTGCACGTCCTCGGACATGGCCTGGTTGATCGCCTGGATCAGGTGCCGGCACAGCTCGGTGTCCAACGCATTGACCGGCGGACGCGCCAGCCGCAGTTCGCGGATGGGGCCATGGTTGATCACCTCGATGAGCGTCGTCATGCTGCAGTCTCGTTGCGGACAGGGAACGAAGCCGATGATAACCAAACCATTCGTGTGCGTATTGTTGGGGTTGTGTGCGTTCGCAGCATCGGCGCCGACAGTGGCCGCAGAACCTTCCTGTGTCTCACTGCGCGACGGCTGGCTGCGGTTGCCGCCGGCCGCGATGCCGATGGCCGCCGGTTACGGGCGGATCCGCAACGACTGCCGCGAGGCGGTCGTGGTGATCGCCGCAGGCAGCAAGGCGTTCGGCGATGTGTCCCTGCATGAAACCACGCTGGTCGACGGGGTCAGCCGGATGCGCGCGGTGGAGCGATTGCCGATCGCGGCGGGGGCGACCGTCGAGCTCAAACCTGGCGGACTGCATCTGATGCTGATGCAGCCGGAGGTGGCACTGAAGGAAGGCGCACAGCTGCCGTTGCGGCTGAGCCTGGAAGATGGACGCAAGGTAGATGGGATGATGCAGGTGCGCAGCGCGGTACCGTAAGGCCCCATGGGGTATGGAACAGTAGTGCCGGCCGCTGGCCGGCACCCATGCACATCCGTCCGGCGTCATGAGGTTGCCGGCCAGCGGCCGGCACTACCCCTCAGGTGGACGCGGTGCGGATCGCCTCGGGCAACGGCGCGCTCTTGCCGGTCTGCGTGTCCATCCAGACCACCACCACGTTGCCATCCGAATACAGCGTGCTGTCGTTCTTCTCGTCCACGATACGGTGGCCGATGGTCACGCTGCTGTTGCCGAGGCGCTCGACGAACAGCTCCACCACGATGTCGTTGGGCCACACGATCGGCAGGCGGTAGTTGACGTTCGTGGCCGCCACCACCGGGGCGATGCGGTCGGTCATCGAAACGCCTTCCACGCCCAGCATCCAGCGCACGCGCGCTTCTTCCAGGTAGGAGATGTACTTGGCGTTGTTCACGTGGCCCATGCTGTCCATGTCGCGCCAGCGGACGCTGATCGGCACGCGGGCGAGGATCTTGTGCTCGTTGCTCATGCGGTCTTCTTCCTGGTCTTGCTGGGGGCTTTGGTCGCGGCGGTCTTGCGCACGGCCTTCTTCGGTTCCGGCTTGGCCTTGCGCGGCGGGCGGGCGTCGGGCTTGTTGGCCACGGCCGCCGGCTGTTCCGGGCGCGCGCTGGTGGAGGGCAGCATCTTGGCCAGGAACTGGCCGGTGTACGAGGTCGGGCAGGCCGCCACGTCTTCCGGCGTACCGGTGACCAGGATGGTGCCACCGCGATGGCCGCCTTCCGGACCCAGATCGACAATCCAGTCGGCGGTCTTGATCACATCCAGGTTGTGCTCGATCACCACCACCGTGTTGCCTTCGTCGCGCAGCTTGTGCAGCACGCCGAGCAGCGCTTCGATGTCGTGGAAGTGCAGGCCGGTGGTCGGCTCATCCAGGATGTACAGCGTGCGCCCGGTATCGCGGCGCGACAGTTCCTTGGACAGCTTCACGCGCTGCGCTTCACCACCGGACAGCGTGGTCGCGCTCTGGCCCAGCTTGATGTAGCTCAGGCCCACATCGACCAGCGTTTCCAGCTTGCGCGCGATGCTCGGCACCGGCTCGAACAGCTTCAGCGCATCTTCGACGGTCATCTGCAGCACGTCGTTGATGTTGTAGCCCTTGTAGAGGATCTCCAGCGTTTCGCGGTTGTAGCGCTTGCCGTGGCAGACATCGCAGGGCACGTACACGTCCGGCAGGAAGTGCATTTCCACCTTGATCAGCCCATCGCCCTGGCACGCTTCGCAGCGGCCACCGCGCACGTTGAAGCTGAAACGGCCCGGCGAATAACCGCGCGCACGCGCTTCGGGCACTTGCGCATACAGCTCGCGCAGCGGCGTGAACAGACCGGTGTAGGTAGCCGGGTTCGAGCGCGGGGTGCGGCCGATCGGCGACTGATCGATGTCCACCACCTTGTCGAACAGATCCAGCCCGTCCACTTCCCTGTAGGGCGCGATCGGGTGCGAGGAACCGTTGATCTCGTTGGCGGCCAGCGAGAACAGGGTGTCGTTGATCAGGGTCGACTTGCCCGAGCCGGACACGCCGGTGATGCAGGTCAGCAGGCCCGAGGGAATATCCAGGTCCACGCCCTTGAGGTTGTTGCCGCTGGCACCGCGCAGGTGCAGCGTCATCTTCGGGTTGGGCTTGTGCCGGCGCGCCGGGATCTCGATGGCGCGCTTGCCCGACAGGTACTGGCCGGTCAGCGAACGCGGCGCATCCAGGATGTCCTGCAGCGTGCCCTGGCCGACGATCTCGCCGCCGTGCACACCCGCGCCCGGACCGATGTCCAGCACGTAGTCGGCCAGGCGGATCGCGTCTTCGTCATGCTCGACCACGATCACCGTGTTGCCGAGGTCGCGCAGGCGGGTCAGGGTGCCGAGCAGGCGCTCGTTGTCGCGCTGGTGCAGGCCGATCGACGGCTCATCCAGCACGTACATGACGCCGACCAGGCCGGCACCGATCTGCGAGGCCAGCCGGATGCGCTGGGCTTCGCCACCGGACAGGGTGTCGGCCTTGCGCTCCAGGGTGAGGTAATCCAGGCCGACATCGACCAGGAAGCCGAGACGTTCACCGATCTCCTTGACGATCTTGCCGGCGATCTCGCCGCGCCAGCCGGGCAGGGTCATGCTGCTGAAGAACTTCAGCGCATCGTCGATCGGCATCACCACCAGTTCGGGCAGCGCACGGTCGGCCACGAACACATTGCGCGCGGCCTTGTTCAGGCGCTGGCCCTGGCACTCGGGGCAGTTGCGCTCGCTGATGTACTTGGCCAGCTCTTCGCGGACGGCCGAGGATTCGGTCTCTTTGTAGCGGCGTTCGAGGTTGGGAATGATGCCCTCGAAGCGATGCTTGCGCTGGGTGCGGCCACCGGCTTCGGTGAAGTAGGTGAAGGTGATCGTCTCCTCACCGCTGCCGTACAGCACGGCCTGGCGCACGTCCTCGGGCAGGCTCTGCCAGGGGGCATCGGTGTCGAACTTGTAGTGCTTGGCCAGCGAGGCGATCAGCTGGAAGTAGTACGCATTGCGACGGTCCCAGCCGCGCACGGCGCCGGCCGAGAGCGACAGCTCCGGGTGCACCACCACGCGCGAGGGATCGAAGAACTCGGCCATGCCCAGGCCATCGCAGCCCGGGCAGGCGCCGACCGGCGAGTTGAACGAGAACAGGCGCGGTTCCAGCTCCGGCAGCGAGTAATCGCAGACCGGGCAGCTGTACTTGGAAGAGAACAGATGCGCAGGCGCATCCTCCACATCCAGCGACTGCACCGAGACCATGCCGTCGCCCAGCTTCAGCGCGGTTTCAAAGCTCTCGGCCAGGCGCTGCTTGATGTCCTCGCGCGGGCGGAAACGGTCGATCACCGCTTCGATGGTGTGCTTCTGGCGCAGTGCCAGCGGCGGCACCGCGTCGATTTCATGCAGCTGGCCGTCCACGCGCACGCGCACATAGCCTTGCGCGCGCAGCTGGTCGAACACCTGGGCGTGCTCGCCCTTGCGCTCGCGGATCACCGGGGCCAGCAGCATGTAGCGCTGCTCGGCATCCAGGGTCAGCACGTGGTCGACCATCTGGCTGACCGTCTGCGCTTCCAGCGGATAGCCGTGGTCCGGGCAGCGCGGGCTGCCGACGCGGGCATACAGCAGGCGCAGGTAGTCGTAGATCTCGGTGATCGTGCCGACGGTCGAGCGCGGGTTGTGCGAGGTCGATTTCTGCTCGATCGAGATCGCCGGGGACAGGCCCTCGATGTGGTCCAGGTCCGGCTTTTCCATCACGCTGAGGAACTGGCGGGCATAGGCCGACAGCGACTCCACGTAACGACGCTGGCCCTCGGCGTAAATGGTGTCGAACGCCAACGAGGACTTGCCCGAGCCGGACAGGCCGGTGATGACAATCAGCTTGTCGCGGGGCAGGTCGAGATCGATGTTCTTGAGATTGTGCGTCCGCGCGCCGCGGATGCGGATGAAATCCATCGCCATGGGGGATCCGTTGTGGGGCTTCGGCTCAGGGAGCCGGCAAGCGGGTGGGGCAATCGGAAACGGCAATCGGTCAGCCTACCGAGCTTGGGATTTGGGGGCAATCGCGGACTTTGCCACCCCCATGTCTCATTCCCTGAGACCCCGCCAGCCGGTTTCCTGAACCGTATTCAGCCAAATCCGGGTCAGAGCAGGGGGTGGGTTGACCCGAAGTGGTTGAAGTCATTAAAATTCCGCTTCTGTCCGCCCTCGATGGCGGCAGTCCATAGACCACAATAACTACAGAGGAAGTCTGGTCATGTACGCAGTACTGGTAACCGGCGGTAAGCAATACCGCGTGGCGCAGGGCGAAACGCTCCGCGTTGAAAAGCTCGAAGTCGAAGTCGGCAACGAGATCAAGTTCGACAACATCCTGATGCTGGGCGACAGCGATGGCATCAAGCTGGGCGACGCGCTGAGCGGCGCTTCGGTCACTGCCAAGGTCGTGTCCCAGGGTCGTGCCGACAAGGTCCGGATCATCAAGTTCCGTCGCCGTAAGCACCACATGAAGCGCCAGGGTCACCGTCAGTACTACACCGAAATCGAGATCACCGGCATTGCCGGTGGCAGCAAGTAATAAGGAGAAGCAGTCATGGCACATAAGAAGGGCGTAGGCTCATCGCGCAACGGTCGCGACTCCAACCCGAAGTACCTCGGCGTCAAGATTTTCGGTGGCCAGGCCATCGATGCCGGCAACATCATCGTGCGTCAGCGCGGCACCCAGTTCCATCCGGGTACCGGCGTTGGCCTCGGCCGTGACCACACCCTGTTCGCGCTCGTCGACGGCAAGGTGGAGTTCTCGGTCAAGGGCCCGAAGAAGCGTCGTACCGTCAGCGTCGTCGCCGAAGCCTGATCTTCAGCGGTACGCAGGCGCCCACGCCACGGCGTGGGGTCGCTGACGAAAGCCCCGCTTCGGCGGGGTTTTTCGTTGGTATCAACTATCGGGCGGGACATTTCCCGCCGCCGGCCCTGGATCGTACCGGGGCCGTTAGACTCTGCGGTGGGGTGCACCTCGCGCCCGCCGCCTCCAGATTGGCATCCAGAATCATGAAACTTGTAGACGAAGCAGAAATCCAGGTGATCGCCGGCAATGGCGGCAACGGCTGCATCGGTTTCCGTCGCGAGAAGTTCATTCCGCTGGGCGGGCCGGACGGTGGCGACGGCGGTAATGGCGGCAGCGTGTGGATCCGCGCCGACGAGAACCTCAACACCCTGGTCGATTTCCGCCATGACCGCATCTTCAAGGCGCAGCGCGGCGAGAACGGCATGGGCCGCCAGGCCTATGGCAAGGGCGGCGAAGACCTGGTCATCACCGTGCCGATCGGCACCGTGATCATGAACGTCAGTACCGACGAAGTGATCGGCGACCTGACCAGTCATGGCGACCGCCTGCTGGTGGCCAAAGGTGGCCGCGGCGGCTTGGGCAACATGCATTTCAAGAGCTCCACCAACCGCTCGCCGCGCCAGGCGCTGCCGGGCGAAGAGGGTGAAGAGCGCCTGATCAAGCTCGAGCTGAAGCTGCTGGCCGACGTGGGCCTGCTGGGCTTCCCGAATGCCGGCAAGAGCACCCTGATCCGCGCCGTGTCCGCGGCGACCCCGAAGGTGGCCGATTACCCGTTCACCACGCTGTACCCCAATCTGGGTGTCGTGCGCGTGGAGAACTACCGCAGCTTCGTGATCGCCGACATTCCCGGCCTGATCGAGGGTGCGGCCGACGGCGCTGGGCTGGGCGCGCAGTTCCTGCGCCACCTGCAGCGCACCCGCCTGCTGCTGCACCTCGTGGATATCTCCCCGATGGAAGGTGGTGTGGAAGGTGTCTCGCCGATCGAGCAGGTCCGGGCGATCGAGCGTGAGCTGGAAAAGCACGACCCGGAGCTGCTGGACAAGCCGCGCTGGCTGGTGCTGAACAAGGCCGACCTGATGTTCGAGGACGAGGCCAAGGCCGCCGCCGAGAAGATCGTTGCCGAGCTGGGCTGGACCCAGCCGTGGTACCTGGTCTCGGCCCTCGGCCGTGAAGGCACCTGGCCGATCATGAACAACATCATGGCCTTCTTTGATCGCCAGAAGGAAGACGAGGCGCAAGCGCGCGATGCGTACTGAGCGCGCCCGCGCGCCCCTGAGAAACCCGGCTCCGGCCGGGTTTTTCTGTGGTGCCGCCGTCGCCGCCAGCCGGGCTGGACGTCGCAGATCGCAGGCAACAAAAAACCCGGCCGGGGCCGGGTTTTTATCTGCGGCTGGATCGAAGCCACGCGGGGCGTGGCTCTACGACACCCGCAGCGCCGTATCAGGCGGCCTTGATGGCCTTGATGCGCGCGGTCAGGCGGCTCTTATGGCGAGCAGCCTTGTTCTTGTGGATCAGACCACGCGAGCTGAAACGGTCGAGGATCGGCTGGGCAACAGCGAAGGCTGCCTCGGCGCCGGCGGCGTCATTGGCATCCAGAGCCTTGATCACCTTCTTGACAGCGGTGCGCAGCATCGAACGCTGAGCCGTATTGCGCGCGTTGCGCACGACGGTCTGCTTGGCGCGCTTCTTGGCGGACTTGATATTGGCCACAGTGGTGGTTTCCTGAAAAATCGGTGTAATGGGAACAGCAAGCTGGAAAGTATGATGGCTCGAAAAATGTACGTCAAGTCAATTGTCAAGAGGGAACACGGGTGAGTTCACCAAGGATGTTGCGGGGCCTGCTGTCTTTCAGCAGCATGACCATGATTTCGCGGGTGTTGGGGCTGGTTCGCGACCTGGTCATCACCACCACGTTCGGCACCAATGCGGTGACGGACGCCTTCTGGGTCGCCTTCCGGGTGCCCAATTTCCTGCGCCGGCTGTTCGCCGAGGGCTCGTTCGCCACTGCGTTCGTCCCGGTGTTCACGGAGGTGAAGGAAACCCGCTCGCATGCCGAACTGCGCGAACTGATGTCGCGCGTGGCGGGCACCTTGGGAGCCGTCCTGCTGCTGGTCACCGCACTGGCGTTGATCTTCGCGCCGCAGCTGGCGACCCTGTTCTCCAGCGGAGTGGATACCGACCCGGCCAAGCACGGCCTGCTGGTGGACCTGTTCCGGCTGACCTTCCCGTTCCTGCTGTTCGTGTCGCTGACCGCTCTGGCCGGCGGGGCGCTCAACAGTTTCCAGAAGTTCGCGATGCCGGCGCTGACCCCGGTGATCCTCAACCTGTGCATGATCGCCGGTGCGCTGTGGCTGGCCCCACGGCTGGGGGGCACCCCGGAGAAGCAGATCCTGGCCCTGGGCTGGGCGGTACTGGCCGCCGGCCTGCTGCAGCTGCTGTTCCAGCTGCCGTCGCTGAAGGGCATCAACCTGCTGACCCTGCCGCGCTGGGGCTGGCAGCACCCGGGGGTGCGCAAGGTGCTGACCCTGATGGTGCCGACCCTGTTCGGTTCCTCGATCGCGCAGATCAACCTGCTGCTGGATACGGTGATCGCGGCCAAGCTGACCGACGGCTCGCAGTCCTGGCTGTCGCTGGCCGACCGCTTCCTGGAACTGCCGCTGGGCGTGTTCGGTGTGGCGCTGGGCACGGTGATCCTGCCGGCGCTGGCCCGCCACCATGTCAGTACCGACAAGGCCGGCTTCTCCAGTGCGCTGGACTGGGGCCTGCGCACCACGCTGTTGATCGCCATTCCCGCCATGCTGGGCCTGCTGCTGCTGGCCGAGCCGCTGATCGCCACCGTGTTCCAGTACGGCCGCTTCACCGCGTTCGATACCCGCATGACCGCGCTGTCGGTGTACGGCCTGAGCTTCGCCCTGCCAGCCTTTGCGCTGCTCAAGGTGGTGCTGCCGGCCTTCTATGCCCGCCAGGACACCCGCACCCCGGTCCGCGCCGGTGTGGTCGCGCTGGTGGCCAACATGGTCTTCAACTTCATCCTGCTGGCCGTGCTGTACCACGTGATGGTGCCGGAGGCGCTGAAAGCGCAGGGCGTCTGGGTCGCGTTGGGCAAGCAGCCGGGCCTGCATCTCGCGCTGGGTATCGCCAGCGCGCTGTCCAGTTATCTGAACCTTGGCCTGCTCTGGTATTGGCTGGGCAAGACCGATGTCTACCAGCCCAAGGCGGGGTGGGGCGGCTATGCGACCAAGCTGGGGCTGGCCTGCCTGGCGATGGTGGCGGTGCTGCTGGGCCTGCGCTACGGGATGGCGGACTTCACCGGCATGGATAAATGGCACCGCATCGGCAACCTCGCGCTGCTGGTCGGCGGTGGCGGTCTGACCTATCTGGTGGCCCTGGTCGCCATGGGCTTCCGCCCGCGCCACCTGCGGGAGCATTGATCCGGGGGCAGCCCGGCTATACTTCATGGCTATCTCTTGCAAAGCATCGGCCCTGGTGGGCCGCATTCCACGTAGATGAGCAGGCTGTTTAGAAACGTCGAAGGCGGGCAGTTGTTCCCGCACGGAAGCGTGGTCTGCATCGGCGCATTCGACGGCCTGCACCTGGGCCATCGTGCGTTGGTGCGCCACGCCGTTTCGCGCGCGCGCGCGCTGGGCGTGGCCGCCGTTGCGGTGGCCTTCGAGCCGTTGCCGCGCGAGTACTTCGCCCAGGGCGAGCCGCCGCCGCGATTGACCCTGGCCCGTGACAAGGTCGCAATGCTGCGCGAACTCGGCGTGGATGCGATCGGCCTGCTGCGCTTCGATGCGCGCATGGCCGCGATGCAGGCCGAGGCGTTCGTCGAGCAGCTGCTGGTGCACCGGCTGAGCGCGCGTGAAGTGTGGATCGGGCCGGAGTTCTGCTTCGGCAACCGCCGCAAGGGCGATCTGGCCCTGCTGCAGGCGATGGGCGGCGAGCGTGGCTTCAGTGCCGGTGAGATCGAGCCGGTCGACCTGCATGGCGAGCGCATCTCCAGCACCCGCATCCGCCAGCTGCTGCGCGCCGGTGATTTCAGCCATGCCGGCGATCTGCTGGGCAGGCCGTATACGATTGGGGGCAGGGTAGTGCGCGGCCGCCAATTGGGCCGTACGCTGGGCTTCCCGACCGCCAACCTGCGCTTTCCGAAGACGCCGGCGCTGTCGGGGATCTACGCGACCTGGGTCCACGGTGTGTTCGACCAGCCGTGGCCGTCGGTCTCCAGCTTCGGTACGCGTCCCACCGTGGATGGCGTGGAGCCGCTGCTGGAAGCGCACCTGTTTGATTTCCAGGGCGACCTGTACGGCCGCCACATCGATGTCGAGTTCGTCGCCAAACTGCGCGATGAAGAAAAGTTCCAAGATCTGGCTGCGTTGACCGACCAGATGCACCGTGACGCCGAACAGGCCCGTCACATCCTTTCCGAACACAGATTGCGAGCCACTGCGTGAGCCAGGACTACAAAGCCACCCTTCATCTGCCGGCAACCGAATTCCCGATGCGCGGCGACCTGCCCAAGCGCGAGCCGGGCATTCTGTCGCGCTGGGAGGACGAGGGCCTTTACGCCCGCCTGCGCGACAACGCGCAGGGCCGCCCGCTGTTCGTGCTGCACGACGGCCCGCCCTACGCCAATGGCCAGATCCACCTCGGCCACGCCGTCAACAAGATCCTCAAGGACATCATCGTCAAGTCGCGCTACCTGGCCGGCTTCGATGCGCCCTACGTGCCGGGCTGGGATTGTCACGGCCTGCCGATCGAGATCGCGGTCGAGAAGAAGTGGGGCAAGGTCGGCGTCAAGCTCGATGCGGTCGCGTTCCGCCAGAAGTGCCGCGAGTTCGCCGAAGAGCAGATCGAACTGCAGCGCCGCGACTTCAAGCGCCTGGGCGTGATCGGCGATTGGGACAACCCGTACAAGACGCTGAGCTTCGATTTCGAAGCCAACGAAATCCGTGCGCTTTCCAAAGTGTTCGCCAACGGTCACATCGTGCGCGGCGCCAAGCCGGTGCACTGGTGCTTCGACTGTGGCTCGGCGCTGGCCGAAGCCGAAATCGAATACCAGGACAAGACCTCGCCGGCAATCGACGTGGCCTACGTCTCGCGTGACGCGCAGCAGCTGGCCGAACGCTTCGGCGTGACGCTGCCGGCTGATGTCGAGGTGGCGGTGCCGATCTGGACCACCACCCCGTGGACGCTGCCGGCCTCGCTGGCGGTGTCGCTCGGTGCGGAGATCGAATACGTGCTGGCCGAAGGCCCGGCCCACAACGGCAAGCGCCGTTGGCTGGTGCTGGCCGCCGCGCTGGCCGAGCGTTCGCTGCAGCGCTACGGCGTGGAAGGCCTGGTCGTGCACGGTCGTGCCACCGGCGCCGCGCTTGAAAACCTGCTGCTGGCCCATCCGTTCTACCCGCAGCGCGACATCCCGCTGCTCAACGGCGACCACGTCTCCGACGAAGACGGTACCGGTGCAGTGCATACCGCCCCGGGCCATGGCCAGGAAGACTTCGTGGTCAGCCAGCAGTACGGGCTGATGGACAAGTACAACGCCGGCCAGATCAACCCGGTCGACGGCCGTGGCGTGTACCTGTCCTCGACCCCGCCGGCCGGCGATGTCGAGCTGGCCGGCGTGCACCTGTGGAAGGCGCAGCCGCTGATCATCGATGTACTGCGCGCCTCCGGTGCGCTGCTGGCCTTCGTTGAGATCGTGCACAGCTACCCGCATTGCTGGCGCCACAAGACCCCGGTCGTGTTCCGCGCCACCCCGCAGTGGTTCATCTCGATGGACAAGGCCAACCTGCGCCGCGACGCGATGGCCGCAATCGACAGCGTCGGCTGGTTCCCGAGCTGGGGCAAGGCGCGCATCGGCTCGATGGTCGATGGCCGCCCGGACTGGTGCATCAGCCGCCAGCGCACCTGGGGCGTGCCGATCGCGCTGTTCACCCACCGCGAAACCGGTGAGCCGCACCCACGCACCGTCGAGCTGATGCAGCAGGTCGCCGACCGCGTGCAGGCCGAAGGCATCGACGTGTGGTACTCGCTGGACAGCGCCGAGCTGCTGGGCGAGGAAGCGCCGCAGTACGAGAAGGTCACCGACATCCTCGATGTCTGGTTCGACTCGGGCGTGACCCATGAAGGCGTGCTGCTGGCGCGTGGCTTCGGCAAGCCGGCCGATCTGTACCTGGAAGGCTCGGACCAGCACCGCGGCTGGTTCCAGTCCTCGCTGCTGACCGGCGTGGCCATCGACAAGCAGGCCCCGTACAAGCAGTGCCTCACCCACGGCTTCACCGTGGATGAGAAGGGCCGCAAGATGTCCAAGTCGCTGGGCAACGGCATCGAGCCGCAGGACATCATGAAGACCCTGGGCGCGGACATCCTGCGCCTGTGGATCGCCTCGGCCGACTACAGCAATGAAATGTCGCTGTCGCAGGAGATCCTCAAGCGCAACGCGGATGCCTACCGGCGCCTGCGCAACACCGCGCGCTTCCTGCTCGGCAACCTGGACGGCTTCGACCCGGCCCAGCATCTGGTGGCCCCGGCCGACATGGTCGCGCTGGACCGCTGGATCGTGCATCGCGCCTTCGAGGTGCAGGAGAAGATCAAGGCCGCATACACCGGCTACAACATGGCCGAGATCGTGCAGCTGCTGCTGAACTTCTGCAGCGTGGATCTGGGCTCGGTGTATCTGGATGTCACCAAGGACCGCCTGTACACGATGCCGGTGGACTCGCGCGGCCGCCGCTCGGCGCAGACCGCGATGTACCACATCGCCGAAGCGTTCACGCGCTGGATCGCGCCGATCCTGAGCTTCACCGCCGATGAGCTGTGGGGGTACCTGCCGGGCGAGCGCAAGGAGAACGTGCTGTTCGCCACGTGGTACGAAGGCCTGGCCCCGTTGCCGGCCGATGCACCGCTCAACGCCGCCGACTTCGATCAGCTGCTGGCCCTGCGCGAGCAGGTTGCCAAGGTGCTCGAGCCGATGCGTGCCAACGGTGCGATCGGTGCGGCGCTGGAAGCGGAGATCACCGTCGCCGCCAACGAAGAAACCGCCGCGCGCTGGCAGCCGCTGGCCGAAGAGCTGCGCTTCCTGCTGATCAGCGGTGACGTGCAGGTACGCCCGGCGACCACCGATGAGGTGTTCGTCAGCGCCCAGCCGACCGGCAAGCAGAAGTGCGTGCGCTGCTGGCATTACCGCGCCGATGTCGGCTCGGTGGCGGCGCACCCGGAACTGTGTGGCCGCTGCGTGACCAACATCGACGGTGCCGGCGAAGACCGGCGGTGGTTCTGATGGCCGCCGCCCGTCCGCGTCCGAACGCGCTGATCTGGCTGCTGCTGTCGGCAGCGATCATCATCGCCGACCAGTGGAGCAAGGCCTGGGTGCTGTCCAGCCTGCCCGAGTACGAGCCGGTGGTGGTCATCGAGGGCTTCTGGAACTGGTACCGCACCTACAACACCGGTGCGGCATTCAGCTTCCTGAGCGATGCCGGTGGCTGGCAGCTGTGGTTCTTCACCGCACTGGCAGTGGGCATCAGCGGCCTGATGGCCTACTGGATGTGGGGCACCGCGCGCGGTGCCTGGCGCAGCGCCGTGCCTTACGCGCTGGTGATCGGCGGGGCGATCGGCAACGTGATCGACCGCCTGATGCACGGTCACGTGGTCGACTTCATCCAGTGGCATATCGGGGACCATTACTGGCCCTCGTTCAACATCGCTGATTCGGCGATCGTGGTCGGCGCGGTGGGTATCGCCCTGTTCGGCCTGTTCGACGGCAAGGCGGCCAAAAAAGCGGGATAATTCCCTCCTGTATCCGTAACAACCCGGCTTACGCCGGCCGGAGTATCTGACCGATGGATGTGTTGCTCGCCAATCCGCGTGGTTTCTGTGCCGGTGTCGATCGTGCGATCGAGATCGTCAAGCGCGCGATCGAGACCCTGGGTGCGCCGATCTACGTGCGCCACGAGGTCGTGCACAACCGGTTCGTGGTCGATGACCTCAAGGCCCGCGGCGCGATCTTCGTCGAGGAGCTCGACGAAGTGCCGGACGACAACACGGTGATCTTCAGCGCCCACGGCGTGTCCCAGGCCGTGCGCCAGGAAGCCGACCGCCGTGGCCTGAAGGTGTTCGACGCGACCTGCCCGCTGGTCACCAAGGTGCACCTGGAAGTGGCCCGCCACTGCCGCGCCGGCCGCGACGTGGTGCTGATCGGCCACGCCGGGCACCCGGAAGTGGAAGGCACGATGGGCCAGTGGAGCCGCGAGCGCGGCACCGGCCAGATCTATCTGGTGGAGGATGTGGAAGACGTCGCCACGCTGGTCATCGACCAGCCGGAGAACTTCGCCTACACCACCCAGACCACGCTCTCGGTGGATGACACCCGCAGCATCATCGACGCGCTGCGCACCCGCTTCCCGGCGATGCAGGGCCCGAAGAACGACGACATCTGCTACGCCACTCAGAACCGCCAGGACGCTGTGCGCGATCTGGCCAAGCGTTGTGATCTGGTGCTGGTGGTCGGTTCGCCCAACAGCTCCAACTCCAACCGCCTGAGTGAACTGGCGCGCCGTGATGGCGTGGAGTCCTACCTGATCGACGGTGCCGACGAGATCGATCCAGCGTGGGTGGCCGGCAAGAAGCACATCGGCCTGACCGCGGGCGCCTCGGCACCGCAGGTCCTGGTGGATGGTGTGATCGCGCGCCTGAAGGAGCTCGGCGCTACCGGCGTCGGTGAACTGGAGGGCGAGCCCGAATCGATGGTGTTCGCGCTGCCGAAGGAACTGCGGCTGCGGTTGGTCGACTGACCCGCAGCATTCCGCCACGCATGCCGTGGCGCTGCCCGGTAGTGCCGGCCGCTGGCCGGCAGCGCACCCCGGTTGGTCCTGATCCCGTCCGGCAGACAGAACGTCACTGCGCGCCGCTGTGCCAATCATGGCCGCAACGCGACGCATGACCTTTGGCCATGGGGCAGGGCGCAGGCGGAGGGCTAGGATCAAGAGCTTCCCCCGCTGGAGCCTGCCTGATGAAGATGCGTGCCATTGCCCTGTCCGTGTTGCTGGCCGTGTCCGCCACCGGCGTGCAGGCGCAGACACCGCCGCCGCAGGACGTGGCCTTCCCGGGCCTGCTGCGCATCGACGTGGACGCGCGCGACATCGGGCGACGCATCTTCAAGGTCAAGGCCACGGTGCCGGCCAAGCCCGGCCCGCTGACCCTGCTGTACCCGCAGTGGCTGCCCGGCGCGCATTCACCGAGCGGCCCGATCGACAAGCTCGCCGGCCTGGTCGTCACCGCCAACGGCACGCCGCTGCAGTGGACGCGCGATCCGTACGACGTCTATGCCTTCACCGTGCAGGTGCCGCAGGGCGCCAGCGAAGTGGTGGCCGAGTTCAAGTTCCTCTCTTCGCAGGGCACCCAGGGCCGCGTGGTGATGACGCCGGACATGCTCAACCTGCAGTGGAATGCCAATTCGCTGTACCCGGCCGGGGTGATCACCCGCAACATCCAGGCGCAGGCCACCGTCACGCTGCCGCCGGGCTGGTCGTACGCCACCGCGCTGGATACCGAGCGCCGCGAGGGGGACACGGTGGTGTTCAAGCCGATCAGCTACGACCACCTGGTCGACTCGCCGCTGTTCGCCGGGCGCCACTTCCAGCGCTTTGATCTGGATCCCGGCGCGAAGGTGCCGGTGCACCTGAATGTCTTCGCCGATGAGGCTAAATCGCTGACCGCCAAGCCAGAGCAGATTCAAGCGCATCGCGCGCTGGTGCAGCAGATGTACAAGCTCTACGGCGCACGCCATTTCGACCGCTACGAGTTCCTGCTGGCGTTGACCGACAAGCTCGGCGGCATCGGCCTGGAGCATCAGCGCTCCAGCGAGAACAGCGGCGACACCGGCTACTTTACTGAGTGGGACAAGACCTGGCTGGGCCGTGATCTGCTGCCGCACGAGTTCAATCACTCCTGGAACGGCAAGTACCGTCGTGGCGCCGATCTGACCACGGCCAACTTCAACGTGCCGATGGGCGACAGCCTGCTGTGGCTGTACGAAGGCCAGACCCAGTTCTGGGGCCAGGTGCTGGCCGCGCGCTCCGGCCTGTGGAGCCCGCAGCAGACACGCGACGTGCTGGCCAATGTGGCGGGCACTTACGACCGCGGTCGCCCCGGCCTGGCCTGGCGCAACCTGCAGGACACCACCAACGACCCGACCATCGCCCAGCGCCGCGCGCTGGCGTTCCGCAACTATCAGATGAGCGAGGACTACTACTCCGGCGGCCAGATGGTGTGGCTGGACGTGGAGGGCAAGCTGCGCGCGCTGACCGGCAACAAGCGCGGCCTGGATGATTTCGCCAAGGCGTTCTTCGGCATGAACGACGGTGACTGGAACGTCCATCCGTACACCTTCGACGAGGTGGTGAGCACGCTCAACGGCGTGGCGCCGTTCGACTGGGCCAGCTTCCTGCGCGAACGCCTGGACGGGCACGGTCCGCTCACAGGGGGCTTGGAAGCGGCTGGCTGGAAACTGGTGTACACCGATACACCGAACGAGGCGTTCAAGGCGCAGGAAACCCGCGGCAAGAACAGCAACCTGCTGTACTCGATTGGCCTGTCCGTCAGCGAGTCCGGTTACATCGGCGACGTGCTGTGGGACAGCCCGGCGTTCAATGCCGGCCTGATTCCCGGCATGAGCGTGGTCGCGCTCAATGGCCGCGTGTTCAAGGCCGAGCAGTTGAAGGAGGCGATCACCGCGGCCAAGACCGACAAGGCGCCGCTGACGCTGCTGGTGAAGAGCTTCGATCGCATCGATACGGTGACGCTGGATTATCACGATGGGCTGAAGTATCCGTCGCTGGAGCGCATCGCGGGCAAGCCGGATCGGTTGGCGGAGTTGTGGAAGGCTAGGTGAGTGGGCTGAACAGTGTCCCTCGACACACGATGCGCGACGCCTCTGCAGCCAATCTGGAGTGGACGCGATGGGTCTTCAGCGTCGGGCGCGTTTCCAGCAATGGACTTCAGTAGCGGCTGAAACGGTTCCGGTTCTGGCAGATCCAGCTTGCCCGGCAAGATCCTGGTGCCCATTGGCGCATCCAATCGAAGGGCACGGCAATGTTGGAGAGGAGGGGGAGGACAGCAATGCTGACCTCCCCCCGCCAATATCATTCGTCGTCACCGTCTCCCAGCTCTGCTGCACCACTATCTTCCAGCCGCGCCGCAGTGGCGACCAATTGCCAGCGGGTATCCTTGACATTCCAAGGAAGGGCCTCCTGCTTTCTCAGTAATCTGAATTCGCCACCGCGGAACGCATAAGTGCGCAACTGCGTGAAGTGTCGAGTTCGGCCTCTGATCTCGAACTGGATGACGAATGCGATGAGTTGCCCGCTGGACGTCCACTGACGCTGGATGCTCTCCAGATTCGCATCATGGTGACGGATGTCGCTATAGCCGATGTAGACGGACAGTGCCTCCGGGTCTAGCTTCGAGGCATCGCTCAGCTTCTGGATCTCATTGACGCGCGCCTCAAAGCGCGGTTGGATCCATTCCCACTCAATCTTGGCCCAGCTTCGACGCTTTGCGGTCTGGATCACTGCATCCGTTCGATTGCCCGTTTCAAAGCAAGTGAAGTAGCCCAGCAGATCAGCCGCCTGCTTTATCACTGATGCAATGTGCGTCGTCCACACTGCCCGCCGCCCGAAATCGGTGTGCACGGGAGTTATTGGAAAGTCGCGGAACCACAGCGTATTGAAGAGGCTCACGAGATCCCTCTCTCGACGATTCATTTGATGCTTCCTTTCATGGTTGAGGATAAACAGAACTGCTAACGGCTCGTCAGCGAAAAACCTTAGCCCGCAGTAGGCTTCCGTGTTCAAGTGTGTGACGTAGGCGAAACGGCACCAGATGTAGACGCAAGGATCCCGTGTAGGTGTCGCACACGTTGAGATACGCTCAAGCTAAGGAGCGCCCGTGGATGCGAGGGTGAATCTGCATCTGCCACAGCGCTCTCCGGCAGGGAGCAGGGAGTGAACGTCGAAAAAACGTGCGCAGTCAAGAGGTCGCCAGCTCAGTCCGCGACTTCCACATCCTGGGCGCTCTCGCACGCTCGCTTCGGCGCACACAGCCGATCCAGCAGCGCCAACGTGACTCCGTTGCTCCAGCCGAAGCCATCCTGCAGCGGGTACTCGCCGCCGCCTCCGCCGGTGGCCGAACCGTCCACCACGTACTTCTCCACCAGCTTGCCCTCGCGGTCATACACCGTCTGCACGGTGCGCAGGAAGCGCGTGCCGATCCGGCGGGCGAGGGTGTCCTGCCCATAGCGCTGCAACCCGTCCACCGCGACCCACTGCAACGGTGCCCAGCCATTCGGGGCATCCCATTGCTGACCGGTGGCCACGGTGGTGGTCAGCAGCCCGCCATCGCGGAGCAGCTGCGAATCGACTGCTTGGGCGGTACGGCGTGCCTGCGTGCGCCCGGCGACGTCCAGCCACAAGGGAAACAGCGCCGCCGCGGTCAGGGCAGGGCGGGTCTGGCCGCGCTCCAGGTCGCGGTCCACGTACCAGCCGTGCTTGTCATCCCAGAGCAGTTGGTTGATGGCGTGCTGACGTGCCTTCGCCAGCTGGGTGAAGGTGCGTGCAGCGGCGCGATCACCGGCTGCTTTGCTGGCGCGGGCTACGGTCGTTTCCAGATGGAACAGCAGGCTGTTCAGATCCACCGGCACGATCGCCGTGGTGTGGATGCTCGCCAGTGCAGACGGCTCCGTGAGCCAGCGTGAGCTGAAATCCCAGCCCGATTCCGCACCGGCGCGCAGGTCGCGATACACCTGCGAAGGCGCGCGCTGCGGCGCCTGCGCGGCGGTGGCCACATCGTCCATCCAGGACTCGGTGCGTGGCACCGCGCGGTCGTCCCAGTAACGATTGAGCAGTTGCCCGTCCGCCAGTCGCACGACGCGTTCGCGCGCCTCCCCCGCTGCCAGCGTTTCCGCGCCGCGCATCCAGAATGCATGCTCGATGCGCAGCTGCGGCAGGTAACGGCGGTAGGCCTCATCGCCTTCGTGGGTAGCGAGCAGGTCCACCATCAGGCTGAAGAACGGCGGCTGTGAGCGGCTGAGGTAGTAGCTGCGGTTGCCGTTGGGAATATGGCCGTAGCTGTCGAGCTGGAACGCGAAGTTGTCCACCATGTCGCGCACCTGCTGCCAGCGGCCACTGGAGGCCAGCCCGAGCAGCGTGAAATAGCTGTCCCAGTAATACACCTCGCGGAAGCGCCCGCCGGGCACGACGTAGGGCCTGGGCAGCGGCAGCAGCGAGCCGTTCGGATCCACCGTGTCGGTGGTGCGGGTCAGCACCGGCCACAGCCCCTCGATGTGCGCGCGCAGCGTCTCGCCCGCTGGTGGCACGTACGGCTGGGTGTCACCGGGCACCGCGAAGTGCGCGGAGACGAAACCGGCGAGGTCGAACCCGGGCTGCGTCCTGGCGCGCTGCCACTCGGTCAGGACGGTCGCCGCCGCTTGGCGGGGCACCGCGTCGGCGAAGGTCTTCTGATCCTTGAACAGGTGCGCGCCCTGGACCTGCTGGAACAGGGGCTGCCACTGCTGGTCCGGTGTCTGCGGCGTCGGTAGCGTATCGCGTGCCAGCGCAGTGGCACTCAGCAGCAGGGACGACAGCAGCAGACCGGCCAAGCGGGGACAGGGGCGCATGGGATGCCTCCGGAGGTGGGGGATTCACTGTAGAGGCTGGTGCGTCAAGGGCTGGTACTTCCGGGGCAGGTCGCTCGAGGTCATTGGCGCGCGGCCGTTTGCCGATGCGGCCGCTTCCCTGATTGACCAAAGTGGTCCGCACCCCCTAGAATTCACGACCTCGCCGGAATAGCTCAGTTGGTAGAGCGGCGCATTCGTAATGCGTAGGTCGTAGGTTCGATTCCTATTTCCGGCACCAGTTACAGCAGAAAGCCCCGGCCTTGGTCGGGGCTTTTTGTTTGTGGCGATACGGCCGTTGGTGGCGCCGACCGCTGGCCGGCAAGCTCAGGTCCGTTCGACGCACCCTGGACTGACATCGCCACCTCGACCCGGCCCCGGCTTCGCTGGCGCTTATCGCCAAGGGCATTGCTGATGAGTGGCAAACGTTTGGATATCAATGGGAAGAACGTTGCTCCGGACTCGCCGGAAGCGCATCCTGCTCACAAGACAAAGTGAGGCTCTGATGCACGATTGGACGCTTCTGAAGATACGAATCGACTGGGCTGAAAGCTCGGCCGAGCTAACTGTGCTGGACGAACACTCTGCGAGCCGTTCAATATTCTTCAGAGGATTGCGCGAATTCTCTGCTGATAGACAGGAGCATTGGGGTCCGAGCGGCTCAATCAATAAGGCTTCTTGGGATTCTTCGCCTATGGAAGGAGGAGTTTGTTTGAAGATTGAGATGCAGTCAGGCGGGCTAATCAGCATTTCAGCGGATGCAGTGGATCTCGACGGTGAGCCTTACATGGCGGCGGGAGGTCCTGTTTAAATTGACTCGCATGCGGATGATCCTCATCCAAGCACCGGCTCGTATCCCATTCTCCGTTGGCTCTATCGCCACTTGCGGATAGTCGGTCAATGTCATCCCCACTCACCAGGCTCATCGTCCTCACAGCTGAGCTCAAGGATCTCCCAAGCGAGCTCAGAGAGATGAAGGCAGTGGGTTATCAAGCGTTTTCTGAAAGCGTAAAGTTTCAGTCGGCGTGTCAAGTAACTAGCCTTAAATGTGGCGATGGTGTCGCGCGCGAGATGTTGACGATACCCTGGGAATACAAGGGGCGTGAGGGCAGCTTGGAGTTCATCAAAGATGCAGATGATGCCCTAAGCCACCGGCTGTTCAAGCCCGAAAAGGAGTTGTGATCGTGGTTCAGTATGTATGGTCAGAACAAGTCGATTCGATATTGGGCGCAGGCGAATCTTTGGAAATGCTGGGTGTGCGTAATTGGGCGCTTGATCAGGCTGGAGCGCTGGAAGCAGTGGGGAGGCTGAGTTGTCAGCAGATTGCCGTCACCGGAGGTGACGTGTACAGGCCGAAGAATGGCCGCCTTGAACCGACTTATGACAATTGGTATTGCAACAGGAGCGATGGTGAGCGGATGTGCGAGTACGTTGAGCGTAGCATCGATGTTGCGAGGAATTACATATCCGACTACCCCAACTCGGACGGTGGAACGTTCTTCTCATTAGTGCCTTTGGCTTGGTGACCAGAGTCGTGGATCCGCCCTGTTGAAAGTCTCGGAGTGAACGATCCGCATCCACACACCGCTACGCATCTCTAAAGCGCGGTCGGTAGGGGCTCGCAAAGCGATCTGCGTATAACGCGTGGTTGACGACGTTTAATGCCGACCGGTGGGTTGGAGCTGGGCTTCTGCAAACAGCTGCTTGGCGCTTGGAGCTCTCGCCACCTGCGCAACGTGAAGGGCTTCGCTTGGAACCACAAGCGCGTGTATCGGATCTATCTCGATTTGGAGCTGAATCTGCGCATCAAGCCGCGCAAGCGCACCGTCCGGGAAGTGCCGGAGCCTTTGGCGGTGCCTGAGGCGGTCAACCAGACATGGTCGATGGATTTCATGCACGACCAACTGGCTGATGGACGCAGCTTCCGGATGCTCAACGTACTGGATGAATTCAACCGTCAGGGACTGGCGATGGAGGTCGACATCTCCTTGCCTGCGGCGCGCGTCATCCGCAGCTTGGAACAGGTCATTCAATGGCGCGGAAAGCCCCGCGCCATACGCTGCGACAACGGGCCCGAGTACACCAGCGGAGCGCTGCAAGCATGGGCCGAGCGGCAAGACATTGCACTGCTCTACATCCAGCCAGGCAATCCTCAGCAGAACGCCTACATCGAGCGCTACAACCGGACCGTGCGTTACGCTTGGCTTGCCAGCAATCTGTTCAATGACATCGAACAGGTCCAGGACATCGCCACTCGTTGGCTATGGACTTACAACCACGAGCGCCCAAACATGGCGCTCGGCGGCATCACGCGAATGCAGAAGCTTGCACTGGCAGCGTAGTTCCATTTTTGGCGACCACTAAAAGCGGGGGGATTACCAAATGAGTGGAAAGATGCCGTTGCATTTGCGCATGCTGCTTGTGGAGATTTGCGCCAAAAATGGCCGTGATCTGTCATTTGAGAAGGTGGAGGGCGACGAGTGTTTATTCGATGGCAATGATCGGGAGTGGTTGGTTGATGCGCTTGTTCGAGAGCTCTCCGCCACTGGCCTGAAATTGGACGATGAACCTAATGAGCGTGGGCTGGAAATCGAAGCGTTGATTGATTTTATCGGGCCGGACTCAGGCACAGGTCTGATGAATGAGTGAGCTTGAACTCGTTATTTGGAGGAGTAGAGCGCTGCGGACCATCCTCATCCAAACACCGCCTCGCATCCTGTCCTAAGTTGGCCTTATCGCCACTTACGGACAGTCTGCGCAATGTCATCCGCCCTCACCAAGCGCATCGTCCTCACTTCAGAACCCCGGGATCGCCCCTATGAGCTCAGAGACGCTCAGGTTCGCGGGCTCATTCTTCGCGTGCAGCCGTCAGGGCACAAAGCTTGGATCGTTACCTGGGCGCACGGTAAGCGTCGTACGTTAGGTTCGGTCGAACATCTGTCACTTGATCAGGCCCGCGACCAAGCCCGGCAAGCAGTCGCTGAATACGTTCAGTCCGGATTGCCGGCGCTCGCAAAGTCCAAGCCTACTAGTTGCACGCTCGAAGCGCTGCTCAACGATCACTTCGAGCCTTGGGCTATTGCCGAACTCAAGGGTGGTCGTCAGTACCCGGATCGCATCCGATCAGTGTTCCCATGGCTGCTACGCCGTCAGATCATTGAGATTGATGTGCCGACGATGGAGCGATGGTGGCGCGCGCGTGTTACTGGACCCGATGCTGTCACTAAGGCCACCGCAGCGCGCGACTTTGCTTGCCTGAGGTCAGCGCTTTCGCGGGCTGTGGAGTGGAAGTTGATCGAGACCAATCCCCTCATGGGCATGCGTCAGCGATCAGCGGCTAGCCGCAAGGTGGTTCGGTTCCTGTCCCCGGACGAAGAAGCGATGCTCCGGGCCGCGCTCGCAGCGCGCGATCTAGCCGGGGTTGAGGGCAGGGCGAACGCTAATGCGGCCCGACGTAAGTACCGGCAAGCGGTTCTGCCTGATTTGCCGATGGACGGGTATGTCGATCACCTAACGCCCGTGGTTCTTACAGCCATGAACACCGGTATGAGACGGGGTGAGCTGCTGTCGATGACATGGGCCGACATCAACTGGGAAGCAAAGATGCTCACCATCCAGGCGGAGAACGCCAAGTCCGGCAGGCAGCGTCACATCCCTCTGAACGTCGAAGCCATGGAAGTCCTGCAGCGTTGGGCCAGTCAAGCGGGCGAGCGACGCGCGGGCAAGGTATTCGAGGTGAGCGACATCAAAAAAGGGTGGGGCAAGCTGATCACTGACGCCCGCATCGAACAGTTCCGGTTCCATGACCTCCGGCATCACTTTGCATCGCGCTTGGTGCGGGCAGGGGTAGACCTGAACACTGTGCGCGAGCTCTTGGGTCATGCAGACATCACTATGACACTGCGGTATGCGCATCTGGCCCCGGACACCTTGGCGGCGGCTGTCGCAAAGCTGGCGGCATGAGCCGATTAACCCGGCTGCTGACCTGCTAGGCGCTCAAGCTCCTCGCGCATTCTTTGGCGCTCATCAGCTGGCAGCTTGGCGAAAGCCAAGATTGCCGCAGCCAAGTCATCATCTTCAGCGAACAGGTAGGCGACCGGCACGTCCAGCGCGCTGGCGAGCTCAGCCGCCTTGGTCATGTCGGCTTGGTTCCTTTCGCGCTCGTACCGGTTGATCAGCACGGCACCCCGATTCTTGTCCCGATCCTTATCCACCATTGCCCCCAGCGCGCGCTGGGACAGCCCGCGCAGAGCTCGAGCTTCGGACAACCGTTTGGAAAACGTGGCGGTAATGGCTAGGGGTGACGGCACGCGGAGGTAACGGTGAGTGAACCTGCTGGAGCATGGGCCATATACCTATTCAGTAGCAGTCTTTACCATTGTGGTAAATAGCGTTGCACGTGGTGTGACCGGCCGCAAGGGGTGGCTGGGCCCGTCGGCGCTCAGTCGGGGACGTTGGGATGAAGAACTGGATTTCGCTTGCTGCGGCCGTGTCGTTGGTGTTGACGGCGGTAGCCCCAGGGGAGGCTGTTGCACAGCAGCGCTCGTACGACCGCTTCAAGAATCGAACGTCTTACGACGCCAAAGTGAAGCTCTCAGAGCTTTCCCGGACGAGCAGGGGTGTCTCTTTGAGCCTCAGCAGCGTGGTTGACGGAGATCGCGCTGTGATGAAGTCCGACAGTTTTACGGTGTCGGCTATTGTGACCTTCAACATGTCTTATGACGTTCGATGCGCAGGCACAGGATTTGACCTGCTTGTAGACGGAAATGCCAGTTCGCTTCCCAGCGACATGCCGACCTTCAGTCGACACGAGTACGCAATCCTCTCTTTCGGCAAGAAGATGACCTTGGCGGAGGCATCGGCTTTCGCTGGTGCCAAGAAGATTGAGGTCCGGGTATGCGACACCGAATACACGCTCCACGACGAGCAGCAGACCGCGCTACGCGACCTAGTCAGAGACGCCCAGGCGACTCCTCCATCCGCCCACTGACTTCTCTAGCGCGCGTGCATCCCAACAAGGAGAGATGAAGATGCAAGATAGCAATGCAGCAACTAACCCATACCAATGTCCTGCATGCGAGGCACCGATCCCATCCGGTCGGACGTCCGCAACGTGTCCAAAGTGCTACGCAAAGCTGCCAAAAGCCATTGTTGAATCGAACCGTGCCAGCGTGACGGAAGGGCAAGAGCGTGGCTCCGCAGCTGCGTGTGTGATCTTCGGCTTGATTGCCCTTGGTGTCGGGCTCTACTTCCTGATCAACCCATCAGCAAGCGGTTACGGCAACTTCGCAAACATGCATGCGCTTGCAATCGGTCAAGCTCTGACCGTCGCTGGGGCTGTCTTGCTTGGGTTTGGCATTCGCCCTCGATAACTTGCTCGCTAGCTTGATCGGGCCCGTTGGCAGAGATGTCAGCGGGCCTTTCGTATGTGCCAATGTCTGCGATCTGGGGCCATCTTCGATTGGGGGTGCTATCCGTAGTCAGAAGCGCACTGGCACGCCCTGCCGCGTGATGTGGGGCGCTCCGCCGACTCTGCATGCAGGGATGTAGCTACTCAGTCCGACGCGCGCTGTGACGCGATTGGTTGGCATTGCTGAGGCTGCTATCGAGTAGAGGGTCAGGATCATCCGCATCCAAGTCGCGAAGTCCTAGGTGAGTCGGGGAAGTCGCGCTACCTCGCTGCCGAAGTGGGGGTGAAGCCTGGGGCACTCCATACAGCCGGAGCGTGCATCGTGCCTGGCTGCTACGCCAAACCGTCGTTAGATTCCAGTGCCGAGCGAATGACTGCCATGGACGATGAGAAGTCTTTCAGCTGCCTGTCCTTCAGATCTCCCAGGTAGCTGACATTGATCTTCTCCCAGGCACCATTGGCGCGGCGTAGAAGCTTCTTGCCATCGTCAGAGAGTCTTGCGTACTTCTGTCGGGTGGAGTCAAAAAAGATAGGTTCGTCTTGCCACTCTTCGATCAGACCGGCGGCATCCAAGCGCCTATAGATGCCTGTCATCGAGGTCGGTGACATGCCCAAGCTCTTCGACACATTGGCTCTGATTGCGTGTGATCCCCGTTTGCAGAGTCGATCAATTTCGCTCAGTGCCAGAAACATGTTCGTGTCGAAACGGACGTCATTCAGCTGCTTATTGGTCTCCAAACGGATTTCATCCAGCTGCTCATCGAGCCTTTTCCGAACTAGCCTTGCCAGTGCCAACAGTTGCTCGATCTCAGGGAACTTTCTAGTCGTGGGCTTCATACATCAGGGAAATATGGGGGGAGGTCCGTATCGTACATCCCCCCATATTGCAGTCGCTAGGCTACTCGTGCAGCAAGTCGCTGCTACTAGGAGAATCCAAAATGAGTGACATGTATCGTGCAATTGAACTGTGCTGCGCCCGGTGCGAGTCCGCGGCTCGCCTCGAGGAGGTGGAGCGTGAAATTGCCGAAATGCTGATTGATGACTATGTCTTGGAGAAGGACGAGGAGTGTGCAGGCCTGCGACCGCTTGAGAGCGCCAGCCTTACGGACTTCCAAGCAACTGAGGAGTTCGGGCGGCTGATTGCAGGCGCGCTTGGAGTGCTGCAGACCGAGTACAGCTTGCAAACTTGTGCTGATTCCCGCTTCCGTGCTCTGTGGAAGGCACGTCAGGCTGTTGAACTGACCGGCATTCCTTACGCCTTCTACATCAAGGAAGCCGTCAACTATCTTCGCAATCTGAGCGTTAAGTACATCAACCCGACTTCGCTGACCAGGCGGGACGTTCAGTTGTATGTGATGGCACGCTTCGTCGAGGAAACTGCGCCTAATCGCGTCTAATTCGTTCGGCGTCGAGTAGGCAGATGAGAGTGTCCGGTGCGGAAGGGCCCTCCGCACCTGGCCGACTTGTCCAACGATCCGAAAGGGAGGGAAAAGGTCGGGAAGGTGGATCGTCAGATTCGGCAGCGACAACAGCTAGTTGGAAGGGGGGAGCTCTCGCCCGCCCTGCTCCTTGCACTGCCACATATGCCGGGCTAAGCCGTATGGCTACCCCTCCCGCAAAAAGTTCTGACTGACCGGCGATTTCATCGGCCCGGTCGGTATAACACTGTCTTTATCGAGGAGGGCAGGAGAATGGCTCGGAACAAAAAGTCAGGCGCGACGCGCGCGAAGGCAAAGGCCAAACGGCCTAACCCCGCCCGAAAGAAGGCGTCTGCGAAGAACATCATAGAAGCGCAGAGCAGGGATGCCGCGTATCAACGCGCGCTGAAGTCGGCTGATCCCGTGAAACGACAGGTGGGAGAGCAAGTCTTCCAGCGCACGTACATCGATAAAGGCTTGCTCGCCAAGGAGGCGTCACTGCTGCACACTCGCTGGGTCGGGAACCGCTACATGTCCCCAGTGCAGGCCACACAGGCGTTCACGGACGCATATGTCGCTGCGTACCGTGCTGCTTGGGCGCGTCACTTTGACCCTTCGGAAGCGCCGCACAAGCAGCCCTGTACGTCAAGTCTCGCATTGAACGACCGAGCGGTTATCACCAGCTTGTGGCAGGCCCGTCAGAAGGCTGACGAATTGGGGATGCCGTACGATCTGTTCTGCGAAATCGTCATGGAGCGCTGGATCGTAGGCCGGAAGACGAAGCACCCACCATTGCCAAACCAGCTGCTTTCCGGGAAGTTGTTCGACGCATGGATGCGCGGACACCCCTCCTGGGCTGAGGCTAGTGAGCGGTTGTTCTTGCCCGTTTGGGATCGACGCTTCTTTATGGAGCCGTCCGGAGAAGATCCTGTGCATGCTGCAGCAATGCGGGCATTGCGTGCCGATGTGCTTCATGCAAAGGACGGGCCGGCCAAGCTGGCACGATATCTTGGGGTCGATGGTCCGCTGACAGAGGCGCGTGCCGGGGCGATGTTTGAAGCAGATATCGTCCGGGATGCGCTGGTGACTGTCGCCGTGCCTGCTGAGGTTAACGAGGCGCCTGAAGGATACATTCCGGCGTGCATCGGCAATCGTAACGACGTGCGGGATATGCCCTGTCACAACTGCCCATTCACCGTCCAGTGCTCGAGCGTAAAGCGGAAGGTGACACGCGCGCTGAATGCCGCAGGCGTCTCAGGCGATCCCCGTGCTGATAGGAGGCGTGAGCAGAACCGGAACAGCCAGCGCAAGCATCGCGAGGAGCAACGGCGAAAACTGGCTGCATAGCGAGCGCCGACAAGGTCTTACGCGTGCAAACGAGCTTGCTTGTCAGCAGCCCCATAAGAGCTATACATCAAGAGCAACTACCTTCTCTTTGAGAAGGTAGATATTTATTGGGATGCCAACGTTGATGTCCCGTGACTGGTCCCATCGGTACTCGGGCCTTCGGCCCTCGCACCTCGGGTCCAGATGCGCGCCCCTTCGGGGACGCGCAGGGGGTTAAGTCCGGAGTTGATTGAAAGAAGTTTGACGGGCGTTCAATTGAAGCGCCTGCAAGAGCTTCTAGCTACTCTCTGGTGCCTCTGTGTAGGGGTGTTGCTGTCTACCTCTGCGGCGTAAGTAACGGGCTTCCTGTGCGTGCTGGTGAGCATCCCAACTGCGCCATGTCGCCTCGCAGTCCCGGTTCTTCCGCTTTATCCAGACTGCTTGCGCAAGTGTAAAGTGATTTCAACAGGTCACCTCATCCATGGGTGATTTTTGGACTTCTAATGCAAGAAGGCCGGTGCGAGATCTGTGGCGCAACTTGGTGCATCGAGAGAAGCCGTTGCACGGACGAGAGTGGAGGGGCTGGAAGATTGATTGCAATCCGGCATGTCGTTCTTGCAGGCTGCATCCTGCCCCATGTGAAACGCTATCAAATCGCGTGCTCTTGGAGCCCTGTATGGCAGGTGCGGGCGGCGGTGCGTTTGCCAACGCCTGCAACAGTAAGGCGGACGGGCAAGTATGAAGTGTACGGTGAGGTTTGACTCTGTAGGGGCGGCAGAAAAGCGTAGCTTTCAGGTCTCATCCCCTGCGACCGATATGTTCAAGGATGCGTTAAACAATCGCGGGGATGACCACATGGACCGTTGGAAGTGGATGATGGCAAGGATGTACGCGCCAGCACTGGGGGCTTTGGCGCTGGGGCTGCTGTTGATGCTGCCCTTGGGGATGATACGGGAGAGCCAGTTGCTTTCAGAGATCTACGCAGTGGCGCGCCTGGCTCCGGCTTTGGCGATCGTGGCTTCGGTGATCTTTGGACTTATCGCCACTGTGAGGCTATGGCGCTGGGATCAAGGAAGCAGCCCGCTGGTTTGCGAATGCGGTGGCTTGCTGGGACGGGAGCGTCCTGGGCGTTTTGGTGCATATCGAAAGTGTCTCGCCTGCAGCCGCAACGTCAATGAGAAGTACTACACGTAGGTTCGGCTCCGGGGAGGTACACCGCAAGCGAGTGTCCGCCTTGAGTGCATGAGTCAGCCCCGCCCAGCAATCCCCAAGGGTTCGCGCGCTCGGATGGGCTCAAAGTGCCGGCTCCCCGGCTTACAAGGCACTTATCAGTACTCTGGCTGACAAGGGAGCTTGGCGAAGTCATTGTTCCAAAAGGGTATCGGCCCGGTTGTGGTGCTGTAAGCAGCTGCATCAGTACTGCGATGCTGGCTGAGCGTAGCCGGCCGCTAGCCCATATCCGAGGGGCTAGGGTAAACGGGGTCGCGAGTGCGTCCGATCTGCCACGGCGGTGAAACACCCAGAGAAACTCTTTTAGGGCCACTATTCGCGTGCTGTGGCGTCGCTGGCGTTAGTCAACTAACATCGGTAAAAATGGCGGAGGAAGCGAGATGGCTAAAGGATCAGTTGATCTTGTTGAGCAAGTAGATCGTCATTTTGATAGCAGTAACCAAGCTTGGCTATTAGGGGCGGGTATCAGCTTCGATGCCGGATTGCCTCTAATGGCAGGTCTGACAGCGCAGGTGCGGAGTTTGAGTCAAGGTCAGCCACATCAGGGGTTGATTGATGCGGTAGTTGATGAGTTGCCGGCGAGTGCACACATTGAGCACGTGCTAAGTCAGCTGGGAGACTACTCAGCGATAGCTGCTCGGGTTGCGACTAACAGCGTTGCAATCGGAGGCCGGGATTACTCGTTGAATGACCTTCAGCATGCCCACGAAGCAGTCACGAACGCCATCGCCGAGACTATTCGTTGGGGTTACGTGGCGGCGAATGGTGAGGTGCCCGCGCTGGTAGGGAGCCGCGGTTCGTCGCTGACGAAAGTTGAGCATCATTCGGCGTTTGTACGTGCGATCTTCGAGAAGCGGCATGCTGGCCTTTGGGATAGGCGGCGACCGATCCATTTCTTTACGACAAATTACGACACTTTGTTGGAGGATGCTCTTTCGCTCGGAAAGTACTCCCATTGGGATGGATTTCATGGAGGGGCGGTTGCATATCGGAGTCATAAGTACGGCGCATCTCCAAAATTCGAGGGGATGCGAGCAGCAGTAGTCAAGCTCCACGGCTCTATCGATTGGGTGTTGGGAGAAGAGGGTTCCGTGTGGCGAGTGCGAGACGCTGACACCTATCCTGCGCATCGTGGCCGCGTTCTAATCCACCCGCAGTCAACTAAGTATGTGTCTACTCAGAAGGATCCATTTGCGGCCCAATTCGATATTTTTCGAAGGGTCCTGGATGGCCCGGACGAGCTCGTGCTTGGAGTGGTGGGCTACAGCTTCGGTGACGACCATGTAAACGAAGAGCTTGATCGCGCGCTTTCTGCGCCCGGTGGCAAGATCACGTTGATTGCCTTCTGTCGAGAGAATGATGCTTTGCCCGCGTGCTTGCGAACATGGCTTGCGTCGCGACATGGTGATAGCGTCTTTGTTCTTACGGAGAAGGCGATTCACTGGGGCGGTAGGGAGCCAGCTCACGTCAAAGTCCAGGGCGAGCATGGGTGGTGGACCTTCCGTGGAGTTACATCGTTCCTTCAGAATGGAGGCCATTCACATGAGTAGCTTTGATCCGCTGAAGGATCTTAGAGTGGGGCACATCGTTGAGGTGTCCGGCACGACGGTCAGAATCGAGCTGGACGGTGACGTAACGGAGTTGACCCGAACATTCGCGGGACGGGTATACCCAATAGGACAGATGGGAAGTGTCGTTAAGATTCACTTCGGTCGAAATCTTGTTTTCGGTTTCGTAACCCTGCTTCGCATGCGATCTGAGGAGTTGATCGAGCAAGGTAAGGTTATTCCGCCCGAGGCTGATCAACGAATCATGGAGGTCGAGTTGTTTGCCGAAGGAGTATGGCAAGCGCAAGCGTCGAGATTGAAGTTTAAACGAGGTATATCCACCTACCCTCTGCCTCGTCAAGGCGTTTACTTGTTGACGCTTGATGAGGCTACTTCGCTTTATGAAGCCGCTGAAGGGAGTAGCGCTGAGGAGTTCGATCCATTGGTCCCGTTCGGTACGTATGTTGGAGCCGACGGGACTGTCTGTCGAGCAAACATCGACCGCATGTTCAGTATGCATTGTGCGGTGCTTGGCTCTACCGGTTCAGGCAAATCCGGTGCGGTAGCAGCGCTACTGCATGGCGTACTTGAGCACAATGCCGTAGAGGGGCGGCCTTGTCGGCCCAGGGTGATAATGATTGATCCTCATGGGGAGTATGGTTCTGCGTTTCGGGATCGTGCGGTGCTATATCGAGCGTATGACCCAATCAATGCTGGCGAGGCTGATGGTGTTTTGGTGGATTTGCCTTACTGGCTCATGTCATCAGATGAGTTCCGGATGCTTGTAATAGGGAAGACGGAGCAAGAGGCGACAAGTCAGAACAACATTATTTTCAAAGCGTTGACACACGCTCGTATGGTTGTTGAAGGGCTTGTGGATCCCTCGCCCTCCACGTTCGCTGCGGTAGCCGATGGTTTGGAGCCAGATGCACCGAGGCCGGCGCAGGGCGTGTCGCAAGCCCAGTTGGACGCATTTGACAGTGACAAGCCTCGCCCGTTCTCGCTTGATGAGTTCTTTAACCACATCAAGTTTCGCCAAGCTGTGAAAGCTAACGGAGACCCGATATCCGCGACGGACTTTAACGCAAAGTACAAATCAATTTTGGACAAGCTGGGGGTGCTGAGGCGGGATCCCCGCATCCACTTCATGATGAAGAGTTGGGTGGGTGGTTCGGCGAGTCTTGCGGAGATTCTTGGTCAGTTTGTTGGGGATGTGGAGAACTCTGAGCATGACTTGAGAATCTTGGATATCTCTGGTCTTCCCAATGAGGTTGCTGGTCCGTTAACGGCAGCGCTCGCTCGACTGCTTTTCCGTTACAAGGTCTACCAGACACCCTTGGAGCGAGAGCGCGATCCGGTTCTTCTTGTCTGTGAAGAGGCCCACCGATATGTGCCAGATCGAGGTGAGGCTGAGTACGCCGCAGCTCAGTCTGCTATACGAAGAATTGCAAGGGAAGGTCGTAAATATGGTCTAGGATTAATGTTGATTAGTCAGCGCCCGGCTGACGTTGACAGTACTGTGATAGCACAGTGTGGAACATGGCTGGTGCTGCGGCTGACAAATCATGCGGATCAACAGCACGTTTCTCGCTTCTTGCCAGACGGTCTCTCTGGAATGACCAAGTCGCTCCCAAATCTGGGTCAACAAGAGGCTATATTTGTAGGGGAGGGGGCGGCGCTGCCTGCTAGGGTAAGGGTGCGAGATCTTTCGGAAGACCGATTGCCACACTCTAAGAATGCGCTGTTTGCAAAAGGGTGGTCACTCCAGAGGCTCACCAGGGAAGAGCTAGATGCCGTGGCTCTTCGAATGGCAGGGTGATGGCCAGGGCTTAGTTGGCGCTTACCGCCCGTCGGGTCAGTTCCGGGCAGTTACTGGAACAGCCCCTTTGGGCACGTGCCAGGCGGGATCCCTACAGCGTGCCGGTGGCCCGGTCCACGCCGGCGCGCTCTGGCGGAGTAGGATGCATCCGCTGAGCTGCGAGTCGCTTGGGACGCTAGTCGGGGTCACTAGGCTGGGTTCGTAATGCGTAGGTCGTAGGTTCGATTCCTATTTCCGGCACCAGATACAGCAGAAAGCCCCGGCCTTGGTCGGGGCTTTTTGTTTGTGGCGATACGGCCGTTGGTAGCGCCGGCCGCTGGCCGGCAAGCTCAGGTCCGTTCGACACACCCGGACTGACATCGCCACCTCGACGCGGTCCGGCTTCGCTGGCGCTTAGCGGCAAGGGAACTGCTGATGAGTGGCAACGTTTGGATATCAATAGCAAGAACGTTGCCCCGGAGTCGCCGGAGGCGCACCCTCCTCTCAATACAAAGTGAGGTTCTGATGCACGATTGGACGCTTCTGAAGATACGAATCGACTGGGCTGAAAGCTCGACCGAGCTAACTGTGCTGGACGAGCACTCTGCGATCCGTTCAATATTCTTCAGAGGGTTGCGCGAATTCTCAGCTGATAGGCAGGAGCATTGGGGTCCAAGCAGCTCAATCAATGAGGCCTCTTGGGATTCTTCGCCTCTTGGAGGAGGAGTTTGTTTGAAGATTGAGATGCAGTCGGGCGGGCTTATCAGCGTTTCGGCGGATGCAGTGGATCTCGACGGTGAGCCTTACATGGCGGCGCGAGGTCCTGTTTAGATTGACTCGCATGCGGACGATCCGCAACCAAACGCCGCCTCGCATCCTGTCCTACCAGTCCAATAGCACGACGAGACCTACAGCGGTTGCTAACTGATTCCGCACGAGAATCCAAGCGAGCTGAACAAGGTGGAAAGTGCGCGACGGGGTGCGGGACGTCAATTGATCGAAGCAATTCCGCCGGGCATCATGTCGAGCGACACGCCGACGGTGGTCCTACAATATCCTCCAATCATGCCGAGGTCTGTTTGGACTGCCACAAGCAATTGCATGGGAGAGATTAGCAATGAATGAGACGACCATAGCTAAAGATGGTGAGAACGAGATTGCGGTGCCGCAAGCTTGGCGGCCCACGCTCGCAGCTATCGTTGATGCGCTGATCCAAGGGGGCGAACCATCGCTACCGCAGGTAACCCTTCAGGCCCCAGATGTGTGGGCAAGCGCGCAAGAGAACATTCGCGCGTATGGCGCACACTTGAAAAGGCTGCCAGACGAGTCCTGGAATTCTTCCGTCTGCATCTGGTATGGAGATTTTTGGAATGTTCTGGTTGATCTCTACACAGAAGAGGAGGGGCGGAGTGATCTGGTGCTTCAGGCTCACGTGTACGAAGTTGGTGATGGATATCGATACGGGATGGTTTTGGTATACGTGCCGTAAAACCTGTAGGTCTGGTCGATTTTCATCGGTTTTCAAATCAAGACGACGCCTAAAGAAGAGGTCAAGAGGTGGCTTGAGAGACCCGAAGGTGAAGTGAAATGAAACGGTCTGTCTTGTCCCGTCTGTATTCTCTATTGGCTGAAATCGCAGCGAAACACAGCTTTCACTTGCCTGAAGAGAGCATCAAGCAGCTTGCTAGACAGGCCCGCGAGTCGCTAACGACGCATTGGTGCAAGCGTTTTCGGGGACCGGTTTGGGATCTGACGATGAGCCTAATCAACGAGGCCTCGAGATCGAAGAGATCATCGATTTGGTTGGCGCTATCGCTGATCAGACTGATGCATCCAGCGACTAGGCCATCGTTGATTTTGAGTCGTAGGCGGCTGGTTGTAGGTTCGATTCCTGTTTCCGGCACCAGTTGTACGAAAAGCCCCGGCCTTTGCCGGATCTGAAGTGACGACCAAACTGCTCAACTTCAGTAATAAATCCGGCAATAATGTCGAAGTGACTGGCCAAAGAACGGTGGAGCAAAACCGAACGGTGGGTGGTGCGAGTCGGAGCCAGCACCTACAGGGCAACGCGGCAGACATACGGATCAATGGGAGCATAGCTAAGCAGACCGCTGATGCGGCCCATGGTTCCGGCGAATTCAACCGGGTCAATCAATATACTGATGGCCGCGGCGTTCATGTGGATCTTAAGCAGGATGGAACGCAGGGACGTTTCACTGACTGGAAACCCAAAAAATGAAGATCATCTCCGGCGGAGCTTGGCTCATGATGCTAGTGGCATGCAGCCCTGCTCCCTCCGACGTAAGGGATCTGGCCAAGCAGACGCCTACTGAAGCTGTCCCCTTGGTGGCAGGCATTGATGCCAGCAGTGGCTCCCTTGCGGGCCTGCGTATTGGGATGACCAAGGACCAGCTTTTCGCAGCCGGCAATCCCATCATTAAACGTTCGGTTATGCAGGAAGGAGACGAGTACATAGTCATGGATGTCTCGTTACCCGACGGTCTGGTTGTCGAATGCTGGTTCGACCAAGGCAGGATAGAGAAGCTGCGGACCATCTCCGAGGGATTGTTAGATGAGAAGGGAGTTGGTGTTGGCTCCACGTTGGTGGCGCTGAAGGCTGCCTATCCGGACGGTCGTCTTGTCACGGGAAATGAAGACGGCAGGCGCTATGCGAACTTCGTCAACCGCTCCAGAGTGGTCTTCGAGATGGACATGGCTGGGCTTCCACAAGCGTGTTTCCACGATGAAAGCAAGGAATGCGAGGTGCATCCGAACTTGCGTGTGCATGGCGTTGTCCTGTATTCCGGTCCAAGCACGTAGGGCAGGTGTTCCAGGCAAGTCTAGTGACTGGATTGGCCTGGGATGTTCAAGGCCATCTCCAGCTACGCAATGGGCGGAAGTCCGACTTCAACTTTGGCAATAGGCTGCGTGAAGTGAAGGAGGAGGCGGAGCGCTAGGCCTACAATTCCTATAGGCGGAGTGCGGTGGCGCACGATGCCCAGGGGCAACGCCTGCGCGCGATGTATTCGTTGGCCGGAAAGGTGGTGCACGAAGAGCGACGAGGAAAGGGCGCCTCGGAGTACATCTATGCAGGTGGTCGACTGCTGGCGACCCGCAGCTCGACAGGTGTTAGCTGGACGCATGTGGATGCGTTGGGCAGCCCGGTCGCTGTCACGGATCGCACAGGCAGCGTTGTCGAGCGCGGCCGGATTGAGCCGTATGGTGCCGAGTTGGGTGGGCAGGTCAAGGATGGGCCTGGCTACACCGGGCATGTGAGCGATTCGGCAACAGGTCTGGTTTACATGCAGCAGCGGTACATGGATCCGCAGCTAGGGATGTTCCTGTCGGTTGATCCGGTGACGGCTTATCAGAAGCCGGTTGATCAGTTCAATCGCTATCGGTATGCGAATGGCAATCTGTAAAAGTTCAAAGACCCTGACGGTCGCATTGTCGAGATCGTATGGGACATTGCCAACATCGCGACGAGTGCGATCAGCGCTTTAGCCAAGGCAACGTGGGGGCGGGTATTGTCGCCGGCGGGCTACATCAAATATGAGAACGCAGGTAAGCAAGGTGTTGATCCATATTCAGGAAAGACCCTGCCCAATTCCAAGTCGCATTTTCCAATCAAGTAGCGTGAGAAACGTCACATGAACGAGCATCGATCAGACACTTTTCAACATCTAAAAGGCAAGTATGTAACGTTGACCGTCGAGGATGAGCAGCTTCGGGTTGGAACTGATGATGGATGGTCGCTTCATATTTATAACGGATACACGCTCTCCTGCGGCGTGCGGATGGGCGCACTGACACATGCGTCGCTCCGATTGAAATTGGTCGATTGCCTGGTCGATGACGTCAAAATGACCATGATGTTTTCGGGCGATAAATTTCTCACCGTCGACTTGACGGACGACGGATACTCCGGGCCGGAGGCCATGCAGCTGAACGGGCCCGACGGTAGCATCGTTATCTGGGGCTGAGCCTGCTTCTTCAGATAATGATGAATAGCGCATTTCTGAAGATAATGAAGGGCAAGGACGAACGCATCTTAGCTGCATGCGGTTTCAGTGAACTTGCCCGTGCGTGGGCGCGGTGACGGCTTATCAGAAGCCGGTTGATCAGTTCAATCGCTATCGGTATGCGAATGGCAATCCTTACAGGTTCACTGATCCGGATGGGCGGCAGGCACTTAAGATGCCTATCCCTTGCATTATCACTTTGCCTTTAGATAATCGTGGCGGGAACATCCAGCAAAACGAAGACTCATCACGGGGGGTGGGGTGGGACTAGATATGATGACTGGTTGTTTGCGGAAGCTGAAGTTGCTCTCGGTTCTGTCGGATGCGCAACCGCCAGACAATCCGATTATTGCTAATGGCTGGGCGGGGATTGCATTTGACAGAAATTGCTATGCGGATCTTGCCCCGACAGACGTTTGGAATGCCTGGTTGGATGTGCATATACGGCAGTCCCGCTCATCTAGCGCAATAGGGATTGCGTCTTTGAAGACCTGGCTGCCGGCAAAGAAGAATGCAGCGTGGAGCCCGATCTTGACTCGCTGCGCCGGTATTGGATGGAAGGTGAGCGGTTTCTGCGCGATCACTACCTTTTTTCGTCCTCGTTCAACTGGGTGGTTCGCCTCGATCAGGACGTGACACTGTTTGCGGCAGAGCGAGATTTCATGCGCGAGGTAATCGACCGTCTTCATGGTTTGAACAGTGTCATGGATCGAATGATCGAGGATTTTGACCCTGGAGAAGACGATCCGGTTGGGTTGCAAAGATTTCTGTCTGACATCACAGATGAGCTGCGCCGTTGACATGCTCGTAAGTGCCTTGCCATAAGTTTGTCGATGAGACTTTGATGGCGAATGGCGCATCTGTACATGCTGTATTTTGAAGTGCAACCGTATCTATGCAGCAGGTGATGCAGCCAGCTTCAGCTTGGCAGCAGGCTCAATTTTCTGCCCCGGACACCAGATGCAGCAAAAAGCCCCGGCCAAGGCCGGGGCTTACTTGTTTGTGGCGAAGCTGCCAGTCACCTCACTCCGCACCACTCCCCGCCGGATGCGACGACCGCCGCCGGAACTTCCGCGACAGCCAATCGCCCGCATCATCCACCACGGTGAAGGCCGCCGGAATCACGATCAGGCTCAGCAGCGTCGAGGTGATCAGGCCACCGATCACGGCGATCGCCATCGGCGCACGGAAGCTGGAATCCCCGGCAAAGCCCAGCGCGATCGGCATCATGCCCGCGCCCATCGCCAGGGTGGTCATGATGATCGGCTGTGCACGCTTGCGGCAGGCATCGATCAGCGCGTCATGTTGGCTCATGCCGTGCTCGTCTTCGGCCATCACCGCGTAGTCCACCAGCAGGATGGAGTTCTTGGTGGCGATGCCGATCAGCATCAGCAGGCCGATCAGCGCCGGCAGCGAGAGCATGTTCTGGGTGATCAGCAACGCGCCGAACGCACCGCCGGCGGACAGTGGCACCGCCGCGAGGATGGTGACCGGCATCAGCGCGTGGTTGAACAGCAGCAACAGCACCATGTAGATGCAGATCAACCCGGCCGCCATCGCCAGCATGAAGCCGATGAACAATTCGACGAACACTTCCGCATCGCCGGTGTTGAGGAAGGTCACGCCCGGCGGCAGCTGTTTGACGCCCGGCAGCGCCTGCACTTCGGTCATCACATCGCCCAGTGGGCGGCCGTTGAGTTCGGCGGTGAGCGTCACGTTACGCTGGCGCTGGTAGCGCGAGATCTGCGAGGGGCCGCTGCCTTGCTGGATATCGGCGACCGCCGCCAGCGGTACCGGGCCATTGCGGCCGGGCACGCGCAGCTGGCTGATCAGGCCCGGATTGGCCAGCGTGGCTTCGGCGAAGCCGACCCGGATCGGCACCTGCCGGTCGGGCAGGTTGAGCTTGGCCAGTCGCTGTTCGTAATCGCCAGCCGTGGCGATGCGGGCGGCCTCGGCGATATCGGCCGTCGCCACGCCCAGGTCGGCGGCGCGGGCGGGGTTCGGCACGATCTGGAGTTCCGGGCGCAGCAGCGAGGCCGTGGAGGTGACGCTGCCCAGGCCCTGGATACCGCGCAGGTCGCGCTCCAGCGCAGTGGCGGCATCCTGCAGGCGCTGCGGGTCGTCACCGGAGAGCACCAGCTGCAGCAGGTTGCCGGGCTCGGAGCTGACATAGCTGACCCGCACGCCGGGCAGGTCGGCCAGGCGCTCGCGGGCCTCACGCTCCAGCACGCGCTGGTCGCGGTCCCGTCCGTCGGCGTTGCCCCAATCAAGGACCAGGGTGGCCTTGCGCGGTTCGCCGATGCCGGTCGCACCGGGGTCGCCCAGGTCCAGCACGCTGCCGACGGCGGTGTAGACCTGCTTGAGTTCGGGCATGTCCTTGAGCAGGCCTCTCGCGCGTTCGGCGACCGCCACGGTCTCCTGCAGGCGGGTACCCGGCGGCAGTTCGAGGTTGAGGTTGCTGCGGCCCAGGTCGGACTGCGGGATGAAGGTGGCCGGGATGAAGGGCACCAGCGCCAGCGAGGCCACGAACAGGCCGGTGGCGATCCACAGGGTACGGCCACGATGGCGCAGTGCGGCGTCCACCCAGCCCAGGTACCACGTCATCAGCTTGGATTCCGGCTTCTCCTCGCCATGTGGCTTGAGCAGGTAGGCGGCCATCATCGGGGTGAGCAGACGGGCGACCAGCAGCGAGAACAGCACGGCGGTGGCGGCGGTCCAGCCGAATTCGCGGAAGAACTTGCCGGCAATGCCGGGCATGAAGGCGACCGGCACGAACACCGCCGCCAAGGTCAGCGAGGTGGCGATCACCGCGTTGCCGATCTCGCCGGCCGCTTCGCGTGCAGCTTCCAGCGGCGGCTTGCCCATGCGCAGGTGGCGCACGATGTTCTCGATCTCCACGATCGCATCGTCCACCAGAATGCCGACCACCACCGACAACGCCAGCAGCGTGATGATGTTGAGGGTGAAGCCGAAGAAGTACATCACCGCGAACGTCGGGATGATCGACAGTGGCAGCGCCAACGCCGACACCCAGGTCGCGCGCCAGTCGCGCAGGAACAGCCACACCACCAGCAGCGCCAACAGCGCGCCTTCCCAGAGCATGGTCATCGAGGAATCGTAGGAGCGGTGGGTCTCGTCGATCGCCGTGGTGACCAAGCGGAAGTCGATGCCCGGATGCTCGGCCTTGATCTTGTCCAGCGCGTCATGCACGCCGGCCTCCACCTTGACCTCGCTGGAGCCGCGCGTACGCGACATCGAGAACGCCACCACACCCTTGCCGTCCAGCAGGGCGGCCTCGGTGGGGTCGGCAGCGCCATCGGCCACCGTGGCCAGCGTGGAGAGCCGCACGGCGCGCCCGTCCGGCAGGGCGATGGAGTAGTCGCGCAGTGCCTGTGCGTCACCGACGGTACCCAGCGTGCGGATGGTCTGCTGCGCGCCTTCGACCTCGGTCTTGCCGCCGGCACGCTCGACCTGGATGCGGGCCAGCTGCTGCGATACATCGCCGGCGGTGATGCCCATCGCGATCAGCGCATTGGGATCCAGGTCTACCCGCACCTGGCGCTGCACGCCGCCCACGCGGGTGACGCGCGCCACACCGGGCACGCCGTACATCGCACGCGAGATGTCACGGTCGACGAACCAGCTGGCCTCATCGGTGGTCATGTGCGGGGCGACCAGCGCATAGGTCATCAGCGAACCGCCGATATCGACCTTGGAGATCACCGGCTCCTGGATGTCCTGCGGCAGATCGGTGCGGATGCGGGTGACCGCGTCGCGGGTGTCGTCCAGCGCGGTGGCCAGATCGGCTTCCAGCTGGAACTCGATGGTGGTGGTGCTGACGCCTTCGCTGACCGAAGACATCACGCGCTTGACGTTGTTGACCGTCGCCACCGAGTCCTCGACCTTGCGGGTCACCTCGGCCTCCAGCTGGCTGGGCGAGGCGCCGGGCTGGGTGACGGTGACGGTGGTCATCGGGAAGGCGATGTCCGGGAAGCGCGCCACCGGCAACTGATGGAAACCCCACAGGCCGGCCACGCACAGCACGAAGAAGATCAGCAGCGCAGGCAACGGGCGTTTGATCGCCCAGGCGGAGATGTTCATCGTGCGGCGGCCTTGGTCGCAGCGACCACACGCACGCGGTCGCCCTCACCGAGGAAGCCGGCGCCATCCACCACGACCTGGTCACCGGCCTTCAGGCCTTCAAGGATCGCAGTGCGGCCCTGCACGGCCTGGCCGGTGCTGACGCGGTGGCGGGTGGCCTGCTGCTTGTCGTTCACGGTGAACACATAGTTGTGGCCGTCGCGCTGCACGATCGCCGCGGTCGGGATGGTCAGCACCGGGCCGTCGCCGGTGACGATGAGGCCATCCACGTAGATGCCCTGCTTGAGTGGGCCGGGGGCTGGCAGGTCGGCATAGATCGTGCCGGTGCGGGTCTGTCCATCGACACCCGGGGTGACCGCGCGGATGCGGCCACTGACCACCTGGCCCGCATACGGCAGCTCAACCGTGTTGCCGACGGCGACATCGGCCAGCTGGTTCTCCGGCAGTTCTGCGCGCCACTCCAGGCGGCCGTCGCGGATCAGGCGCAGCAGTTCGGTACCGGCGGAGACCACCTGGCCCGGCTGCACCAGACGCTTGGAAATCAGGCCGTCGGCGGGTGCGCGCAGGTCGGCGAAATCGCGGCGCAGCTTGGCCGCGTCGCGCGCGGCACGTGCGGTGGAGGTCTGCGCTTCGGCATTGATGCGTGAGGCGCGCAGCTCATCCAGGCTGCTTTCGCTGATCAGTTGCTGGGCGGCCAGCTTGGCGCTGCGCTCGTAGTTCATGCGGGCCAGTTCCTGGGAGGCCTGCGCCTGTCGCAACGAGGCGTCGGCCTGCGCCAGCTCGCTGTCCAGGGTGCGGTGGTCCACCTGCAGCAGCACCTGGCCCTGCTTGACCCATTGCCCCACGTCCACCAGCAACGCGGTCACGCGCTGGCCGCTGATCTCCACGCCCAGCTGCATTTCTTCATAGGCGGTCACCGGCCCGGAGACCAGCACCGTGCGGGCCATGGTCTGCTGCTGCGCGGGCGCCAGCGAGACCGGCAGCGCGGAGCTGGCGGCCGTGGCGTCGGCCGCGGCCTTGTCGTCCTTGCCGCCGCAGGCGGACAGCAGCGCGACAGCCAGGATCAGGGAAAAACTGCGGAGGTAGGGTGCACGCATCGAGAGGCTTTCCGGGTCGGAACAGCGGGAAAAGAAAGGAATCGGGAAATCAGGATTCGCGCGACAGGCGTCGTTCGATGCCATCGAGCATCAGGCCCAGCCCCTGCTCGAAGCGGGCGTCGAAATCGACCTCGCTCCATGCATCACGGGCCTGCCAGCAATGGGGGAAGCGCGCCTCGGCCAGCGCCATGAAGGCCTCACCCAGCGCTTCCATGCTGCCGTCGCCGGGCCAGGACTGCTCCTCGATCACGAAGCCCATCGTGTAGTACACCAGGTCCATCGCCGCGGTCGCGGCAAAGCGTGCCGGCGCGCCGGCGCCCATCAGCGCGGCGATGCTGGCCTCACCTACCCGCAGCACGTTCTCGGTGGCCAGGAAGGTGCCCGCATACACCCGCGCACCATCGCGGCGCGCTTTGAACGCCAGGCGGAACTCACGCCCGATCTGCAGCAGCGTCTGCCGCCATGGCTGTCCGTCGGGAATCACGCGAGCGACGTCGCAGATCATGGCGTCGGCCATGGCGTCGATCAGCGCCTGCTTGCTCTTGAAGTGCCAGTACAACGACGGCGCCCGGATGCCCAGCGAGCAGGCCACTTTGCGCAGGGTAATGCCCTCCAGGCCGGCCTCGTCGAGGATCCGGAAGGCCGCCTTGACGATGTCTTCCCGCGCGATGGGTTGGCGCACTGTGGTCTGGCCTAACGCTGTTAGGGGGCGAATCTAACAGTGTTAGGTTCGCGCCGACAAGTGCCCGTGCACAGATCCCCAATGGGGCCCGAGGGAGGTGGCTGATGGGTTCAGGCGCGCCCAGGGGGGGGAGGGGGCCCCAGGCGCCCGGTTGGCTCAGAGGTCGATCAGGTCAGGCTGCAGGACCGCCATCCGGACCCGGTTGCGCCCGCTGGTCTTGGCGTCGTACAGCGCCTCATCCGCCCGGGCGATCAGCGCCTCCAGCAGCCGCTGGTCGCCGCCCGGCAGCGCCTCGCCGATCGCGCCCCCGACGCTGACAGAGACAGTGATGCGCTCGCCGCCCACGAGGATGGGTTCAGCCGCCACCGCACTGCGCAACCGTTCGGCGGCGGCGGGAATCTCATCGACGGCGGACGCCGCCAGCAGGGCGATGAACTCTTCGCCGCCGAAGCGGGCGAACAGATCGCGCTCCCGCAGGGCGTCGCGGCAGCGCTTGGCGACCACCTTGAGGACTTCATCGCCGACCGGATGGCCGTAGGTATCGTTGATCTTCTTGAAGTGATCCACGTCCACCATCAGCACCGCGACAGCGCGGCCGTTGGCTTCGCGGGCGGCGATGATCTGGACCGAGCATTCTTCGAAATGACGGCGGTTGGGGACGCCGGTCAAGGGATCGGAGGAGGCGAGGCGGCGCAGCTCGGCGGCCATCAGCAGATCGGCGGTGACATCGGTGAACAGCCAGATGCGCCCGTGTGCGCCGTTGCCGCGCACCGGATGGGTGTCCACTTCGAAGGTGCGCTCGCCCAGGGTCCAGTTCTGCTTGGCGGCGAACTGGTCGTTGTTCATCTGGGCGCTGTAGGCCACTTCCAGCTCGGCGTGGTTGTCGCAGCGTTGACGCAGGGCGCGCATCGGGCCGGCCAGATCCGCCGCGCGGTGATTGCCTGCCGTGCAGCCCAGCAGCTCCGCGGCGTGCTCGTTGACAGCCGCCCCGACGCCATCGCCGTCGATCAGCACGATGCCCGCCGGCACGCTTTCAAACAGATCCAGGAACTGATTGCGGACGATCGTGCCGCGTGCGGCTTCGCGCCGTGCGGACAGCAGCCGGGCCACGCTCGTGGCCAGCAGTGGCACCTGTGCCGTCAAGGCTGCCGGGGCAGGGGGGCTTCGCCAAAGCAGCAGCAGGCCACTCAGCGGCGCGCCGTGGGAGGGGGCCGGAACGTACAGCAGGCGGGCGGGGCGGCCTTCCAGGGCATGGATGATCGCCGTCGGCAGCCGGAAGTCCGCTGCGTCCATGGCCTCGCCGGTCCAGCGCGCCTCGAGGATGCCGCTGCGCGCCAGGTTGAAGCTCGGCGAGGGCAGTGCCGGGGCTGACACCGCCCAGGTCGCCCTGCCGCCGACGTCCACCTCCACCGCCATCACCAGGTCAGCGTGGGAGGCGAGGCGGGCGAACTGGCACAGGGCCGCCAGCGCGTCACTGTCGGACGTCGTCACAACGCGGTGCCCGCCAGTCGCTGTTCAAGGATGCGCATGACGTCATCCGGCGCGGTCATGTGCGGAAGATGACCCGAGGCATCGATCACATCCAGGGTGGCGCCATCGATCGCGTTGGCCAGCCAGTGGCCGACGGCGACCGGTACCGCCACGTCGTGCGCGGTCTGGATGAGGTGGACCGGCGTGGAAACCCGCGCAGCCAGGCTGCGCAGATCGGAGGTGAAGATCGTGCGCGACGTATTGAGGGCGATATCCGGGCGCATCTGGAACAGCGTATTGGAGAAATCGGCGACAACCGCGCTGTCCTCCACGCCGACGACCATCGGGGCGAAGCCGGCGATCCAGGCCTGGTAGTTGGCGCGCATGCTCTCGAACAGCTGCTCCAGGTCCTGCGGCTGGAAGCCGCCGGTGTAGCCGTCGTCGTCGAGATAACGCGGCGACGCACCGATGATGACCAGGCGCTCGAACAGCTCTGGGCGTGCAACGGCGGCGGCCGCGCCGATCATGCCGCTCATCGAGTGGCCGATGTAGGTGCAGTCATGCACGTCCAGCTCGTCCAGAATGTCGATCAGATCGTCGGCATAGCCGAACAGCGAACCGTGCCGTTCGAAATCGTAGGTCTGCGCACCTTGCGGACCGCAGCCGGCAAGATCGAAGGAGATCACATCAAAGCGTGCTTCAAACCAGGGGCGCAGGGCGTTCCATGCGGTCTGATCGGTACCAAAGCCGTGTGACAGGATCGCGACCGCTTTACCCGCACCGCTTCGGCGCCCGTTGAACCGCTCGAAACTCTTCACGCACATCCACCCATGGCGTCTTGCAAGGGCCGAATACTAGGTCACGGGCGCGCGTGGGTCCAACGCGCCCCCGTGCTGAATACCAGTTGCCGCAGATAACCGCCGATGAAACCTGCGATGGCCCCTGCGAGCGTATCCAGCAGTAAACGGGCCGCGGCGCGGGCGATACGGCTGGCATGCAGCCGCACCCACGGCAACAAGGTCATCGCCTGGGCACCGATCAGCAGGATCAGCACATCCAGCCCCAGCGCATCCACCACCGGCAGCAGTGGTGCAAGCAATGGATTGCAGGCCATCAGGGTCACGATCGCGGCAGTGATTGCGAACAGGGCGCGTCGGCCCACCGGCGTGGCGGTCCAGCGGAGAAGGCGGGCAGTCAGGGACACGGCAGGCTCCAGGCAGTTGGCCGGAGTGTACTGCGGTATGGTCATGCTCGAACTCCCGGGGATCACCCTCATGAAGATCGCAGTATTCAGCGCCCGCCCGTACGACCAGCAGTTTCTCGATGAGGCCAGCCAGCGCCGCGGGGCAGGGCAGCCGTTCGAGTTTCTGTACTTCGATGCCGCGCTGGATCTGCATACCGCGGCGCTGGCGCAGGATTGCGAGGCGGTCTGCGTGTTCGTGAATGACCGGCTGGATGCCCCGGTACTGCAGGCGCTGCAGGCAATGGGCGTGCGCGCGGTCCTGCTGCGCTGCGCCGGCTTCAATAATGTCGACCTCGCAGCGGCGGAGCAGCTGGGCCTGTTCGTGGCCCGTGTGCCCGCGTATTCGCCGGAGGCCGTGGCCGAACACGCGCTGGCGCTGGTGATGACGCTCAACCGCCGGACCCACCGCGCCTACAACCGGGTGCGCGAGGGCAACTTCATGCTTGATGGCCTGCTGGGCCGTACATTGCATGGCAAAACAGTGGGCATCGTCGGCACCGGGCAGATCGGCCTGGCCACGGCCCGCATCTTCAAGGGCATGGGCTGCACCGTGCTGGGCCACGATCCGTATCCGTCGGCGGCGTTTGCCGCGATCGGCACGTCGGTTGCGCTGGAGGAGCTGCTCGCCCGCGCGGATATCGTCTCGCTGCACTGCCCGCTGACGCCGGACACCCATCACCTGATCGACGATGCGTCACTTGCCGGGATGAAGCCCGGGGCGATGCTGGTCAATACCTCGCGCGGTGGGCTGGTGGATACCCATGCGGTGATCCGCGCGCTGAAGTCACGGCGCCTGGGGCATCTGGCCATCGATGTGTACGAGCAGGAGAGCGGGCTGTTCTTCCAGGACCGGTCCGGCGAAATCATCGACGATGACGCGTTCCAGCGCCTGATGACCTTCCCCAATGTGCTGGTGACCGGGCACCAGGGCTTCTTCACGGTGGAGGCGCTGCAGGAGATCTCGGCCATCACGCTGCGCAACCTGGCGGACTTCGTCAGTGGCGCAAGCTGCGCCAATCAGGTACTGCCCCCCTGAGCGCCGCCGCCGGCGAGGCCGGCAGTTGCAGCCCCGGAGCTGACCCGTTCATGTCTATACAAGGGCCGAAATGTTGCCGAATCGGGTCATTGCCCGGCACTGCGACAACGTGTCGCAGCCCAAAACAGGCCTTTCCTGCGCTGGATCATTGTCAATGCCTTTCTTAAATGATGCGTGACGGCCTAAAATTGGAAGGCTGACATGATCGTCCTTCGTGCCTGTCCCCTTGGACCGGCACCACCGGCTTTGGCTGGGACGGAGGCGGGCTTGAACTGGCATTCCCTACGCAATTGGATCGACCGATGATTCCGTTGAAACCCCTTGGACGCTTCCTGCGTCCGGGCCTGCTGTTTGCGTTGTCCGTGTTCCTGACGGGCTGCAACTCGGCCATCCTCAACCCCAAGGGCCAGATCGGCCACGACGAGAAGACCCTGCTCATCACGGCGACCGTGCTGATGCTGCTGGTTGTCGTGCCGGTCATCATCATGACCCTCACCTTCGCGTGGAAGTACCGTGCGACCAACACCAAGGCCCGCTATGAGCCGAAGTGGTCGCATTCCACGGCCATCGAAGTGGTGGTCTGGTCGATCCCGTGCATGATCGTGCTGGTGCTGGCCGTGCTGACCTGGCGTTCCTCGCACGCGCTGGATCCGTATCGTCCGCTGGACTCGGACAAGAAGCCGGTGGTGATCGAAGCCATCTCGCTGGACTGGAAGTGGCTCTTCATCTATCCCGAAGAGAACATCGCCACCGTCAACGAGATCACCTTCCCGGTGGATACCCCGCTGAACTTCAAGATCACGTCCGATACGGTGATGAATGCGTTCTTCATTCCGCACCTGGGCAGCATGATCTACTCGATGACGGCCATGGAGACCAAACTCCACCTGATCGCCAACGAGACCGGTGAGTTCCCGGGCATGTCCTCGCATTACAGCGGCGCGGGCTTCAGCAAGATGCATTTCTCCGCGCACTCGGTGACCGAGGCGGAGTACCAGCAGTGGCTGACCAAGGTGCGTGCCGAAAGCGCGACCCTGGACAAGACCGCCTTTGCTGCGCTGACGGCCGAAAAGAACCATGACTGGCACCCGGTGACCTACTTCGGTACCACCGAGGCCGGCCTGTTCGACTGGGTCATCGCCAAGCACATGGGCGACAACCAGCACTACGGCATGAAGCACGACCACAAGGCCATGAAGCATGACGGCGCCGAGGGCGAAAGCCACGAAGGCCACACCATGCCGGCCGCCGGTGAATCGCACGACGGCCACGCGATGGCTGAAGGCGATGCTGCTGCACACGCCGAACACACTGCAGACGAGCACGCCGCAGCCGGTCACACCGGTCACGGCGGCTCGGGAGAATGACCATGAATCTGTTGGGTAAATTGACCTTTGCCGACATCCCGCATGACCCGATCATCATCACCACGTTGATCGGTGCTGGTATCGGCGGCCTGCTGGTGTTGGCCCTGATCACCAAGTTCAAGCTGTGGGGCTATCTCTGGAAAGAGTGGTTCACCTCGGTCGACCACAAGAAGATCGGCGTGATGTACCTCATCGTCGCCTTCGTCATGCTGCTGCGCGGCTTCGCCGACGCGATCATGATGCGTGTCCAGCAGGCCATGGCCGCTGGCGGCAACGAGGGCATCCTGCCTCCGCATCACTACGACCAGATCTTCACCGCCCACGGCGTGATCATGATCTTCTTCGTGGCGATGCCGCTGATCACCGGCCTGATGAACGTTGTCGTGCCGCTGCAGATCGGCGCACGCGACGTGGCCTTCCCGTTCGTCAACTCGCTCAGCTTCTGGCTGTTCGTGGCGGGCGCGGGCCTGGTGATGATCTCGCTGGGTGTTGGTGAGTTCGCGCAGACCGGCTGGCTGGCCTTCCCGCCGTTGTCAGGCAAGGAATACAGTCCAGGGGTAGGTGTCGATTACTACATCTGGGGCCTGCAGGTCGCCGGCCTGGGTACGACGCTGAGCGGCATCAACTTCTTCATCACCATCTTGAAGATGCGCACCCCCGGCATGAAGCTGATGCAGATGCCGATCTTCACCTGGACCGCGCTGGTCACCAACGTGCTGATCATCGCCGCCTTCCCGGTGCTGACCATCACCCTGGTGCTGCTGACCCTGGATCGTTACCTGGGCACGCATTTCTTCACCAATGACGGTGGCGGCAACGCCATGCTGTACATAAACCTGATCTGGATCTGGGGTCACCCGGAAGTCTATATCCTGGTCCTGCCGGCCTTCGGCGTGTTCTCCGAGGTCATCGCCACGTTCTCGCGCAAGGCGCTGTTCGGCTACAAGGGCATGGTCTACGCCACCGCCTGCATCGGCGTGCTGTCGTTCCTGGTCTGGCTGCACCACTTCTTCACCATGGGCTCGGGTGCCAACGTCATCATCGGCGGCGTGGTGTTCGGCATGTTCGCCGGCATCACCTACTGGTGGCCGAAGATGTTCGGCTTCCGCCTCAATGAAACCTGGGGCAAGCGCGCGTTCTGGTGCTGGTTCATCGGCTTCTATGTGGCCTTCATGCCGCTGTACATCCTGGGCTTCATGGGCATGACCCGCCGCATGCAGAGCTACCCGAACATGGAATATCAGCCGCTGCTGATCATCGCCATGTGTGGTGCCTTCATCATCGGTGCCGGCATCCTGTGCCAGATCATCCAGATCGCCGTGTCGATCCGTGACCGCAAGAAGACCGCCGACCTGACCGGCGATCCGTGGGACGCCCGTACGCTGGAGTGGGAAACCTCTTCGCCGCCGTCGTTCTACAACTTCGGCTCGCTGCCGCGCGTCAACGAACTGGACGAGTTCTGGGAGCGCAAGCAGCGCGGTGAGGCGTGGGAACGCCCGGCCAAGTACACCGACATCCACATGCCGCGCAACACCGGCACCGGTGTGGTGATCGGCGCCTTCAGCCTGGTGTTCGGCTTTGCGATGATCTGGCACATCTGGTGGCTGGCCATCGTGGGTCTGGTCGGCATGATCGGCACCTTCATCTGGCGCACCTTCGACAAGGACGTGGATTACTACGTGCCGGCCGCGGAAGTGGAGCGGATCGAAAATGAGCACCGTCGCCACCTGGTGGCGCAGGGCCTGGTGAAATCGGAGCTGAAGGCATGAGCACCACTATCCCCAACACCATGAACCCTGGGCACGCCGCGCACGCGGCGGCCCACGGCCATGACGACCACGAGCACCACGACACCGGCGGCAATACCGTCTTCGGTTTCTGGGTGTACCTGATGAGCGATTGCCTCATCTTCGCCACGCTGTTTGCGACCTACATCGTGCTGTCTGGCGGCACCGACGGCGGCCCCGGCCCGAAGGACCTGTTCGAACTGTCCTTCGTCGCCTGGGAAACCACGCTGCTGCTGGTCTCCTCGCTGACCTTCGGCCTGGGCATGATCGCCATGCACAAGCAGAAGGTGGGCCAGATGTACGCATGGCTGGCCCTGACCTGGCTGCTGGGCTTCGGCTTCATGTGCATGGAAGTGTGGGAGTTCAACCACCTGATCCATCAGGGCTACGGTCCGGACCATAGTGCGTTCCTGTCGGCGTTCTTCGCGCTGGTCGGTACCCACGGTCTGCACGTGAGCGCGGGTCTGCTGTGGCTGCTGATCATGTTCATCCAGATCAAGCAGAACGGCCTGACCCAGACCAACAAGACCCGCATGGCGTGCCTGAGCCTGTTCTGGCACTTCCTGGATCTGATCTGGATCGGCGTGTTCTCCGTCGTCTATCTGAATGGAGCGCTGTAATGGCCGCACATGACAATCACGCACACGATCATGGCCACAGCGCTGCCGGCGAAAGCCATGGCAGCGTCAAGTCCTACCTGATCGGCTTCGTCCTGGCCGCCGTGCTGACCATCATCCCGTTCTGGGCGGTCATGCATGGCGACCTGCCGCGCTTCACCACCGGCGTCATCATCGTCGTTGCCGCGGTGCTGCAGATCCTGGTGCACCTGGTGTTCTTCCTGCACCTGGACCGCTCCTCGGAACAGCGCTGGAACGTCAGCGCGGCGGCCTTCACCGTCGTGGTGATCGGCATCATCGTCGCCGGTTCGCTGTGGGTCATGCACAACATGAACGTGCACATGATGCACTGACGTCTTCGCGACGTTGCCACACGCAGAAAGGCCGCCCTCGGGCGGCCTTTTTGTTGGGTGATGTGATGGCGGTGGTGCCGCGCGTTACGCCGCCTTCGCCAGTCGCATGAACTCCACGGCATCCACCGGCCGCCCGAGGTGGTACCCCTGCAGTTGATCGCACCCCATGTCGCTCAGGTACTGGCGTTGGCCGGCGGTCTCCACGCCCTCGGCGACGATCTGCAGCTGCAGCGAGCGACCCAGCGCGATGATCGAGGAGACGATCGCCGCATCCTCGGCGTTGTCTTCCAGATCGTGCACGAAGGCGCGGTCGATCTTCAGCTCCGTGGCCGGCATGCGCTTGAGGTAGAGCAGGCTGGAGTAGCCGGTGCCGAAATCATCGATGGAGATGTTCACGCCCATCGCGGTCAGTCCGTGCAGGATCAGCAGGCTGGCTTCCACATCGCGCATCGCGGTGGTCTCGGTGATCTCCAGGGTCAGCCGCTTCGGGTCCAGCCCATGCTTGTCCAGCGTGCGCTGCACGGTCTCGAGCAGCGTGCTGGAGCCGAACTGCAGCGGCGACAGATTCACCGCCATCGTCCAGTCCGGATGCCCGGCATCGTGCCAGTGGCGCAGCTGCGCGCAGGCCCGGTCGAGCACCCAGTCGCCGATGGACAGGATCAGCCCACTGCGCTCCGCGATCGGGATGAACGCATCCGGCGACAGCAGGCCCAGTTCCGGGTGCTGCCAGCGCACCAGCGCCTCGGCCCCGATCAGCGCGTTGCCGTTGGCCTGGAACTTGGGCTGATAGTGCAGCACCAGCTCGCTGCGGCTGACCGCCTTGCGCAGCTCCTGCAGCAGTTTCAGCTGGCGGTTGGCGCTGACGTTGAGTGACTGGGTAAAGAAGGTATAGCCGTTCCGGCCCGAATCCTTGGTGTGGTACATCGCCGCATCGGCGTGGGCCATCAGGTCGCGCTCGGTGGTGGCATCGGCCGGGTACAGCGCGATGCCCAGGCTGGCGCTGACCTGCAGTTCCAGCGCATCGATCTCGAACGGTTCGGCCACGCTGGCGATGATCCGTTCGGCGACCACCGCCGCGTCTTCCGGATCTTCCACCTGGAACACGATGACGAACTCGTCCCCGCCCAGCCGCGCGAACGTGTCCTGCGCACGCAGCAGCGCGGTGATCCGCTCGCTGACCTGGATCAGGAGTTTGTCGCCGAGCTGGTGGCCGTAGGCATCGTTGATCGCCTTGAAACCATCGAGGTCGCAGAACATGACCGCGAAGCTGAACTGCCGGCGTTGTGCCTTCTCGATGGCCTGCTCGATCCGGTCCTGCAGCAGCATGCGGTTGGGCAGCTGGGTCAGCGGGTCGTGCAGGGCGGCCTGCATCAGCTTCTCGTTGGCCTGCGCCAGCGAATCGGCGAGCAGGCCGGTGCGGGTACGCATCTGGCGATCGAACACCGAGGCGATCAACGCGATCCCCAGCGTGGCCAGTGTCGTCACGATCACCAGCACGGCCAGCCATTTGGTATCGATGCCCTGGCCGTACGCCGCGCCGCACAGCGCGCCCTCGGGGAAGTGGGCGGCGGCCATCCCGGTGTAGTGCATGCCGACGATGGCCAGGCCCATCACCAGCGAGGCCAGCCCGCGCAGCAGGAACGGCCGGCGCTGCTCCAGGCGCAGCCGGAAGGCGATCCACAGCGCCGCACCGGCCGCACCGATCGCGATCAGGATCGAGGCGGCAAACCACAACGGGTCGTAGTCGATGCCCGGCTGCATCTCCAGCGCGGCCATGCCCAGGTAGTGCATGGCGGCGATGCCCAGCCCCATCAGCACCGCGCCTGCGCACAGTCGCGACCACGGCAGCTCTGCACGCGAGACCAGCCACAGCGCATACGCCGAGGCGCCCACCGACACGGCCAGCGAGTACAGGGTAATGGCCAGGTCATAGCCGACCGGGATCGGCAGGTGGAAGGCGAGCATGCCGATGAAGTGCATCGACCAGATGCCCAGGCCCATCGCACCGGCGCCACCGGCGAGCCACCAGCGGGCGACCCGGCCGCGGGTACTGGCCAGGCGACCGGCCATGTCCAGCGCGGTGTACGAGGCGAGGATGGCGACCAGCAGCGAGAACACGACAAGACTCTGGCTGTAGGTGCCGGTCATGGAGAAGCCTGGAAAAGGTTGAAGGAGGGCAGTGGCCCGCCGGAGTATCGGCATCGGGGCCGGAATCTTGAGCGGGGGCGCTCGGCGTCTCGGTTGCTGCGACGCGGCTCGGCTATCCTGCCCCATCGATTCTGAAGCGGAAGTGGACATGGCCAAGCGACTCACCGCTTACGTCTGCAGTGAATGCGGCGCCGAATACAGCAAGTGGCAGGGCCAGTGCACCGAGTGCGGGGTCTGGAACACGCTCAGCGAAATCACGCTGGAAAGCGCGACGCCCACCAAGTCCTCGCCGGCCTCGCGACGTTCCGGCTGGGCCGGCAAGGTCGATGCGCCGAAGATCATGGCGCTCAAGGACGTACAGCAGACCGAACACCTGCGGGTGAGCACCGGCATCGGCGAGTTCGACCGCGTGCTCGGCGGTGGCCTGGTCGAAGGCGCGGTGGTGCTGGTCGGTGGCGATCCGGGCATCGGCAAATCCACCCTGCTGCTGCAGGCGGTGGCGAAGATGGCTGCCAGCTTGCCGGTGCTGTACATCACCGGTGAGGAATCGCTCTCGCAGGTCGCGGGCCGTGCGGTCCGCCTGGATCTGCCGCTGGACAACGTCAACGCGCTGGCCGAAACCCAGGTCGAGGCGATCCTGCAGCATGCCAGCGTGGCCAAGCCGCGGCTGATCGTGGCCGATTCGGTGCAGACGCTGTGGACCGAATCGCTGACCGCCGCGCCCGGCTCGATCAGCCAGGTGCGTGAGAGCGCCGCACGCCTGGTGCGCTTTGCCAAGGAAACCGGCACCGCCGTGTTCCTGGTCGGTCACGTGACCAAGGAGGGCGGCATCGCCGGCCCGCGCGTGCTCGAACACATGGTCGACGCGGTGCTGTACTTCGAAGGCGAGAGCGGCAGCCGATTCCGCCTGCTGCGGGCGTTCAAGAACCGCTTCGGCGCGGTCAACGAGCTGGGCGTGTTCGCGATGGGCGAGAAGGGCCTCAAAGAGGTCTCCAACCCCTCCGCGATCTTCCTCTCCGGCGGCAGCACCCAGCAGCCGGGCAGCTGCGTGATGGTGACCCGCGAGGGCACGCGCCCGCTGCTGGTGGAAGTACAGGCACTGGTGGATGCCTCACCGCTGTCCAACCCGCGCCGGGTGGCGGTGGGTCTGGAGCAGAACCGCCTGGCGATGCTGCTGGCGGTGCTGCACCGTCATGGCGGCGTGCTGGTGGGCGACCAGGACGTGTTCGTCAACGTGGTGGGTGGCATCCGCGTGCAGGAGACCGCCGCCGATCTGCCGGTGCTGCTGGCGGTGCTGTCCTCGCTGCAGGACCGGCCGCTGGCCGAGAAGACGATCGCCTTCGGCGAGGTGGGCCTGTCCGGCGAGATCCGCCCCGTGCCCAACGGTGAAGACCGCCTGCGCGAAGCAGCGACGCATGGCTTCAAGCGCGCGATCGTGCCCAAGGCGAACGCGCCGAAGACCGGCAGCGTGAAGGGCATGGAAGTGATCGCGGTGGAGCGGTTGTCCGAGGCGATCGACGCGCTGTAACGCGGCATGCCGACCAACGGTCGGCATCTACCTGCGATGTTCGGGGCCGCGTGCCGACCAGCGATCGGTACGCGGTGCACGGGTGGGGGCCGACCACCGATCGGCATGCGTTGCACGGGTGGGTGCCGAGCAACGATCGGCATGCGGTGCACGCTTCTATCGCGTGCGCCCGAACACCAGCTCGATCACGAACTGGCTGCCGAAGAACGCCAGCAGCAGCAACGCCATCGCGGTCAGGGTCCAATGCACCGCCTTCGCGCCGCGCCAGCCGTAACGGCGGCGCCCGATCAGCAGCGTGCCAAACACGATCCAGGACAGGATGCTGAGCACGGTCTTGTGCACCAGCTTCTGCGCCAGCAGGTCATCGACGAACAGCACGCCGGTGACCAGGGTCAGCGTGAGCAGCGCAAAGCCGACCGCGATCACCCGGAACAGCAGGGCTTCCAGGTCGGCCAGCGGGGGCAGGGCGCGCAGCCACGGGCGGAAATCACGGCGGCGCAGGGCGCGTTCCTGCAGCCACAGCATGATCGCCAGCAACGCGGCCACGCTCAGGGTGGCGTAGGCGAGCAGCGCCATCCACGCGTGCGTGGCCAATTGCCAGCCCAGCGGCTTGCTCGGCTCGTGGCCGTAGGCGTGATAGATCCACAGCACCACGGCGGCCATCGGGAACACCAGGACGCCAAGTGCCGCCATGCGCCCGCGCGCAGCGACCAGCGAGGTCAGCCACGCCATGCCCAGCCCGACCAGCGACAGGGCGGCGAAGAAGTGCATGTCCGGCCCGCCGCTGGTACGCATCGCCACCAGCACGTGATAGCCGCCGTGCAGCAGCATCGCCGGCAGCGCCGGCCACAGCCAGGCCGGGGAGGTCACCGCGTCATCGCGGACGACCGCACGCACCAGCAGGCCGGTGGCGGTCAGGTACAGCAGGGTCGCGATGAGAACGATTGTCATCGTGTCAGTTTCGCATACCCCCGGGGTGCTGGCGATGCCCGCAGCGCCGCCGTCAGGGCCGGTCCGGGAGCCGGGGCGGAACCGTTATACTGGCGGTCTCATTGTCTTTTGTTCTGAACAGGTCGCTTCCATGTTCGAGTCCCTGACCCAGCGCCTCTCCGGCACCATCGAGCGGCTGCGCGGCCGCGGTCGCCTGACCGAGGAAAACATCCGCGAGGCCACCCGCGAAGTCCGCATCGCGCTGCTTGAAGCCGACGTCGCGCTGCCCGTGGTGCAGGCGCTGGTCGAACGCATCAAGGTGCGTGCGGTCGGCCAGGAAGTGCTCAAGTCGCTGACCCCGGGTCAGGCGCTGATCAAGGTCGTGCGCGACGAGCTGACCGCGGTCATGGGCTCGGCCGCCTCGGACCTGAACCTCAACGTGCCGGCGCCGGCGATCATCCTGATGGCCGGCCTGCAGGGTGCGGGCAAGACCACCACGGTGGGCAAGCTGGCCAAGCACCTCAAGGAAAAGCGCAAGAAGAAGGTGATGGTGGTCTCGGCCGACGTCTACCGTCCGGCCGCGATCGAGCAGCTCAAGACCCTGGCTGACCAGGTCGGTGTGCTGTTCTTCCCGTCCACCGCCGACCAGAAGCCGGAAGCCATCGTCCGCGCCGCCATCGATGACGCCCGCAAGTCGTTCGTGGATGTGCTGATCGTCGATACCGCCGGTCGCCTGGCCATCGACGAAGCGATGATGGCCGAGATCAAGGCGCTGCACGCCGCGGTCAACCCGGCCGAAACGCTGTTCGTGGTCGATGCCATGACCGGCCAGGATGCCGCCAATACCGCCAAGGCCTTCGGCGATGCACTGCCGCTGACCGGCGTGGTGCTGACCAAGACCGACGGTGACGCCCGCGGCGGTGCCGCGCTGAGCGTGCGCTACATCACCGGCAAGCCGATCAAGTTCGTCGGTGTGAGCGAAAAGCCGGACGGTCTGGATGTGTTCCACCCGGACCGTATCGCCAGCCGCATCCTGGACATGGGCGACGTGCTGTCGCTGGTGGAGCAGGTTGAGCAGCAGGTCGACAAGGACAAGGCCCAGAAGCTGGCCGAGAAGGTCGCCAAGGGCAAGAAGTTCGATCTGAACGACATGCGCGACCAGCTGGAGCAGATGCAGAACATGGGCGGCATCGGCGGCCTGATGGACAAGCTGCCGGGCCTGGGCCAGATCCCCGATCACCTCAAGCAGCAGGTCAGCCAGGGCAAGGACGTGCCGCGCATGATCGCGATCATCAACTCGATGACCAAGAAGGAGCGCCGCAACCCGGGCCTGCTCAACGGCTCGCGCCGTGCCCGTATCGCGCGCGGGTCCGGCCTGACCCCGGCCGACGTCAACAAGCTCATGAAGCAGTTCCAGCAGATGGAAAAGATGATGAGCAAGATGGCCGGTGGCGGCATGAAGGGCATGATGCGCAGCATGAAGGGGATGATGGGTGCCATGGGCGGCCGCGGCGGCATGCCGTTCCGCTGAGTCCTGCGCAGGCGCATTCCGGGTAGGGGCGGTGCGGCGTATGCTGGCACCGTCTCCTTCCACAGGTGCGCCGCGCGTGAATGGTTCCCCGCTTCTCGAACGCGCCGACAACTTCTGTCGGCGTTTTGCATTGCAGGCCCCGATCCTGCTCGCACCGATGGCCGGCGCCTGCCCCGTGCCGCTGTCGGCCGCGCTGGCCAATGCCGGCAGCATGGGCGCGATGGGCGCGGTGTTGTCGCAGCCGCAGGACATCGTGGCGTGGATGACCGATTTCCGTGCGCAGTCCGCCGGGCCGGCGCAGGTCAACGTCTGGATACCCGATCCGCTGCCATCGCGCGATGCCGATGCTGAAGCCGCGACACGCCGCTTTCTGGCGAAGTGGGGCCCGGAGGTGCCGGCCAGTGCCGCCGATGCGGGGCCGGCCGATCTCGATGCGCAGTTCGATGCGTTGATCGAGGCGCGCCCGGCGGTGGCCTCCACCATCATGGGCGTGTTTTCTCCGGCACAGGTGCAGCGCCTGAAAGACGTGGGCATTGCCTGGATCGCGTGTGCGACGACCTTGGCCGAAGCGCGTGCCGCGCAGGCGGCCGGCGCTGACGCGGTGGTCGCGCAGGGGTTCGAAGCGGGCGGCCATCGCGGCGCCTTCGATCCGGAGGCCGCCGAGCGCCAACTGGTCGGATTGTTCGCGCTGCTGCCGCGGCTGGCCGATCATCTGGATATCCCGGTCATCGCGGCCGGTGGCATCGCTGATGGGCGCGGCATCGCGGCAGCCCTGACGCTCGGTGCCAGTGCGGTGCAGGTGGGCACCGCGTTCCTGCGCACCCCGGAGTGCCAGTTGAATCCGGCATGGTCACAGGCATTGGCGAACGCCGAACCGGAAGACACGTGGCCGACGCGCGCCTTCAGTGGTCGCCTCGGCCGTGGCCTGGCCACCGCGTATGTGCGCGCCGCGGCGTCTGCTGACGCACCACCGCCGCGGCCGTATCCGGTGCAGCGTGGGCTGACCGCGCCGATGCGCGCGCAGGCCGGGCGCGACAACAGCCTCGATGCAATGCAGGCCTGGGCGGGGCAGTCCGCGTGGATGGCGCCGGCGCGCCCGGCGGCCGAGGTGCTGCAGCAGATGTGGGCTGATGCGAAGGCGTTGCTCGGATGACGCTGTACTGCAATGGCCGCCCTGCCAGTGCCGACGACCTGGCGGGCGCATTGACCAACTACGGTCATTTCACCTCGCTGCAGGTGCGCAATGGCGCGGTGCAGGGGCTGGATCTGCATCTGCAGCGTCTGCAGGAGGGCACGGTGGCGTTGTTCGGCACCGCGCTGGAGCCGCTGCAGATGCGCGCCTGGATGCACCATGCGCTGCAGGCCGAAGGTGCGGTCGATGCCTCGCTGCGGGTGACCGTGTTTTCGCGGCAGTTCGATTTCCGGCGGCCGCTGCAACCCGTCGCCGTCGACGTGCTGGTCGCCGTCGCGCCAGCGGTCGATCTGCCGGCGATAGCGCGGCGGCTGCGGACGGTGCGCTACCAGCGCGAACTGCCGCAGGTGAAGCATGTCGGTACGTTCGCGCTGTTCCAGCATCGCCGCGAGGCCTTGCTGGCAGGCGTGGATGACGCGCTGTTCGTCGGCGACGACGGCCTGGTCAGCGAAGGCACCACCTGGAACATCGCCTTCGCCTCGGGTGACACGTTGATCTGGCCGCAGGCGCCCGCGCTGCGCGGTACCCATGAGCGCCTGCTGCAGGCGGGGTGGGGCAGCGATCAGCAGGTGCGGCCGGTCGCGCTGGCGGACCTGGCCGGGTTCGACGCGGCCATTGCCTGCAACGCTGCCGGCCTCTGGCCGATCGCGGTGATCGATGGGGGCGTACTGGCGAACTCGGCGGCGCTGTGCGCCAAGGCCCGGCAGGTGCTCGCGGCGGCGCCCTGGCAGCCGTTGGTGGCCTGAGCAGCCCGGTCTGCAGGCCCTGTTCAGCTTTCCCGGTCTTCACAGGCTTGGAATGACCGGAGGCCGCCGCTATAATCGCCGGCTTACCGCGCCATCCTGGCGACTGGGCAATTGAGGAAACAACACCATGGTCAAGATTCGACTGACCCGCGGCGGCGCCAAGAAGCGTCCCTTCTACCACATCATCGTGACCGATTCGCGCAGCGCCCGTGATGGCCGCAACATCGAGCGCGTCGGTTACTACAACCCGGTTGCCCAGGGTGCCGAGTCCCGCATCGTGCTGGACCTGCCGCTGGTCGACAAGTGGGTCGCCAACGGCGCCCAGATGACCGACAAGGTTCGCAACCTGTACAAGGAAGCGACCAAGGCCCAGGCCTCCGCGGCCTGATCCTGAAGGGCCGCGCCTGCCGCGGCCCATCGGTCTATACAGATGAAAGATACCGAGCGCCGCATCCTGCTGGGCAGGATTGTCGGCGCTTTTGGTGTGCGAGGCGAGATCAAGCTCGAGTCCTGGACCGAGCCGCGTACCGCCATTTTCCATTACCAGCCCTGGATCCTGCGGACCCCCGCCGGCCAGGAGAGCACGCTCACCGGTGCACGCGGACGTCAGTCCGGCAAGCATCTGGTCGCCGTGTTTCCCGATATCACCGACCGCGATGTGGTCGAGGCGATGTACGGGACCGAAGTCTATGTCGCGCGCAGCGCGCTGCCGCCCCCGAAGCCCGATGAGTATTACTGGGTCGATCTGGAGGGCTTGCAGGTGCGTACCGTCGAGGGTGTCGAACTTGGGCGGGCGTCACACCTGTTCTCGACCGGCTCCAACGACGTGCTCGTGGTGCAGGGGGATCGTGAGCGGATGATTCCGTTCGTGCAGCCCGAATTCGTCGTCTCGGTGGATTTCGAGGCCAACCTGATCGTGGTCGACTGGGATCCGGAGTTCTAAGCCGGATGCGTATCGACGTCGTCACGTTGTTCCCCGAGTTCATGGCGCAGTCGGCCGCGCTGGGCGTGGTCGGCCGTGCTGCCGAGCGCGGTCTGCTGGAACTGCACGGCTGGAATCCGCGTGACTATGCCGAAGGCAACTACCGCCGGGTGGACGACCGTCCATTCGGGGGTGGCCCGGGCATGGTCATGCTGATCGAGCCGCTGCGGGCCTGTCTGGCGGCCGCGAAAGCCGCTGATCCGGCGCCCGCGCCGGTGATCTACCTCAGCCCGCAGGGCAAGCCGCTGACCCAGGCCAAGGTGCGGGAACTGGCGGCACTGCCGCGCATGATCCTGCTCTGCGGCCGCTATGAGGGCATCGACGAGCGCTTCCTCGAGGCCGAGGTCACCGAGGAAATCTCCCTCGGCGATTACGTGCTGTCCGGCGGTGAGCTGGGCGCGGCGGTGATCGTCGATGCGGTGACCCGCCTGCAGGAGGGGGCCCTCGGCGATGCCGAATCGGCCGCCCAGGACAGTTTCGAAGGCCCGCAGGGGCTGCTGGACTGCCCGCATTACAGCCATCCGGCCCAGCATGAATGGGGCACTGTCCCGGACGTACTGCGCTCGGGCAACCATGCCGCCATCGCCCGCTGGCGCCGGCAGCAGTCGCTGCTGCGCACCGCGCTGCGGCGGCCGGACCTGCTCGACGAAGGCCAGTTGTCCAAGGCCGACCGCCTCCTGCTGGAGCAGGCACGGCAGGCCGTTGCCAAGGATCCAACCCCCTAGCGCGGGGGCGGGATCTTGTTTACAATTCGGGATTGCCATCGGCCTTTTGGGCCCGTTGGCAGGAACCCCTACAAAAAACGTGCAGCACAGTCCGGTGACTGCATGAGCCCACGTTGTCGAACGACACGATCACCCGAACATTATCGGTGCACCCATGAGCAAGCTGAACAAATCCATCCTCTCGGACTTCGAATCCGCCCAGATCACCCGCGAGCTGCCGAAGTTCAGCCAGGGTGACACCGTCGTCGTCAACGTGAAGGTGAAGGAAGGCAACCGTGAGCGCGTGCAGGCTTACGAAGGCGTCGTCATCGGCACCAAGAACGCCGGCCTGAACTCCGCGTTCACCGTCCGCAAGATCTCGCACGGCTACGGCGTCGAGCGCGTCTTCCAGACCCACAGCGCCATCATCGACTCGGTCGAAGTGAAGCGTCGTGGTAAGGTCCGCGCCGGCAAGCTGTACTACCTGCGTGGCCTGGAAGGCAAGGCTGCCCGCATCAAGGAAGATCTGGCTGCTGCTGCGCAGGCCAAGGCCGCGCGCCTGGCTGCCAAGGCTGCCCAGTAATTCCCGACCGACAACTCCGGTTGTCGCCTCAAACGGCCACCTTCGGGTGGCCGTTTGCGTTTGTGGCCTCGTGATGGAGAAGCACATGGACCGTTATCCCGCTGATGTTCGCAACGCCCTGAAGGCCATGGCCGACGCCAACGTGCCACCCGCCCTGCGCGGGCCGCCGATGCACCGGCTGCTGTGGCGCATGGGGCTGCGCGTGCCGCCACCGCTGCTTGCCAGCTTCAGTGCCAACCTGTTCGTGATGGGCGGGCTGTTCGGGTTGCTGTGGGGGGTGCTGTGGCGCGCGCTGATGGGGCTGGTGCTCGACCTCGGCCCGCTCACGCTGAGCATCACCGTCGGCAGCGCCGTCGCCGCCGGTCTGTTGTTCGGCCTGCTCATGGCGCTGCTCATGCAGCACCAGCGGCGCCGCTACCCACTGCCCGACTGGAAGACCCTGCTGCGGGGCCCCGCGGCCTAATCCGGCCGTCCGCTGCCTGCCGCGGCGGGCTGGAGCGGCGTGGTCGGATTCGGGTCCGCCACGGGCGAGGGGGGCGAAGCGGGGACCTCGGCCGGTGCGGCCAGTTCCTCGCGGTGGCTGGGCAGCATGCGCGCCTTGCGCCAGCCGCCCCAGCGGTAATACGCCAGCGACATCAGCATCGCGCAGAACGAGCTGACCGGGAAACTCCACCACACCGCATCGGCGCCCCAGCGGTCCTGCAGCAGTTCGGCGAACGGTACGCGGATGCCCCACAGCGAGGCGGCCAGGATCAGCAGCGGCGGAATCACCGCGCCGGTCGAGCGGACCACGCCGGAGATCACGAAGTTCACGCCGAAGAACAGGAACGACCACACCGCGATGTGGTTGAGGTGGCGCGCCACTTCCAGCGCCTGGCTGCCCTCAGGCAGGAACAGGGCCAGTGTGTAGCGGTCGAGCAGGATCAGCGGCAGGATCAGCACGCCGGTCAGCAGGAAGTTGTAGAGCACGCCGCTGCGCGCGGTGCCGCGCACGCGGTCCCAGCGCTGCGCACCCACGTTCTGTGCGGCCATGGTCGAACACGCCGCGCCGATCGCCATCGCCGGCATCTGCACGTACGTCCACAGCTGCAGCGAGGCGCCATACGCGGCCGCGGTATCGGTGCCGTAGCTGTTGACCATGGTCATCATCAGGATCATCGACAGCGAGATCAGCACCATCTGCAGGCCCATCGGCACGCCCTTGACCACCAGTGCGCGCAGGATCTCGCCATCGATCTTGAACAGCGCCATGTCCTTGCGTCCCAGCCACAGCACATGGCGCTTGTTGCGCATGTACCAGAGCAGGCCGAGCAGCGAGAGGGTCTGCGCGATCAGCGTGGCCCATGCCGCGCCGGCGATGCCGAGCTGCGGGAAGGGGCCGATGCCGAAGATCAGCAGCGGGTTGAAGCCGATATCCAGCACCACCGAGAGGAGCAGGAAGCGGAACGGGGTGCGTGAGTCGCCGACGCCGCGCAGCGCCGAACTCAGGAAAGCGAAGGCGTACAGCGTCGGCATCGCGAGGAAGATGATGCGCAGGTAGGCCTCGGCCAGCGGCAGCGACTCCGCCGGTGTGCCCATCGCCGCCAGCAGCGGGTGCGACAGCCACCAGCCGGCAATCGCGATCACGACCGACAGCCCGATGAAGAAGGTCGCACTGGTCCCCATCACGCGCCGGGCCTGGGGAAGGTCGCGTGCGCCCATCGACTGCCCGATCAGGATCGAGGCGGCCATGCCGATCCCGAATACCGAGCCGATCAGGAAGAACATGATGTTATTGGCGTTCGCCGTGGCGGTCAGCGCTGCCTCGCCCAGGAAGCGGCCGACCCAGATCGCGTTCACCGAGCCGTTCATCGACTGGGCGATGTTGCCGGCAAGGATCGGCAGGGCGAACAGGAACAGATTGCGCCCGATGGGGCCGGTGGTCAGGTCAAGCGGCGCTTTGGCCATGGGGATGTCCGGGAGCAGGGAGCGGGAAGCGATGGATGTGCCACGCACGGTAGCCCAGTCGATGTTATCCGAGTGAATGCGCAGGAGTTCCTGCGTATTCAGTGGGTTGCGTGTGAAAAAAATTCCGATAGCGACAGCGTTGTGGTATAAAATTGACGCACATTCATCCACCTATCCAGGGTCTTCGCCCGCCTCGCGCCGTAATACCGTCTCAGGAGAGTGCTTTTGTTACATGGATCGTTGGGCGGCGTGCAGGACGGAAAGACGTTCCTGCACCGCACGCTGGAAGCCAAGGCTGCGCTGGATGCGCTCTTCAAGGCAGGTGATCTGGTCATCGCGATGCTGGCAGCCGCGGTGGCCTATGTCATCCATTTCGGCATGGTGGCGATCAGTCCGCATGAGCGCTCGATCATCGGGCTGCTCATGCTTTACGGGCTGTTGTGCTTCTCGCTCTCGCCGCTGTATCGCCAATGGCGCAGCCGGCCTTTCCTGCGCTGCGTGGGACTGCTGCTGCTGGTGTGGACGGGTGTCTTCTCCCTGTTCGCCGCCCATGCGCTGGTGGTCGGCTCGAGCGACAGCGTCCCGGTTCCCTGGCTGCTCACCTGGTTCGTCCTCGGCTACACCGGGCTGGTCGGGTGGCGGATCGTGGTGCGCGCGCGCATGCACGTGCTGCGGGCCAAGGGCATCGACCGGCAGCGGGTGGTCGTGGTCGGCCTGCGGGCCCCGGTACTGAAGCTGCACCGGCATCTCAAGGCGCGCAACGGCAGCGGCATAGAGATCATCGGCTACTTCGCTTCGCACGAGGATATTCCCACCCCCCGGCATAGCGACAAGCCGCGCAAGCTGGGGGCCCTGGACGCGTTGGACACCTACCTGAGCGCGAATCACCACAACATCGAGCAGGTGTGGGTGTCGCTGCCGCTGTCCGATACCGGCGAAGTCAAGAAGCTGCTCAAGCTGCTGGAGCGCTACCCGGTGCCGGTCAAGCTGGTGCCTGACATCCATGGCTTCAGCATGCTCAACCCCACCGTCGAGCAGATCGGCCCGGTTCCGGTCATCAATCTCCGGCAGGGCCTGGCCAAGGGCAACTACATGGTGGCCAAGCGGGTGGAAGACCTCGTGGTGGCCGGTATCGCCGTGCTGGCACTGATGCCGCTGTTCCTGGTGCTGGCCATCGGGGTCAAGCTCAGCTCCCCGGGTCCCGTGCTGTTCCGCCAGCGCCGGCACGGGCAGGGCGGCAAGGAATTCTGGATGCTCAAGTTCCGTTCCATGAAGGTGCACCAGGAGTCGGCCGGCACGATCGTCCAGGCGACCCGTGGCGATCCGCGGGTGACCCGCTTCGGCGCCTTCCTGCGGCGCACCAGCCTCGATGAACTGCCCCAGTTCTTCAATGTCCTGGGCGGCAGCATGTCCGTCGTGGGGCCGCGTCCGCATGCGGTGCAGCACAACAACCACTACGAGCACCTGATCGAGCGTTACATGCATCGCCATTACGTCAAACCCGGCATCACCGGGTGGGCCCAGGTGCATGGATTGCGGGGCGAGACCCCGGAGCTGCGGTCGATGAAGAAGCGCGTCCAGTACGACATCGACTACATCCGGCGCTGGAGCCCGGGCCTGGACATGGCCATCATCGTCATGACCGTCGCCAAGGTGCTCGGACAGAAAAGCGCGTACTAGGTCACGTTTCCCTGCGATTGCAGGCGCTCAGAACGCGCTGCCGTCCAGAAATTCTTGGGAAATCCTGCCCTTGCGGGCGATCCTCGACCTCCGGGTCCGGGCCTTGGGGTATCCTGTTGGTTTGGCCGCGCGGGCGAAACTCCGGCCGTGCACGACATTCCCCCTACGGGAATGCATCAGGATTGGAAGTTGTGTTCAAGCATATTCTCTTTGTGTGTGTCGGCAACATCTGTCGTAGTCCTTCCGCTGAAGTCATGCTGCGGGACGCCCTTGGCGACCGGGGCATCCAAGTTTCCTCGGCCGGACTGGGGGCGCTGGTAAATCATGGCATCGATGCCACTGCCCAGGCGCTGCTCGTCGAGCATGGCCTGGACGGGACGGCCCATCGTGCGCGACAGATCAGCCCTGCCATCCTGTCCGCTGCCGACCTGGTGCTGACCATGGAGCGCAAGCACGTCAAGCGCATCACCGAGCAGGCGCCGGAAGCTTCTGGAAAGACCTTCCTGCTGGGCAAGTGGCAGGACGACCGCGACATCCCCGATCCCTACCGCCAGCAGCGACCGGCATTCGAACACGTCTACAAGCTGATGGCTGAAGGCGTGGAGAGCTGGACGCGTTACCTCTGATCTGCCTCGTGCCGTACCGCGGCGCCGCATTCCCTTTTTGATATTGAATCAAGGCACATGACAAGCATCGATTCCCGCTCCAACCCCGGCCAAGAGGCCGCCGATGAAATCGACCTGCGGCAGCTCCTGGGCACGCTGCTTGATCACAAGTGGTGGATCGCCGGCATTACCGGTGCGTTCTTTGCCGCGTCCGTCTCCTATGCCTTGCTGGCAACGCCGATCTATCGCGCCGATGCCGTCGTCCAGGTGGAATCGAAGATGCCGTCGCTGCCTGGCCTCGCCAATTTCACCCAGTCGCTTGGTATGTCGGGTCGTTCCGCAGAGGCCACAACCGAAATCGCATTGATTACCTCGCGCTCCGTCATCGGGGCTGCCGTGGATAATCTGCACCTGGATGTACAGGTTGAGCCGAATCGCTTCCCGCTCATCGGTGCTTCGATTGCGCGACGTTTTGACGCGAAGGGGTTGGATGCTGTCGCCGCACCTTGGCTTGGCATGAATCGCTTCGGCTGGGGTGGTGAGCGCCTGGATGTGTTCCAGCTCAAAGTCCCGGAGCGGTTGATCAGTTCAGAGATGACCCTCATCGCGGGTCCGTCGGAGACCTACCAGCTGTTGGATGAGGACGGAAACAAGCTGCTGGAGGGGAAAGTCGGCGCAGTTGCGGAGGGCGCTGGCATCCAGATGCAGGTCGCCAGGCTGCGCGCCAATGAGGGGGCGAGATTTGCAGTGACCAAGCTGCGTCATCTGAGCGTGGTCAGCGGTCTTCAGAAAGAAGTGACCGCATCGGAGTCGGGCAAGGATGCAGGCATCCTGCGTCTCGGCTACGAGAACGCCGACCCGCTGCTGGCTCAGAGCTTCCTGCAGCAGGTTGCCAATGCCTATGTCCGCCAGAACGTAGAGCGAAACTCTGCGGAAGCGACGGCGCAGCTGGCCTTTGTGAAGGAGCAGCTGCCCAATGTCAGGCGCCAGGTGGATCAGGCACAGACCTCGCTCAGCCAGTATCAGACCAAGGCGAACTCCGTAGACCTCACGCTTCAGACCAAGGGGCTGCTGGACCAGGAAGTTGCTGTCGAAACCAGCATTCAGCAGTTGCGCCTTCAGCAGGCGGAGATGGACAGGAAATTTACGCGTGATCATCCTGCCTACCAGGCCCTGATGCGCCAGATTGGCGAGTTGGAAGGCCGCAAATCTGGATTCCAGAACGAAGTAAAACGTTTGCCGGATGCGCAGCAGGAGCTGCTCAAACTCACCCGGGATCTGCAGGTGAGCAATGAGATGTACACGTCTCTGCTGGGTCAGGCCCAGCAGTTGGACGTGGCTCGGGCCGGCACCGTGGGTAACGTGCGGATCGTGGATGCCGCCGCCGTGGACGATACCAGTCCGGTCAAGCCGAAGAAGTTGATGATCGTGCTGATTGGCACGCTCGTCGGTGGCTTCCTGTCCATTGGCCTGATCCTCCTGCGTCAGATGATCAATCGCGGCATTGAAGACCCGGCTCAGATCGAAGAGCTGGGCCTGCCGGTCTACGCGTCCATTCCCACCAGCGTGACGCAGAAGAACGATTCGGTGCGCGGAAGCTTCAAGGGCGACGGGAAGGTCCACCTTCTGGCAGTCAACGATCCTGCGGATCTCGCGATCGAGGCGGTTCGAAGCCTCAGAACCAGTCTGCACTTTGCGCGACTGGAGGCAAAAAACAACGTGGTGCTGATCTCCGGCTCGAGCCCGAATGCCGGCAAGACCTTCGTCTCGTCGAATCTCGCCGCAGTGATTGCCCAGGCGGGGCAGAAGGTGCTCATCATCGACGCCGACATGCGCAAGGGCACCCTGCACAAGGCCCTCGGGGTCACGCAGACGCCAGGCTTGTCTGATGTGCTGGTAGGTAATCTCTCGGTCGAAGATGCGACCCGTACGCTGGACGGGCTTCCCGGGCTGCACTTTATCCCGCGTGGTGAAGTGCCGCCCAATCCGTCCGAACTGCTGATGCATGAGAACTTCACGAACCTCATAAAGAAGGTCGAGGGGCTGTACGACATCATTATCATCGATACCCCGCCGATTCTTGCGGTTACCGACGCGGCAGTGATTGCGCACCATGCGGGTACGTGTCTGCTTGTCGCACGCTTCGGTCTCAACCAGCAGCGCGAGCTGACGCTCGCCAAGAAGCGGTTCGAGCAGAACAACGTGCGCCTCAAGGGCGCCATCTTCAACGCAGTCGAGCGACGTGCCGTTGGCTATTACAGCTACGGCTACTACGAATACAAATCGACCCAGTAACTGGTCCTTTTCCAGTACAAAGCTCCACTTCACAGGATGCATGGAATATTCGTATGAAAATCGCCGTTGCCGGAACAGGTTACGTCGGGCTGTCGAATGCGGTTCTGCTCGCGCAGAATAATCGCGTCGTGGCCATTGATATTGATTCGGCCAAGGTTGAGATGATCAACCGCAGGCGGTCTCCGATCGACGATGTGGAGATTCAGGACTACCTGTCGAATCGTCAGCTTGACCTGTCCGCTACTCTTGATCCGGTCGAGGCTTACACTGGCGCCGACTACGTGATCATTGCCACGCCGACCGATTACGACCCGCAGACCAACTGCTTCAATACCTCGACGGTTGAGTCTGTCATCGAGTTGGTGCTGTCAATCAATCCGACGGCAGTCATGGTCATCAAGTCCACGGTCCCGGTCGGCTACACCGAGCGGATTCGTGAGAAATACGCTGTCGACACCATTCTGTTCTCCCCTGAGTTCCTGAGGGAGGGCAGGGCGCTCTACGACAATCTGCATCCAAGCCGGATCATTGTTGGCGAGGTTTCCGAACGCGCTGAACACTTCGCCGACATGTTGAAGGCCGGCGCGATCAGCACCGATGTCCCGACGCTGTTCACCGGTTCGACAGAAGCTGAAGCCATCAAGCTCTTTGCCAACACGTATCTGGCCATGCGGGTTTCATTCTTCAACGAGCTGGATACCTACTCGGTGTGCCGGGGGTTGGACTCCAGGCAGATCATTGCGGGTGTTTCGCTGGATCCACGCATTGGCTCGCACTACAACAATCCTTCCTTCGGGTATGGAGGCTACTGCCTGCCCAAGGACACCAAGCAGTTGCTTGCGAACTATCAGGATGTTCCGCAGAACCTGATCCACGCGATTGTCGCCTCTAACTCGACGCGAAAGGATTTCGTGGCGAATGAAGTCCTGGCGCGCAAGCCGAATGTCGTCGGAATCTACCGACTGATCATGAAGGCAGGGTCGGACAACTTCCGCGCTTCGTCCGTTCAGGGCGTCATGAAGCGGATCAAGGCAAAGGGTGTCGAAGTACTGGTGTACGAGCCCGTTCTGAACTGTTCCGAGTTCTTCAGCTCGCGGGTGGTCGCTGATCTTGAAGAGTTCAAGCGTCTCTGTGACGTGATCGTCGCCAATCGCGTTACTGAAGAAATCTCCGACTGTCTCGACAAAGTCTACAGCCGCGATATTTTCGGATCGGATTGAGCGTGTCATTTTTTCAACTGCGGCGGGTTGAATTGGGCGGCGTCGAGCGCGGCCCAGTACCCGGGCGCAAGGCTGAGCCAGTGCATGGCGTCGTGCCTGCAACAACCTCCTAGTTTCCGGGCCATCGAGAGTGCAGTGGTGTGAGAATGGTCCTTTCTAGAATCCGCAAGCGCTTGTCTGGACTGACCGAGGGCGCGCTATGGCAGGGTGTACTCAAGCTCCTGATGGGCACCGTCTTGGCGCGCATCATCGGTATCCTGGCGATGCCGATTCTGGCGCGGCTCTACTCGCCCACCGACCATGGCGTCCTGGCCGTATACGTCTCGATGGTGACCATCCTCGCCCCGATACTGTCATTGCGGTATGCGCTGGCAGTCCCGCTCCCGCGACGGGACGGTACTGCGCTGAACCTGCTCGTCCTGTCGTTCGTGCTGAAGATCGTCACGACGAGCGCGTTGGCGTGCGTGCTCTATTTCGCAGGCGAAAGACTGTTCAAGTGGATGTCGATGGAGACGTTGACGCCCTGGTGGTGGATGATCGTGGCAGGTGCATTCGCCATGTCCGCGTACGAGCTCCTGAGCATGTGGGCAACGCGTCGGCGAAACTATCACGTCATTGCGGTAACCAAGTTCACGCAGTCCCTGTTCGGCGAACTGGTGAAGATCGGCTTCGGCTTGCTTGGTATCAAGCCGTTTGGCTTGATCCTCGGCCATCTGGTGTCCCAGGGAGCAGGGGTCGGTACTTTCGTACGATCATTCCGTGCCGATTTTGCACGAAATGCGAGATTCGTCCGGATACGGACCATGTGGTGGGTTGCGAAATACTACGCCGGCTTTCCTGGCTACCGGCTTGTCTCACAACTGCTGCTGGCTTTTTCAATGCAGGCTCCGCTGGTCTTCATGGCGGCCCTGTATGGGCCGAACCTGACTGGCCAGCTTGGCTTGGCACTGATGGCGTTGACCCTTCCGGTCAGTCTCATCGGTCAGGCAGTGGGCCAGGCCTTCTACGGTGAGATCGCACGTCTCGCCCCGGGTTCGGGGCGACGCATACATCAGCTGACGATGTCGGTTCAGAAGAGGCTGTTCCTCGTCGGCATTCCATTTTCCGCAGTTCTCTTCTTCGCGGGTGAGTGGCTGTTCACCATCGCCTTCGGCCCGAACTGGGCAGTGGCAGGAAGGTTTGCCGAGCTGCTCGCACCGTTCGTGTTGATGCAGCTCACCTCCGCTCCGTTGATGCAGGTTCTGAATCTGCTTCGCTCGCAGCGCCTGTTTCTTTTCATAAACCTTGCGCGGACACTGGGGCTGGTCGGCATTTACGTTGCAGCCAAACACATTGAGCCAGCCGCTGAGATGTTTGTTGGCGTCGTGTCCGCATTCTTGTTCGTGTTCTATTCCCTGGCCAGTGCCCTGGTTCTCCTGATCGTCAGGAAGGGAGCACAGGCTCAGGTGGGGCGGATGATCGGCCGATCCGAAGACGATCGATGACTGGAGAATCTATGAAACTGTTGTCGCTTCTTCTGGGGGGGGCATCTCCGCGGGTGCACTTACATCTGCGCGTGATGGGCGCACTTCGTCGTCGTGGAATGAAACGGCTGGGCCGCCTTGTTGCGGCGCGCCTACAGCGAAAGCACGGCGTGTTCGTCTCAAGCAAAGCCTTCGTACCGGCATCCGTTGAGCTGAAGCACCCTGTGGGTATTGTCATTGGCGACGGCGTGAGGCTGGGGGAAAGGGTGGTCATCTATCAAAATGTCACCCTCGGCGGCGCGCGCGTTGGAGACTGGACAAGTGACAACTATCCCGAGGTCGGGGATGACAGCGTCATCTTCGCCGGTGCGGTGGTCGTCGGAAAAATCAAGATCGGTAAGGGATGCGTGATTGGTGCAAACGCGGTGGTAACCCGCGACGTACCAGATGGAGCCACCGCTGTCGGTGTGCCCGCACGGATTCTCTGAACAAACTACTTTTGAATTGCAATCATGGAGTTTTCTACACATGTCTGAAGGATCCACTCTCACTGTTTCGCGGGCCAAGCTGGAAGGCCGCGTTTCGTTGGCGGGCGCCAAGAACTCCGCTCTCCGCCTGCTTGCGGCTTCGCTGCTGAGCTCCGAGGAGATCGTGCTCAATGATTATCCGGCCGGTCTTCTGGACACCCAAGTCCACGTAGAGATGCTCCGCGTACTCGGCAAGAACGTCGAGAATGCGTCCGCCACGTCAGTCCGTATCACTGAGTCTTCGAGTGTACGTAGTCAGCTGGAATGGGAGGGCCGTTCGATCCGCAATACGCTCCTGATCCTTGGTGCGCTGACCGCCCGCCTCGGCGTCGGTAGCGTTCCCCTGCCTGGTGGCTGCCAGCTGGGCGAGCGGAAGTATGACCTCCACGTCATGCTGCTGGAGCGCCTGGGGGCGCGGGTATGGGACGATGGCGCCTATCTGCGTGCCGAAGCCCCTGGTGGCTTGGTGGGTGCCGATATCCACCTGCCCATGCGCTCGACCGGTGCAACCGAGAACGCGATCATCGCGGGCACTCTGGCTCGGGGCACTACCCGCGTCTGGAATCCGCATATCCGTCCGGAAATCCTTGACCTGATTGCCATGCTTCGAAAGATGGGCGCGCAGATCACCGTCTTCGGACAGGAGCATATTGAGATCAAGGGCGTCGACGCCCTTGGTGGGTGCGAGCACAGCGTCATCGCGGACAACATGGAGGCCGTTACCTGGCTGGCGGCTGCAGTGATCACGGGCGGTGATATCGAGATCGCCAAATTCCCTTACGCCGATCTCGAGGTGGTGCTTGCCCATCTTCGTGCAGCCGGCGCAAAGCTCTATCAGGGCGAGGATTCCCTGATCGTTCGTGGTGGAGCCTGCTATCCCATTGAGATCAGCACTGGTCCGCATCCGGGTATCAACTCGGACGTCCAGCCGATTCTCGCCGCCTGGGCTGCCAAGGCGCGCGGTGAATCCAAGATCGTTGACCTTCGCTTCCCGGGCCGCTATGCCTACGCGGAGGAGATGGGGAAAATGGGCCTGAATTTCTCCGTCGACGGCGACATGCTGCGCATCGACGGTAAAGGCGGCGGTCTTCGCGGTGCTGAGGTTCGTGCACTTGACCTTCGTGCCGGTGCCGCGCTTGCACTTTGCGGTCTTGCGGCACAGGGCGAGACGGTGATTACCGACGCCTGGCAGATTTCTCGCGGTTATGTCGACTTCGCAGACAAGCTCAGGTCCCTGGGTGCAACGGTAGTTGAGGGTTGATCATGAGCAGCGTTGCTCTCGATCTCGAGCGGCTGGTGCCAGGGGGCATCGAGACTGATGTTTCTCTGCAGCGGATCAGCCGTTGGCGCATCGGTGGCAGCGCGGACGTTGTGGTCAGGCCCAGGAATGTCGATGAGCTGGCCGCGGTCCGCTGCTGGCTTCACGAGAATGGGCAGCGCTCCGTTGTGATTGCAGGTACGTCGAATCTGCTCTTCTCGGACAGCGGGATACGGGCCCCGGTCATCCAGCTGGGGTCTTCCTTCTCCTCGGTCCGTGTGGACGAGACGAGCATCGACGCTGAGGCGGGAGCCTGGGTCCCTGGTGTGGCAAGGCTTTCCATGACACATGGGCTTTCCGGTCTTGAACACACCTGCGGAATCCCGGGAACCATCGGAGGCCTCGTCTGCATGAACGGTGGGAGCATGCGTCGAGGCATTGGCGAGGTCATCACCCGCGTGCAGGCCGTTGCTCCCGACGGCTCGATCGTATCCATGACCCAGGACGAATGCCACTTCGCCTACCGCCGCTCTGCGTTCCAGACCAACGGGCTGATTGTCAGCAACGTGAAGCTTCAACTCGATGCCACGCTGGACAGGGCTACGATTCGTCGGGAGATGCTGCGGATACTCCGCGACAGGCGCAGGAAGTTCCCCCAGAAGCTGCCGAACTGTGGCTCGGTCTTTGTCAGCGATCCCTCCATGTACGAGCAGTACGGGCCACCTGGAAAGGTCATCGAGCGTGCGGGCTTCAAGGGAACAAGCGTTGGCGGCGCCTACGTGTCCCCTGACCATGCGAACTTCATCATCAATCGCGGGGATGCAACGTCCGAGGACGTGCTCAGCCTGATCAGAATGATCAAAAGCGCGGTCGCGTCCGAGACAGGCTATTCCATGGCGGTAGAGGCGCGCTACGTGACGAACGACGGACTCATCCAAGAGATATGATCGCGCCCAATCCGGATTCCTGCCCCGTGCCGAAACACACGATTACCTTCGCAACCTTCTTTTACAACCGCGCCGCCGAGCTGGATGTCACAGTTCAGTCGATGATCGCTGCGAGCGTTCCAGGTACTCGGATTGTGGTCGTCGATGACGGTTCGACCGATGACACGGCCGAGAGGCTGTCGAAGTACGCTGGTTCTGTTGAGATCATGGTCCAGAAGAACAAGGGCTTTACTCAATCGGTCGTTGATCTGCTGCAGGCGGCGGACTCGGAGTTCGTCGCCATCTGCGGGAGCGGGGACATCTGCCATCCAGAGCGTTTGAAAGCGCAGCTGGAGCAGCTTGTTTCTGACCCGGGACTAGTGTTCTGCGGTACCGCGAGCCGCAACCTTGACGCCAGGACAGGCCGCGTGATCGACACTCAGGTGTTTGCCGAAGGCGAGCTCCGGGATCTGGATTTCATGGACTCGCCCCCGTTCACGCACGGCTCGGTGATGTTTCGTATGGACGCATTCCGCGCCGTCGGCGGCTACGACGCTCGATTCAAGTTCAGCCAGGATTGGGACCTTTGGTTGCGGATGCTCTCAGTTGGCCGAGGCTACTTCCTGAACCGCTTTCTCTATGATCGGCGCGTGCTGGCCGATGGTGCCAGCTTCAATGCGCGCAAGGCCGAGGAGCAGCTGCTCTACAAACATGCAGCCCTGCATCTGCATCGCGCGGGACAGGTTGGTCGTGATGAGTTCCTGCTAGCGGTTCAGCACGAGAAGAGCGGGGCCTTGCCGCCGGCCCTCCGGCACGAAATCCGGCGCGACCTTTCGACGCGTTACATCAAGCTGATCCTGGGTGGACACGCCGGGGAGGCATCGAAGGCACGCACGATCTTGCTTGAGCGCCACGGTGGCGTTGAGTTTCCTCTCGGTCCGGTGGGGGGGATGCTCGCGCTGGCAGGCAAGGCAGGGATGAACTTCCAGGTGCTTGGAAGATTGGCGCGCTGGGCTATTTCAGTTTATAGAAGGACAAGAAAGGTGGCTTCGGAATGAAAGTCCTTCATGCGGCAGAAACAGTCAAGGGCGGTGTCGCGACTGTCATCCGGTTGTTGTACGCAGGCATCCAGGCGCAGGATGCGGCCGTCCAGCTGACTATCCTGGTCCCCAGTGGGCAGCGCGGGGAGCTCTCGGATGTTCCGGACTCGGCGATAGAGACCTTCACTTCCCGCGGACGCGGCGTGCTCGGCTGCCTCAGCTTTGCATTGGCATTGTTCCGGAGCGTCCTCAGCCTGCGCCCGGACATCGTTCATCTGCACAGCAGTTTTGCCGGGGCTATCGGCCGTCTGGTGCTGCTGCCACTGCGCCCCTTCATTCGCTTCAAGGTCGTCTACTGCCCGCACGCCTTCTCATTCCTGATGGGTGTTTCTGCGAAGAAGGCCGCAATCTATGCACGCGTGGAGCGTGCGCTGTCACGCTTCTGCGATGCCATCATTTGCGTGAGTTTTCATGAGCGTGATGCAGCGCTGGCCACAGGATTCCCGCCCGCCAAGCTTCGCGTCGTCCGAAACGGCGTGGTTGCGCCTGCGTTGGCTGAACTCGACCGCCGCCCCTCATCTGCGCCGCAGTTGAATGTCCTCTTCGTGGGCAGGTTCGATCGCCAGAAGGGCTTTGACGTCCTTCTGGATGCGATGAGGCGGATCGAGGGCTCCTCTGTCCACCTTACGGCGGTCGGTGACAGCGTGTACGGCGGATTTGAAAAGCAGAGCCGCGATAACATCACCTACGTCGGGTGGGTCAGTCCCTCGGGCCTTGACGGCTTCTATGCCAAGGCGGATGTGCTGGTCATGCCCAGTCGTTGGGAAGGCTTCGCCATGGTTCCGCTGGAAGCCATGAGCCGTGGTGTCCCTGTCCTGGCGAGCAACATTCCCGCCTTGACCGAGATTGTCGAAGACCACGTCAATGGTCGGTTGTTCGCGATGGACGACGACGCGCAGCTGGCACGCGTTCTTCTTGAGACGCCCGCCAGCGACTGGGCGGGCATGGGTGGGTCCGCTAAACGACTGGTGTCCGCCGAGTTCACCGCGATGATCATGTCAAGTGCGACTTTGGACGTGTACCGGTCATTGATGCAGGCCGCCCCACGCGCATCAGAAAGAGGAGCGATCTGACATGGTCCGACTTAGGTTTGGCCAGCCTGGACCCGTCCGGAACGCGGTCTCTTTGTACTTCTGGGCATCGGTTGCTGGGTTTCTTCTGGTTCTTTCGATCTTCAAACAGGAGTTGATGCCGGCGAAGTTCTTCTATGACGCGTTGACCATCGATTCCATGATCGGAAGCGTATCCTTCTTCGTCCCCGGCGCATCCTACGCCAGCACCGCCTATTTCTATTCTCTGCTCGGTGTGGACGTAACCACGCAGTGGTTCGTCGTTGTTTCCAGCTTTCTCGTGGTCATGACCATGGCGGCCTGTCTCAATCGGCTGGGCAGGTCCACTATCGACCTCGCGGACGCGGTCATCGTGGTCTTTCTGTCCTTCCTGGCCATTACGTATGTGCCGTTCCTCAGCAAGGAGTTCATTGCCTTTCTGCCTACCATTGCGTTCTTCCTTGCGCTGCGCTTCGGTGTCAGGAGCGCGATCGCGTCCTGGTTCGTCCTGGTCGTCCTGTACGGGCTGGTCTTCCGAACCTACTGGGTTCTGTTTGCCATCCAGTTTCTTCTTCTGTACTTCATCTTCTCGAAGACCCGCAGCATCAAGGTTCTCTTGATAGCGACCTTGGCGTCTCTTTTCTGCATCACCATGATCCTCAGCTATGGCTTGGGCATTGATGTTGATTCGCTCAGGAATGACGTCAACGAGCGTCGACTGGATCAGGGTGTGGAAGACGCCAAGACCATGATTCAGCCATGGCTCGGCCAAGGAAGTCCGGTCAACACGTATTTCAATCTGGTGATTACGCTGGTTACGCTGATCATCCCCGTTCCGCTGGCCCTTATGTTCACGGTCTATCACGGGTTCGTCTTCATCATGCTTTCGTGGATAGCGCGCGTCGTCGGCAAGCGTGCCCGGTCCTATACCGCGGCGCGGTCGGCTGGACGGGATGTGCTGTTCGAGTTCAGCCTTGTTGCAGTCGTGGCCTTCGTGTCGATCCAGTGCATTTTCGAGCCCGATTATGGGAGTTACCTCAGGCATCTGAGTCCCTTCTATCCCTTCATCATCATTTCTGCGTTTCGTGCTGTGCAGCGCGGCGCCGGCAATCCGGTGGCCCCATCCAGTGAGCAGCACGGCCAATCTTTGGGGGTGAGTTGATGGCTCGCATGCTTGTTTGTGGTGGCGCTGGGTATATCGGCAGCCATATGGCCCGGCTTCTTCACCAGCAAGGTCACGAAGTGGTGGTGCTGGACGACCTGTCCACCGGGCACCGTGAGGCCGTGAAGTGGGGCCGGCTGGTAGAGGCAAATCTTTCGGACAGCGCTGCGTTGGATGCCGTGTTTTCGGAAGCCCGATTCGATGCGGTGTTCCACTTCTGCGCGAGATCGTTGGTTGCGGAATCTGTGGCAAACCCGTACGACTACTACTACAACAATGTCGCTGTAACCCTTTCGCTACTGTCCGCAATGCAGCGGCACGGTGTCGACAAGATCGTCTTTTCGTCGACGGCCGCTGTTTTCGGACGACCCGTGACATCGCTGGTAGACGAATCGCATCCGCTGATGCCGATCAATCCCTACGGGCACACCAAGATGATGGTCGAGCAGGTACTGTCCGACGCAGCGCATGCCTATGGGGTGCGATCCGTGTCGCTGCGGTACTTCAATGCCGCGGGCGCCTCATCTGATGGCTCGATTGGCGAGGCCCATCGATGTGAAACCCATTTGATCCCGAATATTCTGAAGTCAGTACTGGCCGGTGGTGAAGCGCTGAGCGTGTTCGGGACCGATTACGAAACGCCGGATGGAACCTGCATCAGGGACTATGTGCATGTTGAAGACCTGGCGTCCGCGCATCTGCTTGCCTACTCTTTCCTTGAATCCAATGCCGGCGCGCACCGATTCAACCTTGGAAACGGCAACGGATTCTCGGTTCTGGAGGTCATCGCGGCCGCCGGGGACGTCGCGGGAAGGAAAATCCCCTTCAACGTGATGCCTCGCCGAGAGGGTGACCCTGCAATTCTGGTTGCATCGAGCGTCGCCGCTTCCACGGTGCTTGGGTGGCGACCCGAATGGAGGAGCCTCCCCACCATCATCGAGAGCGCCTGGCGTTGGCATTCAGATCCGGCATTCTGATGCGTCCCGGTGGGACACGCTGCCGGGCCTGACGATGGCTTTGCGTTGATGAAGGGCGATGGCCTGGATGCAGGCCACGCCGGATCAATCGGGCGGTGTCGTCAGTCCGCGATCTTGTCGAAGTTTCGCTGGAGGAACCAGCTGTTTCGTTCGCTGGTCGCGGGATAAAGGGCGTACTTCCGGCCGAGCATCGCCCCACCATCACGAGTCAGGGGCTGCCACAGAATATTGGCGCTGCCCCGCGTGGATCGCGGCAGAACGGAGTCGAACGGGATGGAGAAGTAGATGCCCTTGTCGAAGCTGCCTTCGCCGAATTCGCGAGATGAAACATTCGTTTTGGTGAAGTAGGCGCCCATGGTCACGCCGTTGTCGAAGATGCGGGCTACGTCGAACGTGGCGCCCCAGTCGCCGGCAAGGTAACGACCGGCGCTCACCGAGGCAAGTACCCGTTCGTCTCGGCCAAACGCATAGTAGAGCGTGGTGTGGCCGGTCGCGACGCTGTAGTCGCGCAGGCCAAAGCCCTGGTCATAGTCACGTTGGCGCACCCAGTTGATGTTGGTGCCGATTGCCCAGCGTTCGCCCATCGGCCGGTAGAGGACCTCTCCGCCGACGCCGGCGTACATCCATTCGAGATAGCCAGCGTAGGCCATGCCATACAGATCATTCCCAAGCTTCGCACTGGCGGTGAGCTGGAGATTCGGCATGGTCACATCTGATTCGGTCATGTACTGGCGAAGATCAGTGCGTACCCGCTGCAGGCGGCTGGGAGCGTCGTACTTGAACTTGTCATAGTTGTTGATGACGTTCGCGCGGACGGTTCCGGTAGCCCAGAAGTTCCTGGCCAGGAAGTAGCTGGCGGAGTAGTTCGCCGAAACCTGGTAGAGGATGAATCCATCCGGGCCACCAAGATTCTGGCCGTATCCGATATTGAACCCGCCGCCAAAACGCTGGAACGGGGCCTTGTAGAGCAGTTCGCTGTTGCGGTCGACGGGGGCGCTCAGCTCTGTCGCCAAGCGCAAGTCTTCGGTCGACGCGCGGTTCTGAATTCGGTCGACGAAGGTGTCACGCCCGACAGACGTCTGTGCGACCTTCATCCCCAGACGTTCATCAACGAATGTGAACCACTCGATCGTCTCGGGCGTCGAATTGTGAAGTATGCGCGCGGACCGGCCGATCCCCTGCGCCTGGTAGTAGTAGCGCGCCTGCTGACCGGTGACAATGAGCTCCTTGCCTGCCCTCGAAATGTCATTGACACGGAAGCCGGCATTCACGCGCAGTCTGCGCGCGACGTCGTCCCAGTCGACTGCGGCCTCCTCTTGAGCCGAGGGCTGCAGCACTTCTGGAGCGGGCGTGGTCGCGCGTGGGCCCGTCAGTGGTTCAGGTGCAGGGTCGAAGATCTTCGGCACCGGCGGCGTATGGGCCGGGTTTCCGCGGAAGGTGATCGCGAAAAGTGCGGTATTGCCTCTTTCGAGCCCCAAGGCAAGCTGGATGTTCTTGGTCGCGGTGTAGACCGCGGCCACGTTGATGGGGGAATCCTGTCGCTGGTTGTTCCGCTGCGGCTCACGCTTGTAGTCGTTGCCATCGTACTCAACCTTCAGCAGCAAAGGCTCCCAGGGAGTCTGATAGCTGATGCCACCAAAGATTCCGACCGGTCCCCGGAACATCGCACTGGTGCTGAAGCTGCCCCAGCTCCCCGTTCCACCTCGTGATTCGAAACGATCGTCCACGTGGCGAAGGGGATTGGCGAAATCGCCTCGGTTGCCGATGTAGCCCGTCGCGATGCCGAGGCTTGCGTCGATGGGACCTACGTTCTTGCTGGCGACCAGGTACTCGCTCGAGAACAACCCTGTGCCGCCGACATCTCGCATGCCGAAAGCAAGCTGAGGAGTCCAGCGGGTTTCCTCCCACAGTCTCAGCTTGAAGTCGATCGACTTGTCTTTGTAATTCTGGTCGCCGCTCAACCACTCCGAGCCGTAGCGTCGATTCGCGACGGACATATAGCGGAAGGCGCCCTCAAGCCAGGGAAACGGCTGCATCGTTACGTTGTAGCGACTGTACGGAGACGTGTGGGACGCCGTAAACGCGATGTCCCCCTGCTCAGCCATGCGTGCAGTCGGCGTCTGCAGCAGGCCGATTACGCCCCAATCGCTTGCCGTTGGTGGTGGTGCTTCCTGCGCGTGAAGCGCGGCCGAGAGGCTGAGCGCCAGCAACGTCATGGCGATGGATGCGGGTCGGGTGCTGCGGAAGTGCATCAGGGTGCTACTCGTGCGTGGGGCAGCAACTGCGTTGCCAGGAACTCGGCGAACTGCGCGTTGAATTCGGGACTGATTCTGGAAATGGAGCGCTCGGCCACCGGGACGTACACCGTCCCTCCAGGGGCCACTGCCATGAGGTCCGAGCGGTTCCACAAGGCGATTCCTGCGATCTGGATCTGTCCGTCCGGCTGAATGATGTAGACGACATTCTTGTCCGCGGTGTCGTCGCTCGTGCAGTCGCGGACATAGCGGGTGACGTCCGCGGTCGCATCGTGCGCGAGCTCACAGGACTGCACCACGGCGCCAACAACGCGTACGGATGAGGGGCGAGACGGATACCACAGGCTGTCGCCGGCCGCTGCCACAGGATTCTCGGACGGACGAATCTGCATCAGACGGGGCTCGAGGGCTTGCCGGACGCGCCCCGTCACCGGCATGTCGGTGAGATTCTCTGCCAATGCAGCCGCGCGCAGGCTCAGGTGCTGATCTGCGTCTCGCTGCATCATGTTGAGATCGAACAGAAGCCCCGCCTTCAGGCGAATCTGCTCGGCTCGGGCGCTGGCGCGCGTAAGCGCGGCGCCCAGAACATAAGCGTCATCAGACGGGGTGGCTGCGATGGCCGCTTCTGCGAGCCTCGCGCCTGTGGCGAGCGATTTGATCCCCGGCGCATTGACCGCACCCTCGACGGTAACCTCTACCCTGTCGGTCACGGGCTGCGCCGCAGCCTCATGTGCGACGAAGAAGGGGAGGGTGGAGCACAGGATCAGGCAGTAGCGCAGCATGGTCATTGGCCAGGGCGGTAGGGTTTGAGCTGCTCGATCTCCACGGCATAGCCGGGGGCGAGGTACTGGCGGCTCTTCCAGATGAACCCGGAGCGCTCATCCACCCAATAGATGTTGGTCTCGCGGAAGCCTGGTCCGGAGAGCTTTTCTTCGTAGCGCGCCAGGCTGAGTGGCCGCTCCAGGATCACCACCTTCTCGGTGCCGACCTTCGTGAGCGTGCCGGTCACCGGTACGCTCACTTGATACGACGGGATCCAGTCGTACTGGCGCTGCACCCGGGCGGTGCCCTGCAGTGCGCCGAGATCATCGAACGGCGACGGTCCGGTGATGCGCGCGGCATAGCTGCGGCCAATCCCCGACGTCGCGGTGACCAGGCCGTTGGGCTGGAGATAGAAGACCGCGTCGCCGCCCGCGATCCACGCCTGGCGCCCCCCATCAACGAAGCCGAGCACGAGGACGCCATTGACGTCCGGTGCGCGCAACTGCAGCTGTGGGAAGCGCACGGCCGCGACCTGGGCCGGGGTCGCGCTTGGCTTGGGAACGAAGATCAGCCGCAGCGCGTCGGCGCTGGAGCGGCTCACCGTGGTGCAGCTGCTGGTCATGGCGGCGAGGGCCACCAGCGCAGCGATGCCCATGGCGCGGCCCAACCCGCCACGCGCGCTGGAGCGCGTGGCGTCATGCTGCATAGGACCCATGTTAGTTCCCGACTTCGCTCTCGGTACGAGCGGCGGTGTAGAGGATGTTGGTGAACGGCAGCAGCTGGTTCACGAAGCGGTTCCAGCGCGTCACGCCGGCGGCGCCCACGAACACCACGTCGCCGGGCTGCAGCATGAACTGGCTGCCCACGGCGAACGCGGTCGGCGATCGGGCTTCCAGGTGATAGATCACCGACGGCGCCTTCTGCAGATCCTTCGATCCCCGGATGACATACACCGCATTGCCGTTGGAGGTGGCCTGGGTGAGGCCACGGGCGCGGCCGATCGCCTGGTTCAGCGAGATGTCGGAGGTGCGGAAGCTGAAGGCACCCGGCTGGGTGACTTCACCCACGACGAAAATCTCTTTTCGATCCAGATACGGCACGTAGATCGAGTCGCCGTTCTTCAGGTAGATCGGTCGGCCACCATGCTGGCGGGCGACGGTTTCGATGTCGATCGAGTAGGTGACGCCGTCGCGGCTGAGCTGGATGCCGGAGAGATCGGCCTGGCTCGCATTGAGGCCGGCCTGGCTGATCGCATCGGACAGCGTGAGCGGCGTCGTCGTCAGCGGGACCGAGGTCGAACGCTCGGCAGCGCCGGTGATCCAGACGCGCTGGCTGGCGTAGCTCAGCACGGAGGTATCCACCTGCGGTGCCTCGATGTACTTGGCCAAGCGCTGGGTGATTTCCGCACGAAGCTCGACCGGCGTCTTGCCGGCCGCCTGGACTTTGCCGATGTACGGGTAGAAGAGTGTGCCGTCGCCCTGCACCAGTCGCCCGGCAAGGTTGCCCTGCTGCTGGGAACCCGCAGGCACGGTCAGCTCCGGGTGGTCCCACACGGTGATGTACAGCATGTCGCCGGGGCCCACGCGATAAGGCTCGGCCTGGTAATCCAGCAGTGCAGCCGGCAGTACCTGTTCCGCCTGCGACGCATCGTTCATGGCGATGAGCTTCGGCGTGATCGGGATCATCTCAAGACGACCATCCTCGCTGGAACGGGTCGCCGAAACGTCGCTGTGGCGCAGGTGTTGGCCAGGGGCCAGCATACAGCCGGACAGGAGCAGGGTCGCCGCGATGGCGGCCGGCAGGCACAGGGGCTTCATCATCATCTTCATCAAGGTTTTACGGCAGGCATAAAAAACCCTCGCCAAGCTTGGCCCGGCGAGGGCTTGAGTGCGGAACTAAGAGCGATTAACCGCCCGTGCCGCCGGTACCACCCGTGCCACCCGTGCCGCCGGTACCACCGGTGCCGCCCGGACCACCGGGGCCGCCGGGGCCGCCGTCGGTGCCGCCCGGATCCTTTTCACCGCTCGAGCTGTCGCCGCCGATGCTGTACAGCACGGCTGCGGCTGCGATGGAGGCACCCACGGTCGCTACGACTGCGGTGGTCGAGTAAGCGGAGGCTTCGGCGCCTGCCACGTCGGTGGCGGCTTCCGGCTCAGCAGCGGGGGCGTCCTGGGGGGCAGCCATCACCGGAGAGGCGGACAGGCCTACCAAGGCCAGCACTGCGATCGTCTTCTTAAACATGAGGGGTCTCCTACTCCGTTAGGGAAAATAGCCCGTCTATGGTGACCAGCCGGGGAGCAAGAGTCAACCCGAACTGAATGTCCGGGGACCATCGAATGGAATTGCGCGCAGCCAACGGCCCGCGGATGATGGGAATCTGCCCGTGGCGGGGCGCGACGCCTGTGGAGGCATGATGATGACTGCATCCGTGAACCCGGGTCGGACGATCCTGACGCTGCTCTTGATTGTCGCGGCCTTGGCCGCATGTTCCACCTCGGAGCGCCTGGGCGACACCCAGGTCCGCCCGATGGACCGACCGGAATGCCAGGTCGGCAGCCAGCGCCGCGATCTGGATGCCGGGGTGCCGGCGCTGATCGGCGGTACCGGTTGCCGTGGCAGGCCGGACGCTCCGCAACCCCTCAACCGACAACCGGCCAATGCCGTGGAGCTGGGTAGGAAGCATGACTGACGCAACACCGGTGGCCGCCGTGCGGCTGGACGTGTGGCTGTGGGCCGCACGGTTCTTTCGGACCCGCAGCCTGGCCAAGCAGGCGGTGGAAACGGGCAAGGTCGATGTGGCCGGGCAACGCCCGAAATCCTCGCGCGCGGTGCGCGTGGGTGAAGCGCTGCAGATCAGCCGTGGCGATGAAGTGTTCGATATCCAGGTGCTTGGGCTCAGCGAAATGCGCGGACCGGCACCCGTGGCGCAGCAGTTGTATGCCGAGAGCGAGGCCTCACTGGCACGCCGGGCGGAACTGCGCCTGCAGCGCGCCGCGGCGAAGAACGGCTACCAGCCGCCGGAGCACAGGCCGGACAAGCGTGCGCGTCGATTGATCCGTGCGCTGGGGGATCTGGACGCCTTGTGAGCTGCATGCTGCGCATATGAAAAGACCGGGCCTGTGGGCCCGGTCTTTGTGTCTGCCCGCGACGTCCCCTCAACGCAGGTCGTAGCGGTCCAGCTCCATCACCCGCGCCCAGGCGGCCACGAAGTCACGGACGAACTTCTTCTCACCGTCCGCGCTGGCATACACCTCGGCCAGTGCACGCAGCACCGAGTTCGAGCCGAACACCAGGTCCACCCGGCTGCCGCTCCAGCGCGGCGCGCCCGTGCTGCGGTCGCGGCCGCTGTAGCCATCGCCCTGGGCCACCCATTGCGTGCGCATGTCGAGCAGGTTGACGAAGAAGTCGTTGCTCAACGTACCGACGCGATCGGTGAACACGCCGTCCGTGCTCCCGCCGACGTTGGTACCGATCACCCGCAGGCCCCCGACCAGTGCGGTCATCTCCGGCGCGGTCAGCGTGAGCAGCTGCGCACGGTCGATCAGCAGCGCTTCGGCAGGCACGTTGTAGCGGCCCTTGACGTAGTTGCGGAACCCGTCGGCATACGGCTCCAGCACCGCGAACGACTCCACATCGGTCTGCGCCTGGCTGGCATCGGTGCGGCCCGGGTTGAACGGCACGCTGACCTCATGGCCACCGGCCTTGGCCGCCTGTTCGACACCGACATTGCCGGCCAGCACGATCAGGTCGGCCAGCGAGACCTGCGCGCCGCCGTCGCCCTTGAAGCCGGCCTGGATCTTCTCCAGGGCGGCCAGCACCCTGCCGAGCTGCTGCGGCTGGTTGACCGCCCAGTCCTTCTGCGGGGCGAGGCGCACACGTGCACCGTTGGCGCCGCCACGTTTGTCCGAGCCGCGGAAGGTGGAGGCCGATGCCCAGGCCGTGGAGACCAGCTCGCCCGCGCTCAGCCCGGCCGCGGTGATCTGCTGCTTCAGCGTGGTGATGTCCTGCGCGCTCAGCGTGGTCTGCGGTGCCGCCGGCACCGGGTCCTGCCAGACGAATTCTTCGGCCGGAATCTCAGGGCCGAGATAGCGTGCACGCGGGCCCATGTCGCGGTGGGTCAGCTTGAACCACGCTCGGGCGAAGGCATCGGCGAAGGCCTGCGGGTCGGCCAGGAAGCGGCGCGAAATCTTCTCGTAGGCCGGATCGACGCGCAGCGACAGATCGGTGGTGAGCATGGTCGGGCGGTGCTTCTTCGACGGATCGTGCGCGTCGGGAATGATCGCCTCGCTGTCCTTGGCAACCCACTGGTGCGCACCGGCGGGGCTCTTGGTCAGCTCCCACTCGTGGCCGAACAGGATCTCGAAGAAGTCATGGCTCCACTGCGCCGGGGTGCGCGTCCAGGTCACTTCCAGGCCGCTGGTGATGGTGTCGCCGCCCTTGCCGGTGCCGAACCTGTTGGCCCAGCCCAGGCCCTGGCTTTCCAGTCCGGCCGCTTCCGGTTCGACATCGACATTGTCGGCCGGGCCGGCGCCGTGGGTCTTGCCGAAGCTGTGGCCACCGGCGATCAGGGCGACGGTTTCCTCGTCGTCCATGGCCATGCGGCCGAAGGTGTCGCGGATGTCGAACGCTGCCTTGAGCGGATCGGGGTTGCCATCCGGGCCCTCTGGATTGACGTAGATCAGGCCCATCTGCACGGCTGCCAGCGGGTTCTCGAGGTCGCGCGAGTGGATGTCGCCGTCCGCGTCATCATCGGAGACCAGCACGCCGTGATCCTCCTGCACGCCTTCGGAACCGTGCGCGTACCGCACATCGCCGCCGAGCCAGGTGGTTTCGCGGCCCCAGTACACATCCTGGTCCGGTTCCCAGGTATCCGGGCGGCCACCGGCGAAGCCCAGCGTCTTGAAGCCCATCGATTCCAGCGCGACGTTGCCGGTCAGCACCAGCAGGTCGGCCCAGGAGATCGCCTGGCCGTACTTCTGCTTGATCGGCCACAGCAGGCGGCGTGCCTTGTCCAGGCTGACATTGTCCGGCCAGCTGTTGAGCGGGGCGAAGCGCTGCTGGCCACGGCCGGCGCCGCCACGGCCATCGCCGATGCGGTAGGTGCCGGCACTGTGCCAGGCCATGCGCACGAACAGGCCGCCGTAATGGCCGAAGTCGGCCGGCCACCAGTCCTGCGAGTCGGTCATCAAGGCCTTGAGGTCGGCTTTGAGGCCGGCGTAGTCCAGCGCCTTGAAGGCCTTCGCATAGTCGAACGTCTCATCCAGCGGATGCGAGCGGGTGGAGTGCTGGTTGAGCAGGTCTACCCGCAGCTGTTTGGGCCACCAGTCGCGGTTGGTGGTGGCATCGCCGACGAGGGCGTGGTTGAACGGGCACTTGGCTTCGCTTTTCATGGGTATCTACCTGTGGACTGGCGAACGTGGAAACCACCGGCGCGGGGGAGGCGATGGCGACGTCGGAAACGTGGTGCCTGCCCATAGGGGCGTGGGGCGCCGCGATGTGAAGGCGTACCCCCACGTTAAGCACTGTCGTTCATTCAGTACATTCGAATGAATCAACCAATGCGATAGGCGCAGGCTATTTCCAGCGCCTGTCCTCAGCGCTTGCCGAACAGGCCGCCACCGAGCTTGAGCAGGTCGCCTACGCCGAGCTGCCCATCGCCGTCCTGGTCCAGCACCGAGGTCAGCAGGCCGCCGCTGTTGGCGCTCTGCGCTTCCTGGCCCAGCGCCTGGCTGAGCTGGCTCGGGTTGCCGCCGCTGGCGAAGCGCTGGGCCAGATAGGACATGACGATCGGCGCCAGGATCGCGAGCAGCTGGCTGGTCTTGCTGCTGTCCAATCCCGTCGCCTGGCTCAGGCCTTGCGTCGCGCGGTCGGTGTTGCCGCCGAACACGTGGCCGAGGATGCCGGCGCCATTGGTGGCATTGCCGCCGCCCCCGCCGAGCACGCTGCCGAGCAGACCGCCCAGATCGAAGCCGCCGCTGCTGGCGGGGGCGTGGTCACGCTGCAGGGCACCGAGCAGGGCCTGTGCACCCTGCGGTTCCTGCGCATTGCGGCCCATCGCGCCGAGCAGCAGCGGCAGGGCCGCGCCGATCGCGCCGCTGGCCTGGTTCTGGTCGATGCCGAGCTGCTGGGACACCTGCTGCAGGCCTTGGCCCTGCTGCAGCTGCTGGAAGAGGGACGCGGCAAGCGATTCGGTATTCACGGCGGACTCCAGGGCAGGGATGGCAACCGCCCGAGCATAGCGCTGCGTTCACTACGGGAATGCGAAGAATTCACGTGGGGCGTGCGCGGCCACCCGACCAACGGTCGGGTGCTACCGGTTTCGTTTGAGCCGGCCAGCGGCCGGCACTACCACACCGCCGTGGTAGGCCACGACCGTTGGTCGTGGCCAGCCCGGACGCTCCGTCAGAGCAGCGTTTTCAACCGGTACAGCGCTTCCAGTGCCTGCTTCGGGGTCAGCTCGTCCGGATCGATCGCGGCCAGCGCGTCCTGCGCGGCCGTGTTCGGCGCGTTGAACAGCCCGAACTGCTGCGGTGCATCCAGCGCCTGCGCGGCGACCACCGCAGACTGGGTCTCGTGGCTGCGCTGTTCCAGCTCGGCAAGGCGACGCCGCGCCTGGGCCACGGTCGACTTCGGCAGGCCGGCCAGCGCGGCCACCTGCAGGCCGAAGCTGCGGTTGGCTGGACCGTCCTTCACCGCGTGCATGAACACCAGGGCGTCGCCATGCTCCACCGCATCCAGGTGCACGTTGGCGATGCCGCTGGCGCCGCCTTCGTGTTGTTCGTCGGCCAGTGCGGTCAGCTCGAAGTAGTGCGTGGCGAACAGCGTGTAGCAGCGGTTCTGGTAGGCCAGATGCCGCGCGACGGCGTCGGCCAGGGCCAGGCCGTCGTAGGTCGAGGTGCCGCGGCCGATCTCGTCCATCAGCACCAGCGACTGCGCGCTGGCGTGGTGCAGGATGTAGCTGGTCTCGGCCATTTCGACCATGAAGGTCGACTGCCCGCGGGCCAGATCGTCGCCGGCGCCGATGCGGGTCAGGATGCGGTCGATC
>Ga0308171_1000397_pt1 | contig 98667 bp, 97 predicted proteins | sample PhyGR1_FD_202135 | JGI IMG/M metagenome (GOLD analysis project Ga0308171, IMG submission 202135) | Phyllosphere microbial communities from UC Gill Tract Community Farm, Albany, California, United States - DLSLSG.R1 | ecosystem: Host-associated > Plants > Phyllosphere > Unclassified | place: USA...
CGTTGCAAGATGGTTGCGCGACATGTTTCTGGCAGGTGCCGCTTTCGTGGGCGGCTTGGTAACGGGAGGCCGGGATGGCCGCTGTTCTCAATTCGGTTCGTGCATTCTTCACGCCGCAGACATTCTTTATCGAAACCGAAAACGCCGGCGATGTCGTCGCGCGCGAAAACCTGCTGGACCGCGCCATGGGTCCCGGCCGCCGCCGCAAGTCTTCCGAGAAGCTGCGCGCTGGCCGCGTGCCGGCCGAAGGCTTGGCGCTGGTCGCCCGCGATCAGGACGGCCATGTGATCGGCACCGTGCGCCTGTGGAACGTCCAAGCTGGCGTCACCCGCGAAGGCAGCCCGGTCGCAGCTCTGCTGCTCGGACCGCTCGCCGTCGATGCTGCGCATGAGGGCAAGGGCATCGGCTCGGCGCTGATGCGCGCCGCCATTGCTGAAGCAACCCGCCGCGACCACGGCGCCATCCTGCTTGTGGGTGATGCGCCCTATTACGAGCGCTTCGGCTTCTTCGCCACCAAAACCCAGCACCTCGTCATGCCCGGCCCCTTCGAGCGCAACCGCTTCCTGGCGCTGGAGCTGAAGCCCGGCTGGCTGGATGGTGCGGCTGGCATGCTGGTCGCAAGCGGTCGTCGCTTTTCCTGAGGGCAGGCGGACCCGTGAGGTCTGTTTGGGGAATTGAAAAGCTGTCAAGACAGCCCTGAATGCTTTGCATACCCCCCTCTGTCCTGCCGGACATCTCCCCCTCAAGGGGGGAGATCGAACTGTTGCACCGTCTCGCCCAAAACTGCCATCCAATGTGACAGGTTGAGAGCGCCTCCTTCCGATCTCCCCCCTTGAGGGGGAGATGTCCGGCAGGATAGAGGGGGGTATGCGGCGGATCCCAAACGTAGAGGGATTGGGCAATCCGCGCGACGTCAATCTGGATACAGACCACGGAATATGTTGTTGAAGCCGATGAGGGACACTGTCGTTGTCCGAACGACATCGTGCTCCACCAGCGTCAAAAAGCACGGACGAAGGACGCTCCGAAACCAAAAAAGACAGCAGCGGATGACCTGCGGGATGACGGTGGAGGTGTGGCTGCCCTGCACGTCGGTGACCCATCACGAAACGATCGGAATCCAGATCTCCACCTCGCCGCGACCGGTGCGGCCATCGAATCGGTGGTCGTATCGCTCGAAGTCCGGTGCATTCGCGCTCTCAAGCCCAGCGTCCGGCAGTGCCTTGTTCCAGATCGTATAGACGGTTTTGCCGATATCCGAGATGTGGCCGCTATGGGTGAAGACGGCATAGGTCTGCGCGGGGATGTCGATATGCTCCATGCCGGGTGTCGACCCTGTTGCCTCGATGCCAGCAATGTAGCGGAAGTTCCCTGCGCCATCGCCCATGCAGCAGACGCCGTAAACCGGGCCGGGCACAAGGTTCTGGACCTCTTCCTCATGCTCCATGAAGGATCGCCAGAGTGCCGGGATTTCGCCGGTCTTGTCAAAGGCGCAATCAAGGCCAAGACCGACCACGCGGAAGGCTTCGCGTTCTTCCCTGCGCGGTGCGGCAAGCGGAACAATCATGTCCTTGTTCATTTCAAAAGGCTCCATAAGATTGAGGGTTGCGATGGACAGCTCGCATCTCAGCCTGCTTGGCGTGGTGCCGAAATAGCTGGCGAAGGCGCGTGTGAAGGCCTCGTGGGAGCCGTATCCGGCATCCAGCGCAATGGCGATGATGGTCTCCTCACCACATGCGATGGCGCGTGCCGCGACGGATAGTCTGCGGGCGCGGACATAGGTCATGATCGACATGCCGGTGGCGAGTTGAAACACCCGGCACATGTGGTGAAGATTGACGGCACAACGCCTGGAGAGAGACGGCAGCGAAAGATCGGATTTGAGGTCCGTTTCGATCTGCCAGATCAGTCTTTCCAGAATGGCCATGCTGTCTCCCTTTGCTTCACGCCTCCCTTATTCGGCATCGGAGGGCGTTGCGCTTGATCGCATTTGACTTTGCGATGAGGTGGGGAGCAAGAGGGCGCTCGGTGACAAATGTATGAAGCGCGCCACGATCTTTTGGATCGCTGCGCGCTTCAGGTTTTGTTATCGCATGTCGTTATCGCAAAACCGCTGCACACTTTTGTGCGAGATGCTTCCGGTCTCGGTCGCCCGCTTCGATCACGCGGCGCGGCGGATGGCAGCCTGGCCGTTACCGCCGATATGGAACCGGCCTGCGAGCGATGCCAGGTTACGGGCTGCTTCGGCGAGGTTCTGGGTGGCGGCGTTGGTTTCTTCCACCATTGCGGCGTTGTGCTGGGTCATCTGGTCCAGCGTGTTGACGCTGGTGTTGATCTCCGACAGGCCGACAGATTGTTCGCGCGCGGCGGTGGCGATGCTGTCGATGTTGAGGTCTATGCGCGAAACGACCGCTTCGATGTCTGCCAGAACCGCGCCCGTCGATTGCACGAGATTGACGCCGCCGGTCACTTCCTGGCCGGATCTGGCGACGAGCTGCTTGATCTCATTGGCGGCGGCGGCAGAGCGCTGCGCCAGTTCGCGCACTTCCTGGGCAACCACGGCAAAGCCCTTTCCGGCTTCCCCCGCACGGGCGGCTTCGACGCCTGCATTCAGCGCCAGAAGGTTGGTCTGGAAGGCAATGTTTTCGATCGTGCCGATGATCGAGCCGATTTCGCCTGACGCGGTCTCGATGCGGTTCATGGCGGAAATGGCCTTTCCGACGACGGTCGAGGAATAGACAGCGGCGTTGCGGGCGTCCTTCACAAGATTGCGGGCGTCTTCGATCCGCGCGACGGCCGCCTTGCCGGTGGAGGTGACCTGCTCGAGGGCTGCGGCGGTCTCCTCCAGTGCCGCGGCCTGCTGTTCGGTGCGGCGTGCCAGATTGTCGGCACCGCCACGCAGGTCCTGGCCCTGCCGGTTCAGGTGGTCGGTCTCCGACAGCACGTCCCGAAGCGTCAGGCGCAAGGTGGAAATCGACTCGTTGAAATTCTGCCTGAGCGTTTCGAAGCGCGGATGGAAAGGCTGATCGAGGCTGCGGCTCAGATCGCCGGTGGCGAGCTGGCTGAGGCCGCCACCCAGTTGCTCCACGGCAAAGCGCAGCGCATCGGCATCGGCCAGGCGTTCACGCTCACGCTCGTGGCGTTCGCGATCGCTCAACTGGCGCGCCTCTTCGGCTTCCGTTTCCAGGCGTCGTTTGGCAAGGCCCGCATCGCGGAACACGGCGAGTGCTTTGGCCATCGCGCCGATTTCGTCCTGGCGGGCAAGGTGCGGCGGCTCGTCTTTCAGATCGCCGCCCGCCATTCTGGTCATCGCCTCGGTCATATCTCCCAGCGGGCGAATGGCGCGGCGTCTGGTGAAGAGGGTGGAGGCAATGCAAAGCAGGATGAGGAAGACGCCGAGCCCGTAGCTTGCGCCCTGCAGCAGGCTCGTCTGCGACGCGGCATAGGCTTCCTGCTCCTTGCCGAAAACGTTGCCCATTTCCACCAGTTCGTTGACGGCGGCCTCATGGCGATGGAACTTGACGCGCAGCGCGCCCAATGACGCGACGATAGCATTGCGATCACTGCCCTGAAGGGCAGGGAGCGTGGCGCTCTGCATTTCGCGCCAGAAGTCATCACCCTTGACCAACACATCGTCGAGAAGCTTGGTCTTCAAGAAATCGAGTAGCTTCGTCGTTTTCCAGTAGGCCCGGCGCTCTTCATATTGGTCCTTCAGAACCTTCATGCGTGGCGCGTTGACGGCCAGCGTGTCGGGATGCAGCGTGCTTTCATTGGCCAGCGCATAGCTTTCGATCACATAGAGCGGCGGCGGTAGAATATCGGCGATCAGGTCCTTGCTGTAGATGATATTCTCATAGATCGGACCGTTGACCTTCAATCGGTTCAGCGCACCGGCGCCCGTCGCAAGTGTCAGGAGAACACCGGCAATCAGGGCAATCCCCGTTGCCGTCACTGCGGCCGAAATCGAAATTCGCATCCCTATGATCCTCCCACCCCGAGCACGCCGGATGCAGCGCCGAGGCAATTTCTCTATTATGGGAGATACTTAGAGACAATAAGTGTAGATTAAATTAATTATGGTTAATAAGTATTTTGTGTTTTAGATCTGTTGAATTTTTTGCAATTTTCCGTTGCGCACGGTGAGAGCCAATCCATGGCTTTGCCCAGCAAAAGCACATCTTCGCCGCATTTGATCCACCTCAAAGAGCACCACGGCACAACCGGATAGGGATGGTGCGAACACCTGTGCTGCTCCGTCCTGCGGGATAGACCCTGCATGGAGCGGGCGAAAAGGCGTGTTCATCGATCTGATCAAGGAGAGAAAACGTGTTTGCGACCATCCGAAAAGCTACCCTTCCGCTTGCCATGCTGTGCGGCGTCCTGCCTGGCACTGCCTTTGCGGCGGATCTGGCACCCGTTGCACCGGCCCCCACCGCGGAAGACGCCATTGCTGCGGCAAGCCCATGGATGATCCGCGTTCGCGCGCTTGGCGTGCTGACCCATGACAGCGGCACGATCAATGGCGTGCCCGGTGCGGGGCTCTCCTATTCGGACACGGTGATCCCCGAACTCGATATCAGCTACTTCTTCACCGACAATATTGCCGCTGAGCTCATTCTCGGTACGACCTTTTCCAAGATCAACACGACGGGAACGCTGGGTGAGATCGATGTCGGCAAGACCTGGCTTTTGCCGCCGACGCTGACGCTGCAATATCACTTTACCGATTTCGGCGCCTTCAAGCCCTATGTGGGTGCGGGTGTGAACTACTCGCTCTTCTATCACCAGAGCGAAAAGCCGGGCTTCAGCAATCTCGACGTCAAGAACGACTTCGGCGCTGCCTTACAGGTCGGCTTCGACTATATGGTGACAAAGAATTGGGGCGTGAACTTCGACGTGAAGAAGATCTTTCTCGATACCAAGTGGACCGCAACGAGCGACGCGTTCGGTGACATCAGCGGCAAGGCCAAGCTCGATCCGTGGCTGGTGGGTGCAGGTGTGACCTACCGGTTTTGAGGGTTCAGGAGAGGGTGTCGCTGGAGGGTGCGGCCCCTTTTGCCGTTCATGCGCCCCCCTCTCCACCGTCATCCTCGCCCCCGAGGCGAGGATCCAATTATTCCCAACGGCGTCAATGGCTTATGGATCCTCGGGTCAAGCCCGAGGATGACGGAGGTGGGGGCGAGCATGTCTGTCCCCATCGGCGTCACTGCGATTGTGCCGTCTCACCGTCTTCATTCCCGCGCGTTGTCTTCAACCCAAATTGACCGCCCCCCATAATTCCGCTAAGCACTGTGGCAGGCCGAGAGTGCCTGCCGTCCGCAAGCATCCATGCTTTGGTGAAACTCTCTTTCAAACCTCCGATACGGTCATTCCTTTTTCAGGCATGCAGACGGTGGCAATGCGGACCCCTCCTCAACGATGTATGCCGATGCAGGAGAACCGCCATGCGGAACACGACACCACCTTTACCCAGTCTCGATACGCTGAAAGATCAGGCGAAGCGTCTTCGGGCCAGCCTTGCCGCAGACGGCACGGCGATTGGCCACTCGCGCGCGCTGGAACTGATCGCCGCGCAATATGGCTACCGCGACTGGAACACGCTTCACGCCGCCGTCGGCAATCGGCCGCCCTTCAATCCCTATATGCTGGGCTCGCGGGTCAGCGGCTATTATCTCGGCCAGCCTTTCACCGGCGCCATCCTCGGCGTGCAGTCGCTCGGTGGCGACCCGGAGCGCTTTCGTCTGACGATGCATTTCGACGATCCGGTCGATGTCGTCACCTTCGACAGCTTTTCCGCCTTTCGTCAGCGGGTCCACTGCAATGTGGATGCGAGCGGTCGAACGGCGGAGCGGACCTCCGATGGGCGGGCGCAGGTCGAGTTGACTTGGTGAAAGCTTAAACCGGCGCATCCAGTGCGGATGCGCCATTGCTACAGATATCTTGCGTTTAAACCGAGATATCGACGATGCCACAATCGCCGGCTTCGGAGGCAAAGGCGAGCAGTTTGCCGGTGGCGCTCCAGGAGAGGCCGGAGATGGCGCCCTTGCCGGGGCGGCGCAGCAGGGCTTCCTTGCCGTCCGCCATGCGCACGCCGAGGATCATGCCATCGATGAAACCGATGGCGAGGACGTCGTCGGCGGGGTGGAAGGCGACTTGGGTGGCCATGATGTTGCCGCGCGTGCCGAGCTCTTCCGGTGGCTTGCCCATCGGGCCATCCTTGCCGGAGAACGGCCAGACGATGGCGGCAGGCGCACCCGAGGAGGCAAGCCATTTGCCCTTGGGCGACCAGGAGAGCGATTTGACCTTGGCCGGATAGCCGGTCATGCGCATATGACGGGCGTCGGCGCCTTTTGGTGCGTCGAGCTTCCAGCCATGCAGCGCATTTTCCTGCATGGCGGTAACAAGGAAGCGGCCATCGGGCGAGAAGGTCACGCCGGTATGGGCACCCTTCCATTCCAGATCGACCGGATCTCCGGCAGTTGCCACCCAATGCAGTGTCACGCCATTGTAGCGGGCAGCGGCGATGCGCAGGCCCTTGGGTGCAAAGGCAATCGCCTCGACCGTGCGCTCTTCCTTGAATTCCTTGGTGGTACCGTCAGGCAGCCGCACAAAGCTCGATTTGCCGACGGCATAGGCCACGGCCTTCTGCGGACCGCCCGCCACGACGTTGATCCACTTGCGCGGCACGTGAGCGAGTTCCGTGACGGCGCCGTCATGGCCGATGCGCAGCACCTTGCCATCCTCGCCGCCCGTCAGAAGCGTGGCGCTGTAAGGATCACGAATGCAGGTGAGCAGGCCCTCATGGGCCTCCGTTACCTTTTCCCCGCCATCGAGCCGATGAATGGTGCCAGCTGCGGTGGCAAATAGCGGGATATCGCCCAGAAAATGCGCCGCGACGACGTGGCCTTCAAGGTCAAGAGGAGCAACGGTGGGCATGGGCAATGAGTCTTTCGTCTTTTTGAGTTTTGGCTGGGGGCGTTGTGGAGACTAGACCTCTCGGTCGTCATGGTCGGCCCCCGGGTCTAGCCCGAGGGTGACTCGACCACCCATTCCGCCTGTTCCGTGTAGAGTGTGCGGCGTGGATCCTCGGGTCAAGCCCGAGGATGACAGGAGAGGGGGCTGGCACCAGATTGCCTCAAGCCCGGCTCGTTTGGGCTGAACCGGCTCAGGCTGATTGTCGCTGGACCGGTTAAACCTTCGCTTCGCACGCATGGAAGCTGGCTTCCAGCTTGGCGCGGTCGAGTTCGCGGCCGATGAAGACGAGGCGGCTTTCGCGCTTTTCGCCATCCTTCCACGGGCGCTGGTGGTCGCCCTCGATGATCATGTGAACGCCCTGCACCACGTAACGGTCGGCATCGCCCTTGAAGGCGATGATGCCTTTGAGGCGCAGGATGTTCGGACCGTCGGTCTGTGTCACCTTCTGGATCCAGGGGAAGAAGCGCTCCGGGTTCATCTCGCCACCACGCAGCGAAACCGACTGGACCGTTACGTCATGGATGGCCGATGGGGCCGCATGGTGATGGTCATGATCATGATCATGGTCGTGATGATGGTGATCATGGTCATGCCCGTGGTGATCGTGGCCGTGATCATGCCCATGATGGTGATGATCATGATCGTGGTGGTGATGGTCGCAATCCGGGCCGCAGACATGATCTTCGTGGCCGTGCTCAAGGAAGTGCGGATCGTTTTCGAGCGCGCGTTCCAGATTGAAGGCACCCTGATCCAGCACGCGAGCAAGATCGACGCCGGAGCGTTCGGTCTTGTAGATGCGGGCCGACGGGTTGATGGCGCGCACGATATCTTCGATGCGGGCCAGCTCTTCCTTGGTGACGAGGTCGCTCTTGTTGATGACGACGACATCGGCAAAGGCGATCTGGTCTTCGGCCTCGCGGCTGTCTTTCAGGCGCAGCGGCAGGTGCTTGGCATCAACGAGTGCGACGACGGCGTCGAGCTCGGTCTTGGCGCGTACATCGTCATCCATGAAGAAGGTCTGGGCGACGGGAACCGGATCGGCAAGGCCGGTGGTTTCAACGATGATGCCATCGAAGCGACCGGGACGGCGCATCAGGCCTTCGACCACGCGGATCAGGTCACCGCGCACCGTGCAGCAAATGCAGCCATTGTTCATCTCGTAGATTTCCTCGTCGGATTCCACGATCAGGTCGTTATCGATGCCGATCTCGCCGAACTCGTTGACGATGACCGCATATTTCTTGCCGTGGTTCTCCGTCAGGATGCGGTTCAGCAACGTGGTCTTGCCAGCGCCCAGATAGCCGGTCAGCACGGTGACGGGAATGGGCTTTGCAGCAGCGGCGGTGTTTGCTTCGGTGATTGTTTCGGTCATGGGAAACCTCGATAGGCGGCCGGGTGGCGCGACAGACAAAATGTTGCCGTTCATATAGGCTTGCGAAGAAGGCAGTTCAAAGAAATTCTGTTCAAGAATTTTGATGCTGCGGCTCAATGCCGATCGAAGGCGGTCACATCGAAGGCGCGGACGTCTTCCAGAAGCGCGATCAGGCCGCGCACCGAATGGGCGATGATCTGTTCGCCCTTCTCGGCGGTTGCGGCGGCGGCGTTTCCGGCGACGCCGAGCGGGTTGAGATCGCTCATCATCCAGCCAAAGGCGTGGGGGCCGTAGGCGCGCAGATGGGCAAAGCGGCTCGCAAATTCACTCTGGCGGGAGGAAAAGTTTTCGGCCTTTTCCATGACGACTTTATCGGGATCAAGCGCCAGAATGACGGAGGTTTCGATATCGCCGCCATGGATATCGATCGCCTTGTCTTCCGGCGCAATCAGCCCCTCGGGCAGGCCGAAGCGCGTCCAGCTCGTGGCGACCGCCAGCATGTTGAAGCGCATGCGGGCTTCGGTGGCGACGATCGTCATCAGCGGTGCGTTGCCGCCATGGGCATTCAGCATGACGAATTTGCGGATGCCTCTCTCATGCTGGACGCGGGCAATATCCAGCCAGCGATCGACCGCCTCATCGAAGGCAAGCGTCTTCGTGCCGGGCACGTCCATGTGTTCTATGGAATAGCCGACCGGTTCGACCGGCAGGAAGGTGACGGGGACGCTTTGGGGCAGGGCGGCCTTCAGGCGGGAGACGATGCCTGTCGCAATCAGCGTGTCGGTCTCAAACGGCAGATGCGGGCCATGCTGCTCATGGGCGCCCAGCGGCAGGACTGCGATGATCTCCGACGGTTGAAATCCGGCTGTTATCGTTTCGTCGTCAAATTGCGTGTATGTGTGTGGCATATGGCGATCCGCGCCTGTATTCGTTAGAAGTTACAACATCATATAGTCGTTTCGCGATCTGGCAAAAGGCACGGGCTGAATGAGCAAGGACAAGGCCTCGAAAAAGGACAAGTCGTCCAAGAAGGATAAGTCGCAGAAGAAGAAGGATTTCGCCTTCAGCCCGGAAGAGTTGGCGCAATCCCTCACGCAAGCCGCACGCTCGATGCGCACGGCGCTCAGCCATAATCTTGCAACGAGCGGTCTTTATGCGGGCCAGGATGGCGTGATCCTGGCGCTTGCCCAGGAAGGCAGCATGACGCCTGGCCAGATTGCCCAGAAGCTCGGCGTGAAAGCGCCGACCATGACCCGCACCATCGGTCGCATGGAAGCGCAAGGCTTTGTCGAGCGCAGTGCCGGCGAGGGCGACGGCCGCCTCACCATGGTGAAGCTGACCGAAGCCGGACAGAAGAGCGTCGATCACATCAACACGTCGCTTGCCACCTGTGGCGCTCGCGCAGTGGAAGGTCTGTCGGCCAAAGACGTCAAGAACGTCGTCAAACTCCTGCGCGCCATCGATGCCAATTTGCAGTCCCTGGATTTAATCGATTAAAAAATTGAAGTGAAAGCTTTCAAGAGTTCGCAAAACCCTTAAACCAGTTGCGCGTGTCGTTTAAATTGTTTAGTCACGATTTAAATGTCGCAGGATGGCGACGCGCGATCTCGGGGAGGGGACATGGCGCAAAAGGTCAAGCTTTCAACGATTGCCGAGAGCCTGGGGCTTTCTACTGCAACCATTTCTCTGGCGCTACGTGACAGCCCACTGGTGGCGTCCGACACCCGCGAAAAGATCAAGGATCAGGCCCGCGCACTCGGCTATATCTATAACCGCCGTGCCGCCAGCCTTCGCACATCCCGCTCCGGTATTATCGGCGTCGTCTTTCATGACGTGATGAACCCGTTCTATGGCGAAATTCTCAAGGCCATCGAAAGCGAACTCGATCGCAGCCGCCAGACTTTCATTCTGTCCAACCACTACGACTCGGTGGAAAAGCAACGCACCTTCCTGGAAACGCTGCTGCAGCTTGGCAGCGACGGGGTGATCATGTCGCCCGCAATCGGCACGCCGACGGAAGATCTGAAGCTTGCGGAAGAAAACGGCATGCCGGCCATTCTGGTGGCGCGCTCCATGGATGGTGTCGACATGCCGACGTTCCGCGGCGACGACAGCTACGGTATTTCGCTTGCCACCAACCATCTGATCAGCCTTGGCCACCGCACGATCGCCATGGTGGGTGGCACCGACCAGACATCCACCGGTCGCGACCGCTATCAGGGCTATGTGAATGCGTTGCGCAAGGCCGGTATCGAGGTCGATCCGAACCTGCGCATTCCGGGCGCCCGCTCCAAGCAGGGCGGCTTCGAGGCGGCGGTGAATTTCCTGTCGCTGCCGCAGAAGCCGACAGCTGCCGTCTGCTGGAATGACCTCGTCGCCATCGGCCTGATGAACGGCGTTTCGCGCGCAGGCTTCGTGCCGGGCAAGGATATTTCCGTGACTGGCTATGACGATCTGGAAGAGGCGTCGATTTCCACGCCTTCGCTGACGACCGTGTCCAACGGTCAGGCGGAAGTGGGGCGGCTTGCGGCCCGCGCGTTGCTCGACAGGCTGGCGGGTAGCCATGAGCCGGACGGCATTCACCTGATCAAGCCGGAAATGCGCATCCGCCAGTCCACCGGGCCGTGCATTCCGCGGCAGTAATCCACGACAGTACCAATCTCGTCTTTTCGCGGGTTTCGGTTTTGTCTCGCATCGGTTAGCTTTGCCTTCCGCATCACGGAGCGGTCCCGCCGCTTCGACATTTTTTGCATTTCCGGGTCTTGAGAGCGACTGGCTCTCCTCTCTGGAAATGCGTCTGTAGGAGGAATGACCGCCCATGTCCGATCAGAAACCCGTCGTTCTCGTTCCGGGGAAAATCCATCCGCGCGTGCTGGAGCGCTTTGAAGGCAAGGTGGAGGTCGTTTCCGCGCCAGTAGGTGCAACGCCCACCATCTCTGCCGATGTGGCAGAGCGTGTTCGCGCAGTCGCCGTCTCCGGCAGCGTCAATGCGGCCTGGATCGACGGACTGCCGAACCTTGAGATCATATCCAATTTCGGTGTGGGTTATGATGGCGTCGATGCCAAGCATGCGGCCAAGCGCGGTATCATCGTCACCAACACGCCGGATGTGCTGAATGACGAGGTGGCCGATACGACGATTGCGCTTCTGATCAACACCGTGCGCCGCCTCTATCAGGCCGAGACCTATCTGCGCGAGGGCAAGTGGGTGAAGGAAGGGCCGTTTGCGCTCTCGCCCTTTTCGCTGCGCGGCCGCAAGGTCGGCCTCTTCGGCATGGGCCGCATCGGCCAGGAAATCGCCAAGCGCCTCGAGCCCTTCAAGGTGGAGATCGGCTATCACACGCGCAGCAAGCGCGATGAGCTTTCCTACACCTATTATGCCTCGTTGAAGGAGATGGCGACGGCTGTCGACATTCTGATCTGTATCGTGCCGGGCACGCCGGAAACCCATAAGGCGATCAATGCCGATATCCTCTCCGCACTTGGCCCGAACGGCGTGTTCATCAATGTCGGCCGTGGCTCGAGCGTGGATGAAGATGCGCTGATCAAGGCGTTGCAGGATGGCACGCTCGGCGGCGCCGGTCTCGACGTGTTCTATTCGGAGCCAAAGGTGCCCGAAGCGCTATTGTCCTTCGACAATGTTTCGCTGTTGCCGCATGTCGCGTCTGCCTCGGTACCGACGCGCAATGCCATGGCCGATCTCGTGGCCGACAATATTCTCGGCTGGTTTGCGGAGCGCAAGGTGTTGACACCCGTGCCGGAAACGCCGGTGAAGGGATAAAAGATAAGGGAGCGAGGCTTTTTAAGCCTTGCTCGCCTGATATTCGCGCACGGCCTTGCCGAAGGCTTCGAACAGAGCGCGTGAGGGACCATCGGTCTCGGCCCAGTATTCCGGGTGCCATTGGACGCCGATGGCAAAGCCTTTGGCGTCGATGACCGAGACGGCCTCAATGGTGCCGTCTTCGGCTGTGGCTTCCACCTGCAGCCGTGGCGCCGTCTCGGCAATGGCCTGACGGTGGACGGAGTTGATCTGGATCTCACCAGACAGGCCAAGATGCTGCGCGATGCAGGAGCCTTCGCGCACATGCACCGGCTGGCGAATGCTGAACATGACATCGCGCTCGGTGGTGTCAGGCTTGCGGTGGTCCCAGCGTCCCGGCAGTTCCTGGATTTCGCTGGCAAGCGTGCCGCCGAGCGCCACGTTCAACTCCTGAATGCCACGGCAGATGGCAAGCATCGGAATGCCGCGATCGATCGCGCGGCGGATGAGGTCTAGGCTCGTCGCATCGCGTCCGGCATCGAAGGGGCCATCGGCCTCGGTTGCTTGCTTGCCATAGAGCGAGGGATGCACATTGCTGGCCGAGCCCGAGACGAGCAGCCCATCCACCCGGTCGAGAATGGCGTCTACCTCGTTGCCGCTTTCGAAGGACGGCACGATCAAGGACATGACGCCGGCTACCTTCAGCGCGGCTTTGAGATATTGCGTCTGCGCCGCATGCCACTCGGCACCGTCCACCTGTTTGATATCGGCGGGGATCGCGATGATGGGCTTCGACATGATGGCTCCGAACTTGTCTGCGGTCTTCAAATATACTGTCGTCAGTGAAGCCGAAGGGGTGGATTCGTCAAGCATTCTCTTCGCTGAAAGCTCTTCCCGGTAACCGCGATCGCTATGGGGGAGCGACGACGGGTCTGTTCAAAACACCGGAGATTCATCCGGCTGTGCTGGAGGAAAACCTCTCGCTCAGTGACGAAATCTATTGGTCTAAAGTATAAGACAATGCCGATTGGAAAATCGACTTTTCCCCATGGCGATCGATTTTACCGGTCCCAAGCATATCCGGCGATTTATTCTTCGGTACGCCGCTTGTCAGTTGCCATGGCCCATGCTTTTCTCACTGCGTGTCGTGTGCGTGGAGGGATGCGACACGATGACAGGTTCGTATCTGGGAGGATAATATGGATCGACGTTCATTCATCAAAAAAGGTGCGTTTGCGGGCACGGGTGCTGCGGCAGCAACGGTTCTGGCGGCACCGGCAATCGCGCAGGACAATGCCAAGATCACATGGAGGTTGACCTCCTCGTTCCCCAAATCGCTCGATACGATCTTTGGCGGCGCGCAGGATATCGCCAACCACGTGAAGAACGCGACCGACGGCAATTTCAACATTCAGGTGTTTGCCGCGGGCGAAATCGTCCCCGGCCTGCAGGCGGCGGATGCCGTGTCCTCCGGCACGGTCGAAATGTGCCACACCTGCTCCTATTACTATGTCGGCAAGGACCCGACCTTTGCCATCGGCACTGCCATCCCCTTCGGCCTCAATGCGCGGCTCACCAATTCCTGGTTCTATGAGGGTAATGGCAACACGCTGATGAACGAGTTTTATGCCAAGCATAAGCTCTATGGCATGATTTCCGGCAATACCGGCGTGCAGATGGGTGGTTGGTTCCGCAAGGAAATCAACACCGTCGACGACCTCAAGGGCGTGAAGATGCGCATTGCCGGCCTCGCGGGCAAGGTGGTCGAAAAGCTCGGTGTCGTGCCGCAGCAGATTGCCGGCGGCGATATTTACCCCGCCCTGGAAAAGGGCACGATCGACGCGGCCGAATGGGTCGGTCCCTATGACGACCACAAGCTCGGCTTCCAAAAGGTGGCGAAGTATTATTACTACCCGGCTTTCTGGGAAGGGGGGCCGGTCATCCACTCCTTCGTCAATCTGGACAAGTGGAACAGCCTGCCGAAGAACTATCAGGCCGTGCTGCAGGATGCCTGCTCGTTTGCCAACACAAATATGCTGGCGAAATATGATGCCAGGAACCCGAAGGCGATCAAGCAACTGGTTTCCGAAGGCGCTACGCTGCGCCCCTTCAGCCAGGATATTCTGGATGCCTGCTACAAGGCGGCGCTCGAAGTCTACGCGGAAATCTCCGCCGTCAATCCAGACTTCAAGAAGGTCTATGACGACCAGACCGCCTTTAAGCGTGAAGGCTATCTCTGGCTGCAGCTGGCGGAATATACCTATGATACGTTCATGATGATACAGCAGCGCAACGGCAAGCTGTGACGTTATCCGTAGGATTGATAGGACGCCCGGATCGAAAGGTCCGGGCTTTTTCGTTTGAGCTTAAACAGGGCTCTCGCGCGTTTATGGACAAGTAACGACGCGTGATTATGATCGGCAGCGTTGAGCAGCGAAGCAGCACATTTCGGAGACCAGCCGGAATATCGGCGAGGATAGGCCACGCCGACCTTGGCAAAGGCCTTGCTGTTCAACTGGAGGTAATGTGATGCGCAAACCGCTGAGCATTACGTTTATCGTAAAGAAAAACCGGACAGGCTGGTCAATAGCTGTCCGGTTCAATTTCTTCAGATAAGCAAACCGGAAGGTGGGGCTGCAACCCCGCCTTCCACTCCGTCAATATAACGCTTTCACCCTTATCAAACAAGTATTGCCAATCAAGGATTGATCTTCGGCGGTTCGTTGAGGTTCGGCATGCCGGGCAGACCGTTGCCGCCGCCTTGGCCGGGGATGCCGTCCATGGGGGGTAGGCCGAAATTCGGCATGGTGTTGCCGCCCTGGTTGCCGAAGGCGGGGACCTCGATCTTGATGGTGTTGAGGTCGACCTCCGGGGCCTTGTCCAGCCAGTAGGTGACCGATTCCGGCCAGAAGATGACGATGGCAACGAGGATCAGCTGCATGCCGAGCCAGGGGATGGCACCCATGTAGATGTCCGAGGTCTTGACTGTGCGCGGCGCGATGGAGCGCAGATAGAAGAGCGCGAAGCCGAAGGGCGGGTGCATGAAGCTCGTCTGCATGTTGATGCAGAGCAGAACGCCGAACCAGATGAGATCGATACCGAGCGATTGCGCGATCGGGGCCAGCATCGGCACGACGATGAAGGCGATCTCGAAGAAATCGAGGAAAAAAGCGAGGAAGAAGATGAAGATATTGACGAAGATCAGGAAGCCGATCGGGCCGCCAGGAATGCCCGACAGCATGTGCTCGATCCACAGCGATCCATCCATGCCCTGAAACACCAGGGAGAAGCAGGTGGCACCGACCAGAATGAAGACCACCATGGAGGTGATGTGCATGGTGGAGTGCATGCCCTGCTTGACGAGATCCCAGGTGAGGCGACGGTGGGCTGCGGCAAGCGCCATGGCGCCGACGACGCCCAGAGCACCTGCTTCCGTCGGCGTTGCAAGGCCGAGGAAGATGGTGCCGAGCACGAGGAAGATCAGCACGATGGATGGCACCATGCCGCCCAGAACCTTCAGCACCAGCGCCCGGTTCAGCTCTCCGCGTGCTTCCGGCGGAAGCGCCGGAACATCCTTCGGCCGGAAGACCGAGAGGAAGAGGATGAAGAGCATGAAGATTGCGACCTGCAGGAAGGACGGGCCGATGGCGCCGAGATACATGTCGCCGACGGAGCGGCCGAGCTGGTCGGCCAGAACGATGAGAACGAGAGAGGGCGGAATGACCTGCGTGATGGTGCCGGATGCGGCAATGACGCCCGTTGCGACGCGCGGATTATAGCCGTATTTCAACATGATCGGCAGAGAGATGACGCCCATGGTGATGACGGATGCCGCCACGGTGCCGGTGATGGCACCGAGAATGGCGCCGACCAGAATAACCGCATAGGCAAGGCCACCGGGGATGGCACCGAATAGCTTGCCGGTGCCTTCCAGCAAATCCTCCGCGAGGCCGCATCGTTCCAGGATTGCACCCATGAAGGTGAAGAAGGGAATGGCGAGCAGCAGATCGTTGGAGATGATGCCGAAGATGCGCAGCGGCAGCGCCTGCATGAAGGCAGGCGAGAAATGCTCGGTGAAGATGCCGATGACGCCGAAGAGAAGGCCGACAGTGGCAAGCGAAAAAGCGACCGGAAAACCGTAGAGCATGAAGATGATCATGCCCAGGAACATCGCCGGCGGAAGAATACCGTATTCGAACATCAGAATATCCCTACAAGAGCGCCGGCGTTACTGGAGCGGTTTTTCGTATTTGGTGTCGAGCTGATAGAGCCCGTTCAGCGCGCCGATGCGCTTCACCAGTTCGGATATTCCCTGAAGGACGAGGAGGGCAAAGCCCGCGAAGATGATGAGCTTGACCGGCCAGCGGACGAGGCCGCCGGCATTGGAGGACATTTCGTTTTGCGACCACGACAGCTGGAACATCGGCCAGCTGAGCCAGGCGAGATAGAAGCAGGCGGGAAGCAGAAAGAAAACGATGCCGATAATATCCACCCAGATGCGGGTGCGCGGCGCAATGGCGCCATAAATGATATCGACGCGCACATGCTCATTCATCCGCAGCGTGTAGGACGCGCCGATGAGAACGATGAAGGCGAACATATACCACTGGATTTCCAGGAGGCCGTTCGAGCTGTAATTGAACAGGTAACGCACAATGGCGTTGCCGGCGCTGACAAGGCAGCAGATGAGAACCAGGTAGCCCGAAAATTTCCCCAGTGCCTCGCTCAACAGGTCGATGGCGCGGCTTAGTTTCAAAAGCGCGTGCATTGTTTTCCCCTTTCGATCCCTTTGCGGGTTCTCGAGGAGGAATTTTTATGGTGGAAAACCCTCAGGCGAATAGTCCTCCCACGCCTGTTGCCCCCAACCAGAAATCCTCCCGCACTCACTCGTGTATGGGCAGGATTTATCAAATGCAACTAGGAAGAAGGTCGACCATGCGCCATCCCGGTCTTTCCTGCGGATCGGTGACTTCGATGTGACAAATGCACCGGTTTTCCAGGACAAGCGCCTTGCAGGATCTGGCGAAAGCCCAAGCGGTTTTTGCCGGGCAGACAGCGTGTTGCCCGCGTTGCGTCGGCGCCAAATTTTGTGTAGGTCTTGACGCGGAGCGTTCTGTCGCTTGCTTCGTTATCAGGGAAGACGCCATCTTCAGATGGAATGATGACGGCGAGCGCAGATCAATAGAGGGGAACAAGCATGAGCGAACACCATAGCGGTCCAGTCGAAGTCGGTGCGAAGATGGACTTCGCCGAACATCAGAAGACGTATAATCATTTTCTGGTGGCTTCGAAATACGGCACGATGCTGGTGTGCATGCTGATGGTCGCAATGGCTGTCGGTTTCTTCACCACCGGTGGATTCTTCGGCGGATTGCTCGTCTTCATCATCCTGTCGGCTGCGGGTTTCTTCATTCTCTAAGCCGTCTCGGCCGTTCATCCACGACAGCGCGGCATCCGTCGCGCTTCATCTCACTCTACGTCATAGGACCGAAGAGAGGCGCGTGTCATGAAGGCTCTTTTCCTGGCGCTTTTCCTCGTTCTTTGCGGCTGGCAGGGCGTCGCGGCGCGTGAGTTCACGGCTGATGAAAAAGCCGACCTTCGGGGGCAGATCGAGCGTTTCGAAACCGCGCTGAAGCAGGGCGACTTCAACCTTGTTGCCGAATCCATTCCACCCAAGGTTCTCGGGCATGTTGCCACCAAGGCCGGTGTTGGTGTTGAGCAGCTGCGAAGCGCGATGCAGGCGCAGATGCAGATCACGCTCGCCTCGGTCAAGCTTCTCGATTTCGATATGGATTTCGACAGGGCCACCTACAAACAGGCTCCTGATGGCATGCCCTTTGTGCTCATTCCTTCCCGCAGCCTGATGGAAACGAAAGGTCAGAAGATCGAGGCCAAGACCGCGACGCTGGCGCTGATCGATGATGGAACGTGGTATCTGGTGAGGATCGACGACGCCCAGCAGATCAATATCGTGCGCGCGGTCTATCCCTCCCTAGCCACCGTGGAGTTTCCGGAAGGAACGATGGAAGCGGTGCAGTAAGCTGCCTCGTCTGATATTGCGCTCGTGGTGTCAGCGTTCAGCCACGGAAACCCTCTGACGAGTGTTTCCCCAACCCCGGTCAATTCTTCGTGGGTCTGAGCCATGATGACGGAACCGCATTGGGCAATCGACGCAGATATCAATCAAACATTCACCTTCGTTCTTCATGCGATGTCAAAACATCCCGTGCGACAGTGCTATCCGGTCGGGGGCGACTACAGCATCGGCAAGGCCAATTCTGTAGATTTTAATGCAGAGCGTGCTTCGTGCGTCCAAAGGGACGTGAGGCGCTCTATCGCTCAAACGAGGAACCTGAAGGTCGATGCTTGCATTTGTTGAACGCCATATAAAGCAGGCTTGCGCCACGGACCGGTTTGAGACCAGGGACAAGGTCTTGTCCTTTTCTTTTCGCATGGCTTTTGCCGTCACGCTGATCGCCGACATATTGAATTTTGTCGCCCATCATCTGCTGAATGCATTGGGCCTGCTGCCCTATGATGTCTGGCCTGCCGTGACAGTGGGCGTGATCATATCGACGGTGGTGGCCTCGTCGCTGACATTTTCCATCGTCTATCTCGTGGGTCTTGCCATCCATCATCTGTCCATCTCGCGCGCGACATTCGAACGGCTGAGCCGCACCGACATGCTGTCGGGGCTCCTCAATCGTCGCGCCTTCATGGAAGAGGTCGCGAAAGCCGACAGTAATGCTTCGCTCATCCTGTTCGACATCGACCGTTTCAAGCGGATCAACGACGAGTTCGGCCACGATGTCGGAGACCATGCGATCGTGACCGTGGCACGGCACCTGATGTCCGCTTTCCCACAACCCCATGTGGTTGCAAGAATTGGCGGCGAGGAGTTCGCCGTTCTGGCCGTTCAGCTCACCGCACAAAAACGTCTCGCGCTGGCCCAAAGATGCAACGAAATGCTGGCAGCCCGGCCGGTGAACATCAAAGACACACTGGTTCACATCACGCTGTCTGGCGGGGTCGCCGACAAGGAATCCTACGCGTCCTTCGAGGATTTGTTCAACGCCTGCGACAGGGCGCTTTACCTGGCGAAATCATCAGGCCGCAACCAGATACTTCATAGCGACCTGTTGCCAGAAGATTTCAAGACAAAGGCCCGCGTGGCTGTGTAGCCGCGCGAGCACTTTAGGCACGACTGCTCGCGCCTGACCGTTGGCTCAGGCATCAGGCCTGCATATTATCCAGCTCCGACAATGCCTCCGGGGGAAGCTCGACCGTCGCCGCCGCGAGGTTTTCTCGCAGATGTCCGCGTGACGACGTGCCAGGGATCAGGAGAATGTTCGGCGATCGCTGGAGAAGCCAGGCCAGCGCCACCTGCATCGGCGTGGCGTCGAGCCTTGCCGCCACGTTGGACAGGGTCGAGGATTGCAGCGGCGAGAAGCCGCCGAGCGGGAAGAACGGCACATAGGCGACCCCGCGGGAGGCGAGCGTGTCGATCAAGGCGTCGTCCTGCCGATGCGCGAGATTGTACTGGTTCTGCACACCAACGATGTCGGTGATCTCTCCGGCGTCCTCGATCTGCTTCGCGGTGACATTGGACAGGCCGATATGCCGGATCAGCCCCTGTTGTTTCAAATCCGCCAGCGCTTCAAGTGGCTCGTCCAATGAGCCTTCCGCGGTGCCAAACACGTCGAACATGGCGCGCAGGTTCACCACATCGAGTACGTCAAGCCCGAGATTGCGGAGATTGTCATGAACGGCCTGCGTCAGTTCCGCGCGTGAAAATGCCGGGTTCCAGGAAGCGTCTGGGCCTCTGCTCGCGCCGACCTTGGTGACGATCAGAAGGTCGCTGTCATAGGGATGGAGGGCTTCGCGGATGATCTCGTTCGTGACATGCGGGCCATAGAAATCGCTGGTATCGATGTGATTGACGCCGCTTTCCACCGCCTCGCGCAGAACGGCGATGGCCTCCGCACGATCGCGCGGCGGTCCGAAAACGCCCTTGCCCGCCAGCTGCATCGCGCCATAGCCCAGCCGGCGTACGGTGTGATCGCCAAGCGTGAAGGTTCCTGAATTTGCAATCGTGTTCATGGTCTATCTCCTTGTGTCCTTCGAAAATAGACAGATGGCATATATGCGACAAGGCGCTATAATCCGGACAGCTTGTCCGTCATAACGGACAATGGTTTCGGTCGTTGGAGAGCAAGGTGCCGGATTTAACGGATTTGAACGCGTTTCTACTGGTGGCACGGTCCAAGGGTTTTCGGCAGGCGGCGCGCGAAAGCGGCATCAGCTCTTCGGCCTTGAGCGATGCGGTGAAACGCCTGGAAGACGACCTTGGCGTACGATTGTTCAATCGCACCACACGAAGCGTGCTGATGACGGATGCGGGACGTCTTCTGCTGGAGCGCACCGCACCTGCATTTGCCGAGGTGGCATCGGCATTGAACGAGGTGAAAAGCAGCCGCGGCCGCACCTCGGGCGAGCTTCGGCTCAATGTGCCAATGAGTGCGGCAAAGCTGGTTTTGCCCTCCATCGTGCCGCCGTTTCTGAAGGCCTACCCGGACATCAGGCTGGAAATCGTGACCGATGAGAATTTCGTCGACATCATTCAGGGCGGCTGCGATGCCGGTATCCGTTATGACGAAAGGCTCGAGCAGGATATGGTGGCTTTGCCGATCGGCCCCCGCCAGCAGCGCTTCGCCCTTGCCGCGTCGCCGGAGTATCTTGCAACAAAGGGAACGCCGCGCCATCCGCAAGACCTGCTCTCGCATGACTGCATTCTCGGCCGGTTTTCAGGCCGCGCCATTCCGCCCTGGGAGTTCGAACGCGACGGGGAAGAGGTCGTCATCAATCCGAAAGGAAGCCTCGTCGTTCAACTGGGTGGCGGCACCGATCTCGGCATCGACGCCGCCATCGCCGGGTCCGGCATGATTTATATTTTCGAGGACTGGCTGAGGCCACACTTCGAGCGAGGCGACCTTGTGCCGGTGATGGAAGAATGGTGGCTGCGGTTTCCCGGCCCGTTTCTTTATTATTCCGGACGAAGGCTCGTGCCTGCACCTTTGCGGGCGTTTATCGATTTTGTGCGGCAGGCGAATAAAGGGGGAGTGAAAGGCGTGCAGGAAGTTCTATGATCGCTTGTTTCATCACTCTGTGTAGCGTGGCATTATTTAGGCTATGGGCCTGGAGTGTAGGGTCAACAGTTGCGATTGAGCGCTCTATCTGGCGATATCCTCGCGATACAGCCAAGACTGCAATCGGCGAGAAGATCTCGCTGAACCACGTGGATTGACAATTACGTGCTGCTCGGATTGCGACGCGCAGGAATTTCATAGGCCGTTCCACTAAGACCGAATGTACAGTCATACCATCGTTCGTGTTGGATATGCCGATGTGAATGAATGGAGAGCTAGAGAGTGGACGATAGAGAGAAATTAGTGCTGGCGGCACTGGCCCATATGGTGGATCAGTATCTCGAGGAAAGACCCGACGGTGCGGTAGATAACTATGCCATGTCTGCCGGGGAGTACGCGTTCGAGGCATTGCAAGAGTACGGATATATGGAGGTGGAGAATGCTTGCGCTCGTTTCGCTCGCTGGACAGCGCTGGGTGAGGCTCTCCTTGCGTGGTCGCATTGCCCGGATGAAAATCCGTTTCCAGCCCCGATGTAAGAAGGAAATCATCAGACTGGGACCATACCGAACATTCACAGGAAGGAGGGCGTAAATTTTTGGCTCATACCGGTCATTGAGGCAGCAAAACCTGCCGCTAGACCCAGACTGTTGCGACTGAGTTTTACGAGAGCTTTTCCCCTGAAGTCTTGTGGGAGGCAATCCTTGGCGCGAATGTTAGAATTTTTGCGAAAGCTCGGTCTGTTTCATCGCCCGTTGTCTGCCGATCTGCAACATTGCGATACTTCCCAGCACAAGGATGATGGCTGCGATTTCTAAAAGCCCGATCTTTTCGCCCGCCGCCCAACCGATCAGCAGTGCAACATTGGGTGTGATATAGGTCGCTCCTGAGGCCGCGACCGCGCCCAGCTCCTGCAGCAGGTAATAATAGATCAGAAAGGCCATTCCTGTCCCTAAGACGCCGAGGCCGATCGCGACACCTGCTGCTGCGTGCCAGTCTTGCAGAATGTTGCCTATCCCCGTTCGATCTACGACGAGCAGCAGCACGAAGAGGGCAAGACCCGTTTGCCACGTGGCGAGCGCCAGGGGCGGCAAGTTGTAAGGCGATAGGAAACGGCGGACGTAGACATAGGAAACACCGAGGATCGTGGTCGCGGCCAGCATCCAGGACACTCCTGTTATGTCTATGGTTCTGTTCGTCCCCTCCCATGGTCTGGCGATCAGGACGATACCGACAAAGCCGAGCAGGACGCCGGTCAACATCAGGAAGTTTGGCTTCTCAGCTCGAAGAAACAGAAGAGTGGCGATCGCCGTGAACAGCGAGATAGAACCGCCGAGCACGCCAGCAATGCCCGATGGAAGAAGCGCCGTGCCTTCGGCTATCGCAAAGTAGTAGAAGGCAGTCGCCAGTACGGCCATGACGAGGAAGTGTGGTAGATGGCGAGCCTGATCACGATGGATCATGCCCTTTCGAAAAGCGACGACGGCAAGCGGCAGAAAGCCGAAGAACACCCGCAGGAGCGTGATTTGTGCCGGCGTTATCAGCTCCGCCGCCCACTTCATGTAGATAAAGTTCGACCCCCAAAGGAGGCCGAGAAGAGCGAAAGCCACAGAGGTTAGGTGCATTAGACAGGTCCCATTCCGTGAAGCGGAGGCTGGCAAGACGTTGCTTCACGATACGGATCTGATCAGATCGCGGTGCGTGGATCAGTATGGCGTTTTGTTCTCGTGTTCGTTTGCTGGTGGCTTGATGATGGCAAGCAGGATGCCACCTATAGCGATAACCGCTGAGCCCACTGCGACACCCAGTGTAGGTATTTCGTCAAAACATAGGAAACCGATAAGAGCGGCGAAGATCAACCAAGTGTAATCGACCGGCCCAACGATCGATAGCGATGCGAGGCGGTAGCCTTGAACGATGCAGTATTGTGCCGTCACCGCGAGCGGCCCAAGCAGGACAAATAGTGTTGCGGCTTCGAACGACAGCGGAACCCATTGCATGGCAGCGGGGCCAGCCATCAACAGGATTCCAAACGTGTTGACGTATAACAGCACCGTCATTGCGCGATCGGAACTGGACAACAGCTTGATCATCAGTCCTTCGACGGCGAGTAGTGCTGCGCCGAGGACTGCAATGCCAGCTGGGAAGAGGTATGCCAGATGGAACGCGGTGAATGCTCCGCGTGACGCCATGATGAAAGCGGCTCCAGTGCAGCAGATGGCAATAGCGCCAAGGTGTTGTCCGCTGAGCCGTTCTCTCAGGAAGACCACTCCTAGAGGTATGACGAATACGACGTATAACAAACCGATGGCGGTTGCGTCCACGATCGGCATGTTGGCGGACGCGTAGATCAGCGCTCCACCGCCTGAAGCACCGAAGACGGCCCGCATGAAATGGGAGACAGGTTTTGGGCTGCGATAAGCCGACAGCCTTTCGTGCCGCACCGCCAAGACCAATAGCAGCGTTGCCAGCCCTCCAATGTAGCGGAGGAAAAGAATTTGAAGCGAGCCGGCGCTTCCGTTAGCGAACTTTCCTGATGCAAAAATCAAAGAAAATAATGCTGTTCCGACAGTTACCCATACGATAGCTTTTGTATTGGTGTGAAAATGCTCCGAGCGCATCGCCTATCCTGTCGAGGTTGTCTGCCTTTGCATATGCCAAACTGGGCATGTTGCTCAAACGAGGTTTCCTAAAGGAGATTGAATAAAACTCATGCAGATCGGTGGCCGTGTATCGCTTAATGCCATCAGGGTGTTCACGACCGTGGCCCGTACCGGAAGCCTTACGACGGCTGGGGCTGAGCTTGGCGTCACTCCCGGCGCGGTTAGCCACCAACTGAAGAAGCTGGAAGATGGGCTTGGGGTGACCCTTTTCCGACGAGGGAACAATTCTGTTTCCTTGACCGATATTGGGGAAGGTTTTTATCAGAAGGTCGCCCCCGCGATCGGCCTTATTGAGCACTCGGCTGAGGCACTGTCCCGCGATGAAAATGAGATTACCGTGCAAGCATCCATGTCTCTTGCGGTGCGCTGGCTCATCCCTGCTCTGGATCGTTTTCGTGCTATCTGCCCCAAGGCGCGGGTTCGTGTAGAAACGAGTCCCACACCAGAGGGCTTCGCCTCTATGTCGGTTTGCGACGTCAGCATTCACTATTTTCGGGGTATTGAGCCTATCCCTGAAGCATGGGAATTGCTGGGGCGCGATTTCGGTCGGCCTGTCGTCTCCCCGACTCTGCTTGCAAGAAACCTCAAACGCCGGGAACCGTTGCCAGCGCTGATATGTGCCGTAGGCAATTGGGATTGGAAGCTCTGGTGCGAGAAGACTGGTGTTTCCCTCTCAGAGATTTTCTTTGCGCATGAGTTCGACACCGACGACGCCGCGCTTCATGCTTGCGTGGCCGGTCTCGGCATGGTGCTTGCGCCACCAATCCTGGTTGCGAAGGAAATGCGCTCGGGGGCGCTCGTTCCGGTGCCCGGATATGGACCGGTCGAGATCGGATCATATCGCTACCAACGCCGGTCGGAGTCGAGAGTGGTCCGGCAGTTTTGTACCTGGATAGACGCTGAGGCACGCAATCTCGATTGACCGTTGTCGCAAAAATCTCGATTTAACTAATACTTGTTTTTTTAGATTTGCGAGGTTGCAGCAAAGCGAGTCCTGCACCAGGGCAATGTCAGGAATCGACCCAAACCGATCATTACCCTGTCATAAAGGCCAGCTATTCGCGCCGTTTTATAGGTGTGACATGTACCCTCAATCCGGTATCTTTGCGTCAGGCTTGCTTGCCGTCGATGAAAAAACGGAGATCTACTGGGAAACGTCCGGCAACCCAACAGGAAAGCCTGCACTCTATTTGCATGGCGGTCCTGGAAGCAGCTTGGGTTCTGGTAGCTACCGCCAGCTTTTCGACCCTGATGCTTACTTTATCGTGGGAATCGACCAGCGAGGATGTGGACGCAGCCGCCCGCTAGCGACTGAGATATGGCGGGACCTGGAGAGTAACAATACAGCCGCACTAATTGGCGACATCGAAGCCGTCCGCGCACATCTGGAGGTTGATGGTTGGTTGGTGTCTGGAGTGTCATGGGGAGCCACCTTGGCACTCGCACTTGCGCAACAGCATCCGGAGCGTGTGTCCGAGATGGTTTTGATGGCTGTCACGACCACCAGCCGTGCCGAAATCGATTGGATTACTGAGGGTGTCGGTCGTTTGTTTCCGAAGGAATGGGAGGCTTTCGAGGCAGCGTCAGGTCGTAGGCCCGGGGAAAGAGTAGTGGAGGCATATGCTCGTAGACTGGCGTCCGACAGGACTCTGGACAGGCTAGCGGCGGCTGAGGCATGGAATGAATGGGAGTCCACCCACATCTCGCTCGATCCCAATTTTACTCCCATTTCCCATCGGTTTGATGATGAAAGAGCGTTGGTATTCGCGACACTTGTTACGCACTATTGGGCGAATGACGGCTTTCTTCGCAATGAAAATGCGATTTTTCAGAGAATGTCGGCTATTGACAGCATCCCGGCTGTATTGATCCACGGACGCCGCGATTATAGCGGCCCTCTGATAACCCCATGGAAACTCCACCAGACATGGTCAACAAGCCAACTGATCATAGTTGAAGAAGAGGGGCATGGCGGCCCTAAGTGCCGAGACCAGATGCGATTGGCATTGGACAGGTTTCGATGACTGCCGTTGTCTCAATTCAGCCCCACAGAGCATGGCGGCTCTTGGCCCCAAGCAAAACATTGGCTCTTGCCACGAATCGCGCTTCTCGGTTAGTTCTAGATCAGGCTAGACCCAAGCCTCCCCCCTCCTTTCGGGGAAGCATTGCACATGTAGGGTGATCAAATCTCATCGAACCATCTGTTCGAGCATCGCATTAGGAGGGGTTGCGGTCTGGCTCGCAATGGAGGTTTTTGATGAAGCTTTCTGCACCCATATTCCAACTTAAACGGCGGGCCAAGCTGATGGCTCGTAGTAACAGTGTCCCGCTGAACGAAGCACTAGACCAGATCGCACGCGAAGAGGGATTTGCACGATGGAGCTTGCTTTCCGCGAGCGTGGCCGCTGGCCCACTGTCTGAAACAGTCCTGTCTCAACTTAACGATGGAGACTTGTTGCTGATTGCAGGTCGACCCGGCCACGGCAAGACAAGGTTGGGCCTTCAGCTTTTAATTGATGCCGCTCGCGATGGCCGTAAAGCCTTGCTGTTTACGCTGGACTTCACCGAGTACAAGGCAAGGAAGCACCCTGAATCGTTGGACAAATCGGGCGGCCTCCTCGCGGAGGACGTGCAGATTTTCACATCCGATGAGATCAGCGCCGAATATATCATTCAACACATGTCTGGATTGCAACGCGGCGCAATCGCAGTGATTGATTTCTTGCAACTCCTTGATCAGCAGCGCAGCAAGCCGGTCCTCTCCGACCAGCTTCAAGCCCTGGGCGAGTTCGCAAAGCGGACTGGCGTTATCCTTGGATTTATTTCCCAGATAGACAGGTCATTCGAAACGGAGGGCAGACGACTGCCTGATATTGGAGACGTGCGTCTGCCGAACTTTGCCGATCTTGGGCTCTTTTCTAAAGCATGCTTCCTTCATAATGGAGAGGCACAGTTACAAAACGTTGCATGATTGCCTGTCGCGGCCTCAGTGGTCGCGGCATTTCTCACATGACCGCCACCGGCGCGAAGCGGATGATGTCTATTGGCCCGTTGCGGACATAACGGCGATCTCCACGACGCTTTGTCGCAGTGAAGAATTCAATTGGCTACGATATGCTGCTGATGAAGCCGTGGCAGCAATCTTGTTTGGCTGACGCGCAGACGTGTTGGATCACTCGTCGAGGGTTTTGTTGCTATGGCTCAGTCGGCAAGGGTTTTGATTGTCGGTGGCGGCGCGAGCGGCCTGGCCTGCGCGCTCAGTTGCGCTCATCTCGGCGTGGACGTCAGGATCGTCGAGAAGAGAGTTTCAAGAACTTCGGTTCAGAAGGCGACCGGGGTCGCTCAAGGCGTTTGGCATCAATTGGCGGATTTTGGGATAACCGAAAAGGTGATCTCGGACGCCATACCCATGAGGCGATTCATATTTCACGATAATGCGAGATTGGTGGCGGATCTTCGTGTTCCGAATGTCAATGACGAACCGCCCGCGCATCTTTATCCGCAGGCCATGCTTGAGCAGGCCATGGAAGAGGCTTTGGCCTCTTATGGTGTCAAGGTTGAGTACGGTCGCGTCTTCACAGGCGTCGTGGACAATGACCATGGCATAGAAGCGACCATCAGTGACGGCCATGAGACCGAAGTCATCAAGGCCGATTGGCTTGTCGCCGCTGACGGGGGCAGAAGTGCAGTCCGATCATTCCTCAATGTGCCGTTCGTCGGATGTGACTACCCCGAAGAGTGGTCTGTTGCCGAGATAGAGACCGAGACTTGGCCTCAGGATGCGCAAGCGCAACTCTTTCTGCAAGCGGACGGGGTCGGCCTCTTTCTTTCACAACCGCGCCGAGGTGTCGTTCAGGGCATATTCAATGCGAAGGGTGTGGCCTCCAGGCTCGCTCACATGTTTCAAGATGCTAAAGTGCTTTACGAAAGGGAGTTTCGAGTTTCCCTTCGGCGAGTGCCATCGCCACGAATGGGTCGCGTGTGGCTGATTGGCGATGCAGCCCATGTACAATCTCCAGTCGGCGGCCAAGGCCTCAATCTGGCGATCTGGGATGGTATTACACTCGGGCGCGCACTGGCGCAAAACCAGACAGAGGTGGAAGAAACGCTGCGCAATCGCGCACGATCCGTCCTGCGGTTCACCCATTTCGACTACCTGATGCTGTCGACGAAGTGGCGGAGCGTACGATATCTTAGAAACAGCTATTGGAAATTTGCGGGACGATTCCCCCGCAGTGCAGCCTGGTTTTTCACACTCATTTCCGGGGTGTGGTGACGTGACCAAGATGTCTCTTACTGGCGCGGAGCGGAAGACGCGTGTTGGCCCAATGCGGACATAAGGTCAATTTGAATTCCTATCCTTCAGCCAAAGCCCGAATTCCTGAACGACTGCGACAACTTTACCTAGACGGCGTCCTTCTTCGGTGAGCGCATACTCCACCTTTACCGGAACTGTTGGGTAAACGGTTCTGGCAATCAAGCTGGCGTCCTCCAATGCACGGAGGTCTAGGCTCAGCATCCTTTGAGAAATGCCTGGTATGAGCCTCCTGAGTTCGTTGAACCGTTTTGGACCATCGATGAGATAGGATGCGATTAGCAAACGCCATCTTCCGCCCAGCAGATGCATCGCGAGCTCAACGGAGCAACCGGTGACAGTGTCCTTCAAATTCGCACCTCCTGAAAACCGGTATAATTTATGTACCTAGATGACATTATTTTGCGTTCTTACATTTCTATACCGCGTCAACTAAGTGGATTTTGGTCCTCATGCAACACGTCGCGAGGTACTGAAATCTAGGAGACGATTAATGAAACTCTACTACATGCCCGCTGCTTGCTCGCTCTCACCACACATCGTTGCCAACGAACTGGAGTTGGATATCGAATTTGTCAGGGTGAACTTCAAAGATCATAAGACTGAAGGGGGCCAAGATTACTACGACATCAATCCCAATGGCTACATTCCGGCCCTAGACGTGGGGAACGGCGCGATGCTTTTCGAGGGGCCAGCCATCGTCCAGTACATGGCCGATCTGAAGCCTCAATCCGGCCTCGCTCCCGCCAACGGCACTTTCGAGCGTTACAAGCTGCAGGAGATGCTGAGTTTCCTATCAACCGAAATCCACAAGGGCTTCATTCCACTTCTTTATGCGAAACAGGCGGGCGATTATCTCGAAACAGCAACGCCGAAGCTGGAAAAGCGCTACGCATGGATCGACAATTTGCTGGCATCGCAGCGTTTTTTGATGGGCGAGAATTTCACGGTCGCCGATGCATATTTGTTCGCTCTCACAAGCTGGGGACAAGCGTCGTGGCTGAAGTCATACTATGGCGCAGATATCCATTTCGACGATCTTCTCAACCTCAGAGGCTGGTATGAACGCGTAAAAGAACGGAATGCGGTGAAGCAGTCCATACTTGAAGAAGGCTTATCGCTGAGCTGAGTTCATCATTCTTTCCAGCACACTATATGTCCGCAATTGGCGCAAAGAAGCCCATAGAGCATGATGGCTTTTGGCCCAATGCGGACTTTTGGGGACCGTCATACCGAGCCAGCAACAGCGCCAAGCGGCATAGTGTGGGCTGAGCGAGCTTGACCGGCCTCAATCCATGCAGGTTGTCCAATACAGCCGACGGCACCATCCGGCACCACCAAGCCGTCTGCGTCATTACAAGCAATGACGGGCCTTTGTGGTGTATTTGCTATAGCGGACTAGCTCTTGCAGAGATGCAGAACTAGAGTTCAAATGAGCAAAACTCGCAAGGGACAAGTCCGAGCGCGGTCTCACCTCCAAGGTATGCTTGCACTGGCGAGTCCGCCTCCATAGAACGGCTACGGTGCAACACGAAGCAACATGCGGGTTCCAAGGGCAGATGTTGGGGGAAGCAATCGCCACTGATCTCAGTGGATGGTGACGCCCAGCGACTGGATGCCTTAACGTCACATGACTGACATAGCCGCTTGGTAGGCGACAAGTTCTTCCCTTCACTCTTCACTCAAAGATTTCGATGCCTCCCAAACTCGCGACGTCCGTACTTCACGCAACCGCAACGATCCGTGACTGTGCAATAGGTCGGTCGTGCGAAGTCTTGGAAAACTGCTCCGTCGAATATAGCGCCTTCGGGGATTTCAGCTATATGGGCCGGAACTGCACCGTCGCCAATACAGAGATCGGGAAGTTTTGCGCGATCGCGGAGGCAGTTCGCATCGGCGCGCAGAACCACCCTATCGGCCGGCCTTCCTTGCATCGCTTCACCTATTGCCCAGAGTATTTCGTCGAGGGAGCGGTGAGGGATACAGCCTTCTTCGCGTCGCGTCATGAGGACAAGGTCGTCATTGGCAACGATGTCTGGATAGGTCATGGCGTCATCGTGCTGCCTGGCGTCACGGTTGGCGACGGGGCGGTCCTTGCAGCCGGAGCAGTCGTTACTCGCGATGTACCCGCGTACAGCATCGTCGGCGGCATTCCAGCTAGGCTTATCCGACGTCGTTTCCCAGAGGTAATCGCGGTGCGATTGGCCCGTATCGCCTGGTGGGACTGGCCTGCGGATGTTGTATTCGAGCGCCTCGCCGAGTTTCAACACGATCGAATCGAAGAGTTCTGCGACAGGTGGGACAGCGATGCCAAGGCTTAGTTTACCGGGCACCCACATAAAGCAGGATCAAAGGAAAACGCCCGCTACCAGGCAGATCGCTGCGATGTCTATCTCGTTATGCTCGAACGCAGGATCACGGGCAGCAAGCAACTCGATTGCGTAGATAGATTGTCCGATATTGACGGTAATTAAACTGCCAGGATGTGCTTCGACATCCAACCATTTTCTATTTTCTCTCACACGACATATAAGCGGGGCGTCCGCTATCGGCGCGAAGAAGCCCATAGAGCATGACGGCTTTTGGCCCATTGCAGCCAATAGCCCTCACGAAAATCGACCGCTAAATTAAAATCTTTGTGACGGCGGTTTTCCAGAATAATCATCCATATCGAACTTGTCCCACCCTACAACTTCCCAGCCAACTGAGCATTTCCTGAAATAGTAAGGTTCCCCATGTTTGCTGTCGAACCAACCTCCAGCCAATATTTCCGATATACCTTGAAGCACTGCGTCATGTCCGACTAGAACGATGGCCGAACCGAACTCCTGAAGTGTTGCGAGCCGATCCAAAAGCGCCTTGCAACGAGCGAGGACGGATGACCATGCTTCTCCGTCTGCGGGAAGAATTTCTGCTAGCTGTTCCTTGCGAGTAATTCCGTATTCACGCATAGTATCCTTGATCGATTTACCGTCCAAACTCCCGAAGTTGCACTCAATTAGGTCATCCTCAACCTCAATTAAGTGCGAGCGTTTAGGGAACGTCAAAGCCGCTGTCTCTAGTGCCCGTAGCAAAGGGCTGACCATTACCCTGGATACAGGCAAACTTACCAGTTTGCGCGAGACGGCACGTGCTTGTTCCCTACCGGTCTCGTTTAGCGGAATATCACTTCGACCCTGAAATAGACCGCTTCGATTCCAGTCTGTTTCCCCATGGCGAATGAAGACGAACGGTTGAAGCGTGATCACCCAGGACTCCTCTTGGCTGCTTTCGCAAAAACCCCGATTACAGCGAAGCTTTTTTATTTCACGACGTCGCAAAAATTATGGACTTCTCGAGCGACGGGCAATGACCCCTATGGCATTTCTGCGCCACGACGACCGTTCGCCCGAACCGGACATCACGCCGCGCTCGCCAAACGCAGCATTCCTAGACATACTTGCATAACCGAGAGTTGAAACGGTCGTCGGCAGGAGGGTGATTGATGGACCGGATTTTCATCGTAGGTAATGGCGGAAGCGGTAAGTCTTGGCTAGCGGAGGAATTGGCGGCCAGGCTTGGGTTTCCGATCACACATTTGGATGATCTACACTGGCTGCCAGGTTTCGCGGGAGAGCGTCCGCGCCATGAGCGTGATCTGCTCGTAGCCGAAGCCGCAGGCAACGCCTCATGGATCATAGAGGGCATATACGGTTCAGTTCTCAAGCAGGTCTTCCCCCGCATAACAACCCTAATCTGGCTTGATCTTGCCGACGACGAATGCATCTCAAATTTGGTGCTACGGGGGCAAACCGGCGGCGGAACACCAGAGCAATTCGAAGAGCTGTTGGAGTACACGCGTGGTTACCGCGTCCGAAAGAACCACCTGAATTCCTTCGAGGCGCATCACTTGTTTTACGAGCAACATCCCAAGGAAAAATATCGGCTGTCGAGCCGATCCGAGGTCAGCGATTTCTTGGTTCACTTTCGATAGACACACTACGTCTGAGCATGACAGCTTCTGGCGCGAAGCTGCCAGAGGAGGTGCCAACCCGCAGCGACTGCATTGCCCGACTTAGCCATAAGAGGAAATTTCGATCAAATTTCCATCCGGGTCCCGGCAGTAGACGGACGTCATAGACCCGCGGGCGCCATCGCGGTGTGTAGGGCCTTCGGTCACGTCCACCATGCATGTGCCGAGATGTGTCACGACCTCATCTGGTGAAAGCCTCGTCAGAAAACAAAGGTCCGCAGTTCCCGCGGCGGCATGGCTCGCGGTCCCCCACTCGGTCGACGCGACATCGACGGGTCTCAGGTTTATGCGCTGATGTCCAAACAGCATTGCTGTGCGAGGGCGATCGGGAGACTTTCCATAATTCAGCCTCTCCATGCCGAGGACTTGCTCATACCACCGACACGAGCGCTCCACGTCGCGAACATTGATCACGAGGTGATCGATAGCGTAGACATTCATCGGTGCCTCTTTCGGTTGTTGCAATGTCCTCTGGAGCAGATTTATGGCCGCTCTGAGCGCTTCTCAAGCTTCCCCGCCCTTCTTCACCAGAAGACCATTCATCAACAGATCGAGATGGGCATTGAAATAGGCGTCCATATCCATCTCCAGCCGCTCATCGAAGATGATCCTGAGAACCGCGAGCGTCATCAGCGGCGAGATGATCAGTTCGGGAAAGGTCAGATAGTCGTCTCTCAGTTCGCCGATGGCGGCACCTTCCTTGACGAGTTCGGTCACCCTGTCCATCAGCGGCTGGAAGACGTGCTGTTCGTGGCGCGCGACGATATCGGGGAATTTCTGGCCTTCGGAGATGATCAGCTTCAGCACCTCGCGGTTTTCGCTGTCGCTGCGCAGATGGGCGTATAGGGCTGCGAGCAAGGATCTCAGCCGCTCCGCGGGTGTGCCTTCGTGGGCATTGGTATGTTTGATGATGTCGGCGAAGGATGTCGAGGCGTGGCGGATGGTGGCTTCGAAGAGGATTTCCTTGGTCTCGAAATACACATAGACGGTGCCCTTGGTGACGCCGACATGTTTGGCGATATCCTCGACCCGCGTTGCGGCGTAGCCGTTCTTGACGAATTCGGTGAAGGCCGCGTCCAGGATCTGAGCGGGGCGGAGTTGCTTCTGCTCGGCGCGCGTCAGTTTCTTTCCCGCCTTGGATTGGCACAGCTTAAACATCGGTGATCGGCATCCCATTCATTCGGCATCGATAGCTCTAAAGCGAACTGCGATCTTTCAGGGTCGCTTGCCCGCTTTGTTCTTTGTTTTATCGCATATCGTTATCGCAAAACCGCGCACAGCTTTTTTGTGTTCCGTGGATCAGAAGTTATCATTGACTTTCCAGTCAGTCAAATATACGCCATCCCGATATCTCGATGATAAGGCCTAGCCATGAAGCAGCCACCCATGAAGCAGATTTTGAGCGTTCTCCTGATTGCGAGCGCCGGTTTTTTGACCGCGTGCAGTCAAAAGGAAGATGGAGGAGAGCCGGACCTCAGACAGGTGCGGGTGGTGACGGTTGAGAACAGCCAGGTCGTGTCCGGCGGGGCGGTGACCGGTGAAATCCGCGCGCGCGTCGAGACCGATCTGTCCTTCCGTGTGGGCGGCAAGATCATTGATCGTCAGGTCGATGTCGGAGACCATGTGAGAGCGGGCCAAGTTCTGGCGCGCATCGATGCGGAAGAGCAGCAGGCGGATCTGGCGGTTGCGCAGGCTAATCTCGAGGCGGCTGTGGCGCAGCGCATCCAGGCGGAACTGGCCTTTGCCCGTCAGCAGAAACTTTTCGAAACGCAGGTCACGCCACGCTCGGCGCTGGATCAGGCGCAGGAGGCGCTTTCCACCGCGCAAGGCAGCGAGCGGGCCGCTGAAGCCCAGCTTGGCAGCGCCAAGGAAGCGCTCTCCTATACGGAACTCAAGGCCGATCAGGATGGTGTGATCACCGCGCGCAATGCCGAAGTGGGCCAGGTGGCGCAGGCGGCCTCCGCCATTTTCACGCTGGCGCAGGATGGCCCGCGCGACGCGATCTTCGAGGTGGTGGAAACGCTCTTCCTCGGCCGCGATATTCAGCCGGAGGTGAAGATCACGCTTCTGACCGATCCGGGGCGGCAGGTGACCGCGAAGGTCCGCGAGATCTCGCCCACCATCGATTCCTCCACGGGAACGGTGAAGGTGAAGGTGGGGCTTGGCGTGGATGTTCCCATGCCGCTCGGCGCAGCCGTGCAGGGGAACTTCCTCTATGAGCCGCGGGCCGCGATGGTGCTGCCGTGGTCGGCGATGTCTTCCAAGGATGGCAAGCCTGCCGTCTGGGTGGTCGATCCGGCCTCGTCCAAGGTGGCGCTGCGCGTCATCGAGGTCGAAGATTATGAAACGGGTCATTTCATCGTCAAGCAGGGGCTGAAACCCGGTGAGAGCGTGGTGGCAGAGGGGGCCAAATTCCTCCGCCCGGATGAAAAGGTCGCGTTCGAGAAGGTGGCAGCACGATGATGAGAACCCATATCGCGACCCTCCTTCTGTCGGGGCTGCTGCTTGCGGGTTGCAGCGAGGATCAATCCGAGGCTCCGCCGCCACCGCGCCCTGTGCTTTCGGTTGTGGCGAAGGAAGTGCCGACCCAGTCTCTGAGCTTTGCAGGCACGGTGTCTCCGCGTTTTGAGGCGCAGCTTGGTTTTCGCACGCTGGGGCGGCTAACCTCGCGCACGGTCAGCGTCGGCGATCTCGTGGAGAAGGGGCAGGTCATTGCCACCATCGATCCGACGTCGCTGGAGCTTGCGGTTCGCAGCGCCCAGTCGGATCTTTCCAATGCGCAGGCGCAGCTTCGCAATGCGCAGAGCACGCAGCAACGCCAGTTGCAGCTTGCCGAAACACGCTCCGGCACGAGGGCCGCATTGGAAGAGGCGGAACAAGGGCTGAAGACCGCGAGCGCCTCCGTTGCGCGGGCGCAGGCCAATCTCAACAAGGCCAATGAGCAGCTCGGTTACGCCCAGCTTGCCGCCGAATTCGATGGCGTGGTGACCGCAACCTCGGCAGAACTCGGCCAGGTCGTGACCGTCGGCCAGGTGGTGGTGACGATTGCCAAGCCCGATGAGCGCGATGCGGTGATCGACGTGCCGCAGTCCATTGCCGAGCAGTTGAAGCTTGGCACGCCTTTCGACGTCGCTCTGCAACTCGATCCGCAGGTGCGGGTGACGGGAAGGGTGCGTGAGATCGCGCCCCAGGCCGATACCGCCACGCGCACGCGCCGCACGAAGATTGCGCTCGACCATCCGGGTGACGCCTTCCGGCTGGGTGCGGTGATCCGCGCCTCGGCCAGCATCGCCTCCAAACCCAATCTGATGCTGCCCGCAACGGCCATTCGCACGCGTGACAAGGACACCGCCGTGTGGATCGTCGATGAGGCCGCCGCCAAGGTGACGCTCCGTCCGGTCGTGCTGGAGGGGCCGCCGAACGCCTATGGCTATGTGGTCATCAAGGAGGGCGTGAAGCCGGGGGAGCGTGTCGTCATTGCCGGGGTCAACTCGCTTGAGGACGGGCAGTCCATTCGCATCGATCAGGAGCGCGTACAGTGAAAAAGTTCAATCTCTCCGAATGGGCATTGGCGCACCGCTCGCTCGTCTCCTATTTCATGATCGTCTTCCTGATCGCCGGGGTCTTTTCCTATCTCAATCTTGGGCGTGAGGAAGATCCGAACTTCACCATCAAGACGATGGTGATTTCCGCCGCCTGGCCGGGTGCGACGGCCGAAGAGGTCAGCCGTCAGGTAACGGACCGTATCGAGAAGAAGCTGCAGGAACTGGAATCGCTCGATTACACCCGCAGCGAAACGACCGCCGGCAAGACCACCGTCTTCCTCGAGCTTCTGCCCACCACCAAGGCGCGGGATGTGGAGCCGACCTGGCGCCGCGTTCGCAACATGATCAGCGATATCAAGGGTGAGTTTCCCTCCGGCGTGCAGGGGCCGTTCTTCAACGATCGCTTCGGTGATGTGTTCGGCAACATCTTTGCCTTTACCAGCGACGGGCTGTCTCAGCGCCAGCTGCGCGATCTGGTCGAAGATGCGCGCTCCAAGATCCTGACCATCGAGAATGTCGGCAAGGTCGACATCATCGGGGCGCAGGACGAGGCGATCTATCTGGAATTTTCCACCCGCAAGATCGCAGCGCTTGGCATCGATCGTCAGTCGATCATCGCTACCTTGCAGGCGCAGAATGCGGTCACCCAATCCGGTTTCGTGACTGCCGGGCCGGAGCGCATCTCCATCCGTGTGGGCGGGCAATTCGCCTCGGAAAACGCGCTGGAATCCATCAATCTGCGCGTCAACGATCGCTTCTTCCCGCTGACGGATGTGGCGACGATCCATCGCGGCTATGTCGATCCGCCGACGGCACTCTTCCGCTATAATGGCAAGCCGGCCATCGGTCTTGCCATCGGCATGCGAGCCGGCGCCAATCTGCTGGAATTCGGCCAGGCGGTCGATGAGCATATCAAGGCGGTCGTCGCCGACCTGCCGATCGGTGTCGAGGTCAACCGCGTGTCCGATCAGCCGGCTGTGGTGGAGGAGGCGGTCTCCGGCTTCACCCATGCGCTTTTCGAGGCGGTGGCGATCGTTCTCATTATCAGCTTCATCAGCCTTGGGCTTCGCGCCGGTCTGGTGGTGGCGGTCTCCATTCCGCTCGTGCTGGCCATCACCTTCGTCTACATGGAATATTCCGGCATTTCGCTTCAGCGCATTTCGCTTGGCGCGCTGATCATCGCGCTCGGCCTTCTCGTGGATGACGCGATGATTGCGGTGGAGATGATGGTGGCGCGGCTGGAGGCGGGCGACGACCTGCGCAAGGCGGCGACCTATGTCTATACGTCCACCGCCTTCCCTATGCTGACCGGCACGCTGGTCACCGTCGCGGGCTTCATTCCGATCGGTCTCAACAGCAGTGCGGCGGGCGAGTTTACCTTCACGCTGTTTGTCGTGATTGCGGTTTCGCTGCTGGTCTCCTGGATCGTCGCGGTGCTCTTCACCCCGCTTCTCGGCGTCTTGATGCTGCCCAAGCAGATGAAGAAGCATCACGACAAGAAGGGCCGGTTCGCGACCATTTTCTCGGGTCTTCTGACGACCGCCATGCGCTTTCGCTGGGTGACCATTCTGTTGACCATCGGTGTCTTCGGCGTGTCCGTTGCGGGCATGGGTCTGGTGCAGCAGCAGTTCTTCCCAAGCTCCGACCGTCCCGAACTGATCATCGATTGGAACCTGCCGCAGAACAGCTCGATTGCCGAGACCAACCGGCAGATGGCGAAGTTCGAGCAGGACAAGCTGGCCAATAACCCCGATATCGACCACTGGACGACCTATGTGGGGCAGGGCGCGCCGCGCTTCATTCTGTCCTTCGACGTGCAGAGCCAGAACGTCTTCTTCGGCCAGACGGTGATCGTGCCGAAGAGCCTGGAAGCGCGTGACCGCGTGCGCGGCGATTTCCAGAAATATCTGAACGAGACCTTCCCCGGCACCGATGCCTTCGTGAAGCTGCTCGATATCGGCCCGCCGGTCGGCAAGCCGGTGCAGTACCGCATCAGCGGACCGGACATCCAGAAGGTGCGGGACATCTCCATGCGCTTTGCCGGTGTCGTCGGCCAACATCCGCTCTTGACCAACATGATCTATGACTGGAACGAGCCATCGCGCGTGGTGAAGGTCGATGTGTTGCAGGACAAGGCCCGCCAGCTTGGCGTGAGTTCGGAAGATATCGCCACCGTGCTGAACAGCATCGTGGAAGGATCGAGCGCCACGCAGGTGCGCGACAATATCTACCTCATCGACGTGATCGGACGTGCGGCGGCCGATGAGCGAGGCTCGATCGAGACGCTGCAGAACCTGCAAATTGCAGGCTCGGACGGGAAGCTGATCCCGCTCTCGGCGGTGGCAAACCTGCGCTACGATGTGGAACAGGCGATGATCGCATCGCGCGATCGTATCCCGACCATCACGCTGAAAGCCGCCATCAAGGGCCCGACCCAGCCGGCGACGATCGTTACCCAGCTTCAGCCGCAGGTGGATGCCTTCATCAAGACGCTGCCGGTGGGTTACAAGATCGAGATCGGCGGCGCGGTGGAATCGAGCGCCGAGGCGCAAGGGCCGATTGCCGCCGTTGCACCCATGATGCTCTTTGCCATGGCGACGATCCTGATGATCCAGCTGCAAAGCTTCAGCCGCCTGTTCCTGGTCTTTGCCGTGGCTCCAACAGCGCTGATCGGCGTGGTGGCGGCACTGCTTCTCAGCAACGCGCCAATGGGCTTCGTGGCGATCCTCGGCATTCTGGCGCTGATCGGCATCCTCATCCGAAACTCGGTCATTCTCGTCGTGCAGATCGAGGATCTGCGCAAGGAAGGCATGCCCGCCTGGCAGGCGGTGATCGAGGCGACCGAACACCGCATGCGCCCGATCATGCTGACCGCGGCGGCGGCGACACTGGCGCTGATCCCGATCTCACGCGAAGTCTTCTGGGGCCCGATGGCCTATGCGATGATGGGCGGTATCGTGGTTGGCACGGTGCTGACACTGCTTTTCCTGCCCGCGCTTTACGTGACATGGTTCCGGATCAAGCCGGAGGAAAAGAAGTCTGAGCCAGAGGCGAAGGCCGAGGCCGAAGGCGATGCCAAGCCTGCATGACAAAGGGCCCTGCCAATGGTTCACTGGCGGGGCTTTCTCGGCATTATGTATCAAACGCACCAAATGTCCTCCGAGTTTGGAGGGCTTCGACGATAGAACATCGTAATGCGCGACTTCCTCTTATCGTTGTTTAGCTCATCACTATGGTCAAGTATCCTTAAAGTGCGCTCGAGCGTCTCCAAGTCTCTGACTATCGCGGGTTGCCTTTCACGAAGAATGGAACATTCCTCGGTCAGGTGTTCTCTTTTTCGAGAACACCTGGGATGGTATATTAGAAAGTATTAGTTATCACTACATTTGGAATATGTAATACTCATCTCGTTTAACGGGTAGAGGAATGATTCCCTATGATCACTGTCAGAATTACTTGCATTAACAAAACAGACCGCACTAGCGCATGGGAGCGCATCAAAAGCATCGGCGGAGTAAACCCTGATGGCAAAAGATGGAAACTGACACTCAACGAAGCAATCGTCGGTATCGAAAACAAAACCTATGCCTTTTATGTTGAGCGTCCCGCTGGTGACCGCGTTAACGTGGTCGTCGCCAAGAGTGCGGCGGGTAACAAGTATCTAAAAACCACCGCTGACGGCGATCAGCCGAATAACTTACTCAGTCTGCCTGAATGCCCTTGATGTGAGATATAGAAAAACGCACCGAAATATAACGATCTATTTTGGTGCGTTTGCTACATAATGCCGAGCTTTCTCGTTCGCTCTTCATTCCTGTGACAGGCACAGAAATGAAGAGAGATTGGCGTTCTTCCCTAATTCGCCGGAGCCTGTAAGGAACGCTTACGACGCGCCAGCGCCGCGCATGCGGGCGAGGCCGTCGACGGCGGGCTTGTATTTGGGGTCGAGGCGGGCGGCGTGGTTGTAGGACTTCAGCGCCTTGTCGCGTTCGCCGCGGCGCTCATAGACCAGCGCCTGGTTGGCCCAGGATTCGGCACGGCTGTCATCCAGCGCAATGGCGTGGTTGAAATCGGCGAAGGCGTTTTCGTCGTCGTTCAGCGCCACGTAGGAAATGCCACGGCCATTATAAGGCTCCGGCGAGTTGGGCGAGAGCGAGATGGCCTTGGAGAAGTCTTCGATAGCCTGGCTGTGCTGGTTGCGCAGCTGGTAGATCAGGCCGCGATTGTGATAGGCGCGGCCATCGGTGGTGTCGATGTTGATGGCTGCGGTGAAGTCGTTGAAGGCTTCGTTGGTGCGGCCTGTCTGGCGGTAGAGATTGCCGCGGCCGATGAGCGCCACGTCGTAATTCGGATTGATCTGCAGCGCGCTGTTGTAATCCTGAAGCGCCTGCTGCTGCTGGCCCATATTGCGGTAGACGAGCGCGCGGTTGGCGTAGGCCTGGTAGAAGCGCGGATTGAGCTGCAGGGCCTGATTGAAATCGGCAATGGCGCGCTTGGAGTCACCGGCGCGACCGTAGGCCGAGCCACGGACGTTGTAGCCTTCGGGATCCTGCGGGTTGGCATTGATGACCGATGTCAGCGAGGCGATGTTCTGCTCAGACCCTTGGGCGCGGTCGATCTGGAACACGTCGTTCGTCTGGGTGGTGGTGGCGCAGCCGGCAAGAGCCGCAACCATGCCGCAGAGGATGAGGGTGGACGAAAGCCGCATGGTTTTTCTCTGAGATACGCCGTGGGAGAGGGCGGAAGGACGTCTGGATTCACGGGTATCAACAGCGTTCATGCGATATGGGTTCCCTCTCAAGGCTGATCATGCGGAGCCAATTATGCAAGGCCCGATCGTGCAAGCGAATTCAGATAGGCGCAAAGTCAAAGAGCGGCGGCGAAAAAATCGCCCCCGCCCCATAAGCATTCAAAAACGTCGAAAAGACGGCCTATTAACGGCTCGCGCGTGGAGCAGCAATCAGACCTTCGCGCTGCATGCGCTTGCGAGCCAGCTTGCGAACGCGGCGAACGGCTTCAGCCTTTTCGCGAGCGCGCTTCTGCGAAGGCTTCTCGTAGTAATCGCGCATCTTCATTTCGCGGAAGATACCTTCGCGCTGCATTTTCTTCTTGAGAGCGCGAAGCGCCTGATCAACGTTGTTATCGCGGACTAGTACCTGCACGTGAATCCCGTTCCTTTAGGTTGGTTATCTTGCCATGCGAATAAAGGCATTCGCAGGCAAACAAAAAATCGTTCGTGTGGCCGGGTTGGCCGCGCGATTGGTGTGGTGCAATATCAGATCGTTTCCCTGAAGTCCAGCCGTTAACTGTGTCTCTTGGCGAAAATACAAGGGGTCCCGAGAAAGTTATGACGCATGTCAAAACAATCATGTTGCAGCGTCGCAAAATGAACACTGCACACTGCGCATATTTGCCATTCATAGGTCTCAGCCGGAATAATCCAGCGTGTCTTCAGGGAGTTGCTTGCGAATGCGCAAATTTTCTGTTTTTGCCGTGGCTCGCGAGGCAATGCGCGCCCACAAGGGATGGGATGCCCAATGGGCGTCTCCCGAGCCGCGCAAGGAATATGACATCATCATCATCGGTGGCGGCGGCCATGGTCTCGGTGCCGCTTATTATCTGGCCAAGGAACATGGCATCACCAATATTGCCGTTCTGGAAAAGGGCTGGCTCGGCGGCGGCAATACCGGCCGCAACACCACGATCATCCGCTCGAACTATCTCTATGAAGAGAGCATGGATATGTACGAGCACTCCCTCAAATTGTGGGAAGGCTTGAGCCAGGACCTGAACTACAACGTCATGTATTCGGCACGCGGCGTGATGATGCTGTCGCACAATGTGCATGACCAGCAGTCCTTCAAGCGCCATATCAATGCCAACCGCCTCTATGGCATCGACAATGAATGGCTGACGCCCGAAGAGGCCAAGGCCTACTGTCCGCCGCTCGATATTTCTGCGAACGCCCGCTACGCCATCAATGGCGCGGCCCTTCAGCGTCGCGGTGGCACGGCGCGTCACGATGCGGTGGCCTGGGGCTATGCCCGTGCGGCGTCCGATCGCGGCGTCCACATCATCCAGAACTGCGAAGTCACCGCGATCCGTCGCGGTCCCGATGGCGCGGTGACGGGTGTGGAAACCAATCGCGGCTTCATTGGCGCCAAGAAGATCGGCGTGTCCGCTGCCGGTCATTCCTCCGTCATCATGAAGATGGCCGATGTGCGCGTGCCGCTTGCCTCCAACCCGTTGCAGGCGCTGGTCTCCGAGCCGCTGAAACCGATCTTCCCCTGCGTGGTGATGTCCAACACCGTGCATGCCTATATCTCGCAGTCCGACAAGGGCGAGCTGGTGATCGGTGCCGGTACCGACCAGTACAATTCCTATTCGCAGACCGGCGGCCTGCAGATCATCACCCATACGCTGGACGCCATCTGCGAACTCTTCCCGATCTTCCGGCGTGTGAAGATGATGCGCCAGTGGGGCGGCATCACCGACAACACACCGGATCGCTCGGCCATCCAGAGCGTGACGCCGGTGCCGAATCTCTTCGTCAATTGCGGCTGGGGCACGGGCGGCTTCAAGGCCACGCCGGGGTCTGCGCATCTCTTCGCGCATCTGATTGCGCGTGGCGAGCCGCACCGGTTGGCGGCGGGTCTGAACCTCGACCGGTTCCGCACCGGACGGTTGATCGACGAGGCGGCAGCCGCGGCGGTTGCCCATTGACGACGTCGCGTCAAGGGGCGAAGCGACGCGCTTCGGCCCTCCGCGAATTTTGAAGATCTGACAAGCAGGCTCTCCCCGCTATCACCATGGGAAAGCGCCTGTGTGACCAACCCGCCGGAACGATGGTTCCGGCAAGCTCTCCTTGAGGGAACATCATGCTGCTGATCCGTTGTCCATATTGCGAAGAAGAACGCTCTGAACTGGAGTTCCGCTGGGCTGGTGAGGCGCATATCGCCCGCCCGGAAAACATTGCCGGTATTTCCGATGAGGAATTTGCCGAATATTTCTTCATGCGCGATAACGACAAGGGCATGGTCTATGAGCGCTGGCGCCATATCCATGGCTGCGGCCGCTTCTTCAATGCGGCGCGCCATTCGGTGACCGACAAGTTCCACCTGACATATAAGGCGGGCGAGCCGAAGCCGGACGAGGCTTCGCTTCTCTCCTCCAGCGAAGGAGCAGCCCGATGAGCGGCGCTTACCGTATCAAGGGTGCAGGCCGCCTGACGCCTGCCCGCACCGCCCGCTTCAACTTCGACGGCAAGAGCTACACCGCCCTTCAGGGCGACACGGTTGCTTCCGCACTGCTTGCCAACGGCGTGCACCTCATCGGCCGCTCGTTCAAGTATCACCGTCCGCGCGGCTTTCTCTCCGCCGGTCCGGAAGAGCCGAATGCGCTGATCGACGTGTCGCGCGATGCGTCCCGCCGCCAGCCGAATGTGCGCGCCACGGTGCAGGAAGTGTTCGACGGTGCGATCGTCGCGTCGCAGAACCGCTATCCGTCGCTGTCCTTCGATGTCGGCGCGATCAACGATTTCTTCTCGCCCTTCTTTGCGGCGGGCTTCTACTACAAGACCTTCATGTGGCCGAAGGCGGCATGGCACAAGCTCTATGAGCCAATCATCCGCCGCGCCGCCGGTCTCGGCAGCGCGCCAAAGCAGGGCGATACCGATCAGTATGCCAGCCGCTTTGCCCATTGCGACGTGCTGGTGGCCGGTGGCGGCGCTGCTGGTCTGACGGCGGCGCTCTCCGCAGCGAAAACCGGTGCCAAGGTTATCCTGGTCGATGAGAACCCGACGGTTGGCGGTGCGCTGCGCTTTGAAAGCGGCACCGTGATCGATGGCAAGAATGGCTATGACTGGGCGCAATCGGTGCTGGCCGAATTGAAGGCCATGCCGAATGTGGAGGTTCTGACCCGCACCACCGTTTTCGGTTACTATAACCACAACTTCATCGGCCTTGCCGAACGCGTGACCGACCACCTGGCAAGCCCGGCGCTGCATGAGCCGCGCGAGCGCCTATGGCAGGTGCGCACCAAGAAGGTGATCATGGCGACGGGCGCCATCGAGCGCCACATGGTGTTTGCCAATAACGACCGGCCCGGCATCATGCTGGCGTCCGCTGCACGCACCTATCTCAACCAGTATGGCGTGGCTGTCGGCCATAATGTCGGTGTCTATACTGCGCATGACAGCGCCTATGAGGCCGCCTTCGACCTGAAGCGCGCCGGTGTGAAGATCGCGGCGATCGTCGACTGCCGCCCGAACCCGAGCACGAAGCTTCTGGACGAGGCACGCGCGCTTGGCATCGAGGTTCTGGCAGGCCACAGCGTTTACGATACCGCAGGCCGTCTTCGCGTCACCTCCATGACCGTTGGCCGCAATGGCGGATCGGGCAAGCGCAAGATCGCTGTCGATGCGCTAATCGTTTCGGCCGGATGGACGCCATCGGTGCATCTCTTCTCGCAGTCTCGCGGCAAGCTGAAATATGATGCTGCCAACCAGCGCTTCTTGCCCGATGTGCATGTGCAGGACGGCGTGTCCATCGGCGCCTGCAACGGCACCGACGATCTCTCCGCACTGCTTGCGGAAGCGGCGGCGGCCGGCGGCGGCGAAGTGGCCGTTTCCGGCAGCAATGCCAACATCTGGTCGGGCGGCATGATCGGCGCTGCCGAAGGTGCCGGTGCCGACCATAGCGTCAAGGCCTTCATCGACTTCCAGCACGATGTCTGCGCCAAGGATATTCGCCTGGCCGTGCGCGAGGGCATGCACTCGATCGAGCATATCAAGCGCTTCACCACCAACGGCATGGCGTCCGACCAGGGCAAGATGTCCAACATGCATGGTCTTGCCATTGCATCGGAAGCGCTGGGCCGCGATCTGCCGAAGGTCGGTCTCACCACCTTCCGTGCGCCCTATACGCCCGTGACCTTCGGTACGCTGGTCGGCCATTCGCGCGGCAAGCTGTTCGATCCGGCCCGCAAGACGCCGATGCATGCTTTGGAAGAGGCAGAAGGTGCCGCCTTCGAGGATGTCGGCAACTGGAAGCGCGCCTGGTATTATCCGCGCCCCGGCGAAGACATGCATGAGGCGGTCAACCGCGAGTGCAAGACGGTGCGCGAAACCGTTGGTGTCTTCGATGCCTCCACGCTCGGCAAGATCGAGGTGGTTGGTCCGGATGCGGCGACGTTCCTCAACCTGCTCTACACCAATGCCTGGGATACGCTGAAGCCCGGTCGCTGCCGCTATGGCATCATGACCCGCGAAGACGGCTTCGTCTATGATGACGGTGTTGTCGGTCGCATGGCGGAAGATCGCTTCCACGTGACGACAACGACGGGCGGCGCGCCACGTGTGCTGCACCACATGGAAGACTATCTGCAGACGGAATTCCCGCATCTCAACGTCTGGCTGACCTCCACCACCGAACAATGGGCGGTGATCGCGGTGCAGGGACCGAAGGCGCGCGAGGTGATTGCGCCGCTGGTCGAGGGTATCGATCTGTCGCCGGAGGCCTTCCCGCATATGGCGGTGGCCGAAGGCAAGATCTGCGGTGTGCCGACGCGCCTTTTCCGCGTGTCGTTTACCGGTGAACTCGGCTTCGAAGTCAACGTGCCCGCGGATTACGGCCCGGCCGTGTGGCAGGCGATTGCCGAGCGCGCGAAGGCCGTCGGCGGCTGCCTCTACGGCACCGAGACGATGCACGTGCTGCGCGCCGAAAAGGGTTACATCATCGTCGGCCAGGATACGGACGGCACGGTGACGCCTGACGATGCAGGCCTTGGCTGGGCCGTCTCCAAGAAGAAGACGGATTTCGTCGGCATTCGCGGCCTGCAGCGCCCGGATCTGACCCGCAGCGGCCGCAAGCAGCTCGTCGGCCTTCTGCCGAAGAACGCCCATGAGGTGCCGGAAGAGGGCGGCCAGATCGTCGTCGATCCGAATGCACCCAAGCCGATGACGATGCTCGGTCACGTCACGTCGTCCTACTGGTCCGAAAATCTCGGTCGCGCGATTGCCTTCGGTCTGGTGGCCGATGGCCGGGCGCGGATGGGTGAAACCCTCTACATTCCGCTTGCCGACAAGACGATTGCAGTCGAGGTGACGGACATGGTGTTCTTCGACAAGGAAGGAGGCCGGATCAATGGCTGATTTGGCAACAGCAAAGCGTACATTCGTTCTCGATGGCGTTCATGGCGGTTCCGCCGGAGCCTCCATCAAGCCTGCGGCCCCGGCCTACCGGCTGGTGCTGCGCGCGCGGCCAGAGGCGATCGAGGCCTTGTCCCAGGCGCTCGAACTTGCCCTGCCGACACGCCCGAAAACCTCTGCGACTTCGGGACTGCGCTCCGCCTTGTGGATCGGTCCAGATGAGTGGCTGGTCATCGACCAGGGCGAAGCCGACCTGATGGCAGCACTTTCCGGCACAACCGGACTGTTTTCCGCAACCGACGTCTCCCACCGCAACCTCGCCATCATCGTTTCCGGCCCCGGCGCCGAAACGACGATCAATGCCGGCTGCCCGCAGGACCTGTCTCTCGCCGCCTTCCCGGTGGGTGCCTGCACCCGCACGGTCTTCGGCAAGGCGGAAGTGGTGCTGCTGCGCGTGGCGGATGACACCTTCCGCGTGGAATGCTGGCGCTCCTTTGCGGACTATGTGTTCGGGCTGCTGGACGAGGGTTCGCGGGACGCTGGAGAGAGTGGCCCTGCCTGAAGACACGACGGGAGGGTTATCTCTCTTCCGGCGACGCGAGACTGTCTGGATAGTTTGGACGTTCCCTTGCGCCGCTCGGATTATGTGCTATTTTTGTAGCACATAATGGAGTGATGCAGATGAGCAATACAGCAAAAATTCGCCGTCAGGGTGGCGCAACCGTATTCAGCATCCCGCCGGCACTTTTGAAGATGCTCGGCGTGGAAGTCGGCGCGGAGTTGACGCTGGCCGTCAGCAACGGGTCTCTCGTGGCGACGCCTAAGCAGGCTAAGAAGAGGTATACGCTGGCCGAGTTGCTCGAGGGCGCGGACGAAATGGCCGCCCTCAATAAAGAGGCGGCGTCCTGGAATGTCAGCCCGCCCGTCGGTAAAGAAGTCTTTTGATGGTCCGCAGCAACGTACCAAAGCGCGGTGATGTTTTTCTCGTCGACCTCAATCCCGTGGTTGGCAATGAAATGAAGAATGATCATCGATGCGTGGTGATCACTCCTCGTGAGATCAACATGGTCGGCATGTGCCTCACCGTGCCGATCACAACAGGGGGCGCCTTCACTCGTAAGGCTGGTCTTGCGGTCAACATCTCAGGCCATAAGACGACCGGTGTGGCGCTGTGCAATCAGGTAAGAGCGCTCGACATCGTGGAGCGGGTAAAGCAAAAATCGGCTAGGCTGGTGGATACTCTGGACGAGGCAACCACCGACGAAATCGTTGCGAGAGTCGTCAGCATGATCGACCCTGCTTAGCATCGTGGTGATGATGGTGTCGGGGTAAGGGACGCCAATGATTTTCAGCCGGTTTCCTCTGCCTTATGGGATGGAAAGTCCCTTCCGGCACGGCGTTGCGAGGAGGTTGAATCTCTCCTCTCCGTCATCCTCGGCCTTGAGCCGAGGATCCATTGCTAGCCCGTTAAGCGTTTGAAAACAAGGTAGCGCTTTCATGCCTCACGCTTCCTTCGCCTGTGCCCGCATGAAGCCCACCGTTGCTGCCCAGAGAACGACGCCGATCAGGAGCAGCACTGCCGCAATCGAATATTGCACCGGATCGCGTCCGGTCCATGGGCCGACGAGGAAGAAGCAGCTGATGGCGCCCAGCACCGGCAGGATGGTGGGCGTGCGGAAATGCTTGTGTGCTACCTTGTCCTTGCGCAGCACCAGTACCGCGACATTGACGATGGTGAAGACGCCAAGCAGCAGGAGGGCCGTGGTGCCGCCGAGAGCCGGAACACCACCGGCAAAGGCGATGAGGCCGACCGCGATCAGCGAGGTGAAGATGATCGCCACAAAGGGTGTGCGGCGGCCGGAATGGACTTTGCCGAGCGCTGGCGGAAGCACACCTTCGCGGCTCATGCCATAGATCAGGCGGCTTGCCATCATCATGTTGATCAGGGCGGAATTGGCGACCGCGAACATGGTGACGACGGCGAAGATGCCGATCGGGAAGTTTGGCGCACCCGCCTGCACCACCTTCAACAGAGGTGTTTCGCCTTCGCCGAGTTCGGCTGCAGGCACGAGGGTGATGGCGGAAATGGCAACCAGAATATAGATGATGCCGGTGATAACGAGGCCGCCCAGCAGCACTTTCGGGAAGATGCGGGCGGGCTGCTTGCACTCTTCCGCCATGTTGACGGAATCCTCGAAGCCGACCATGGCGAAGAAGGCAAGCGTCGTTGCGGCCACTACCGACCAGATGACGCCGTGTTCGCCCGCAGGCTGGAAGGTCCAGGCGCGCGACACATCCCCCTGACCATTGCCGATGGCCCAGAAACCGATGCCGATGATCAGCAGCAGGCCGGTGAGCTCTACGACGGTCAGTACCACATTCATCTTCACGCTTTCGCCGACGCCACGGAAATTGATCAGCGCGACGGCCACGATGAAGGCAATGGCAATGCCCGTCACGCCAAAGCCGCCGAAATCAAAGCCGGTCAGCGTGGCGAAGTTGGCAGCGAAAGCGCGGGAGGCCGTCGAGGCGGAGGTGACACCGGACGACATGACGGTGAAGGCCACCAGAAAGGTGATGAAGTGAACACCGAAGGCCTTGTGCGTATAAAGCGCAGCTCCTGCAGCACGCGGATATTTCGTCACCAATTCAAGATAGCTGCAGGCGGTCAGCAGCGCCACGCCAAAGGCAATGAGAAAGGGCAGCCAGACGACCCCGCCGACTTCGGCCGCGACCTGCCCGGTTAGTGCGTAAATGCCGGTCCCGAGAATATCGCCGACGATGAAGAGAAGAAGCAGACCCGGCCCCATGACGCGTTTGAGCTCCGTGCTTTGCTCGCCTGCATCATCCGGTTGCGTGACGTTATGCGCCATATGGAGTTCCCCCGAACAATAACGGCGTTAATGCGAGGGCTGTGAGGAAAGTTCCCACAATACAAGAGCAAATGGGATCAGGCGCTTATGCTGGAACTGAGGGCGAGAATGGCTTATGATGTCCGTCATAGAGGATACGACTTGAGGGTGAACGGCTGAAGCTGCGCCTTATCCGGGATGGTTGGGCTTGACCCGACCATCGATAAGCCACTGAATACATTGATCCTCGAGTCAAGATTGAGGATGATGAGAGGAGAGGGCGGAGCTATTTGCATGGCGGGCCCGTCTTCTATAGAGGACATAATGCAGATACAGGTCAGCCACTATCCGCAATTGCAGATGCTCTGCTGGAACAGGGACGCGAATGCGTGTTTGACGGGTGAAGAAGCATTCTCGATCTACGAGCGCAACTGGCGCTTCATAGACGCTGAAACACTGACCAAAGAAGAGCAGGCGCTGATCGACGATCTGGTTGAGCGATACGGCCCCTTGCTGATAGCATCCTGACGCATGACCCTTTTCCGCCGTCCGCATCACAACGCCGTTCTGACGGTACTAAATGCCCTCGATGGAGCTCTGCTGGAACGCGCTGAATGTTTCTTCGGCGGCGGCACAGCGATCGTTCTCAGCCTTGATGAATATCGTGAGAGTGTCGATATCGACCTTCTCTGCGCATCACAGGAAGGCTACAGGCTGCTTCGTGAAGCCGTGTGGTCGCAGCAATTATCAGGATTGACTAAAGTTGGAGCGCAGGTGCTGGCATTGCGAGAGATGCGGGCCGATCAATATGGCATTCGCACCTTCGTGCAGGTGGAGGATGCCCGGATCAAGTTGGAGATCGTGCGCGAAGGTCGTATCGACCTCTCGGGCCAGATGGACGCGCGCTACGGTGTGCCGGTGCTCGACAGAAGCGATATGTTCGCCGAGAAACTTCTTGCGAATGCAGATCGCTGGCCGGACAAAGCCGTCTACAGCAGAGATATCATCGATTTGTCGATGATGATCGCGCAATGGGGCGAGATTCCTGTCACGGCTTGGCAGAAGGCCCGAGGGGCCTATGGTGATACAGTCGACCGCGCTTATGCAAAGGCTGTCGCGCTCATTCAGGACAGGGATTGGCTGACCGCCTGCATGGATGCGATGCAGATGGACCGGCAGCTGGCACCGAGGGTGTTGTCTGCTCACGTGAATTCGGATGTTGACGGCAAACTCGATTGAGTGGTCCGATCAACGCGTGGGTTTTGGGTGGCGTGTGATCTGACGGCTACCCCACCCATCCGCGCCATTCCACCCAGCGCCCGTGAAAGTCGGCTCGGCCGATCTCCTGCTTCTCACCCGTGGGCCAGATTTGCAGGGTCAGGGCTGCACCTCGAGACTGGCCGTCGCCTTCCATCTGGAGGCGGGCGAGAGGGGCGTCTGGGGTTGCGCGGGCTCCGGCCTCGGCGATCAGCGCTTCACCCTTCTGTTTGAGGTCTTCGGGGAAATATTGCCAGGCGACGGAGTGGAAGACGATGTGGGTCGCACCTGTTTTTGGGGTTTCCAGCCGCTTTGCCAGCCAGTCGATGGCGTCTGCCTTTTCCACCTGTAAGTGGTTTTCCGCAGCGATGCTGAGCGCATTTTGCGTGCGCTCAAGCCGGTCTTTCTGGTCGGCCCAGATATAGGAGAGCTGGCGCAGGCGGTCGTCGGGCGACGAAGGGTTCAAGGGGTTGAGGTCGCAGCCGGCGCGGTCGAGGACGGTGAAACTGCTCGGGGCCGATGGCGCCGTACCGCGCCATTCGGGAGAGAGAACAACGGGGCTTTCCGGTCCCCATTCCGTTTCGCCGAGGCGGTAGCGATAGCGGTCGAGCTGGAGATTGAGGCCGACGCTTGCGCCGACTTCGGAGAGGATCAGCGGTTTGCCGGTGCGCTCGGCGACGATGAAGAGGCCGGGCAGCAGGGTGGCGGAACGGCGGACTTCGTTGGTCTGGGGTGGCGATGTGAGACGGTGGAGGATGAAGGCCTCGTGCTGCTGGAAGGCTTGCTGAACTGCGGGCCAGAGGGCGTTGTCGGGTAGTTCGGTGAGCGGGCTTATTCTTTTTGAGAGCACCAGCGCATGCAGCGCGCCTGCGATACGCAGCGGCACGGAATCGTCACTGGGGCCGGGTGGGCCAGGCCAGGTGAGGAGTGTGTGGGCGACGGCGCCTTGGGTGGTTTCCAGCTTTTCGGAGAGCAGCCGGCACAGCCTTGCGGTAAAGGGTGAGCCCAGGCCGTCGCAGGCGTCTGCCTGGGTCAGGAACGCCGCTCGAACGATTGCTTCGGGCATGACTTCTCCGTTGAACGTGTTGGTCAGTCTTCGGGCCTGTCCTTCGGGTCGAACTGGGAGATGGTGATCCAGCGGGCGGTGAGTGCAGGCTTCTTTTCGTTTTCGATCTCGACCGCCACGTCATAGGTCATCATCAGCATGGCGCCGCCGCGAAAGCGCGCCTCGGCCAGGGTGAAGCGCCCACGCACACGCGCGCCGCTCTTCACCGGCGAGACGAAGGTGATTTTCTCGAAGCCGTAATTGATGCCCATGGTCTGCTCGCGGATATTCGGCAGGGCACTGTAATTCATGGCAGAGAGCAGCGAGAGTGTCAGGAAGCCATGGGCAATCGTGCCGCCGAAGGGGCTTTCGGCCTTGGCGCGTTCCGGGTCTGTGTGGATGAACTGGTCATCCAGCGTTGCCCGGGCAAAGGCATCGATCATGGCCTGGTCGACGGTGATCCAGTCCGACACGCCCACTTCCGTGCCGACCAAACCCTTTACCTCAGCAAGCGATACGTCTTTCACGGCAACTCTTTCTTTTAAAAATCGAATTCCGTTATAGGACGGCCGTGAGGCGGCAATCAATCACCAAGATAGAAGACGACGGAGCGGGGCGGCAGCCAGGCGGGTACGCCGAAATCAATGCCGAGCGGCTTCCAGCCGTCACCCTTGAGGGTGAAGGGAATGGCGCTGCGGCTGCGGTTGAAGAGGGTGGCGAGGCGCACGGTCTTGCCGGTCTCTCTGTCCAGCGTCTTCAGCACCATGGCGAAGGTCGTGGCATCGGCGCGGTTCCAGTCCTCGTCGCGCATGGGGTCGCCCAAGGGGGACAGCCATTCGACTTCGCCGCTTTCGGGCGAGAAGAAACTGCTTTCGCTGAAGGCTGCGAAGCGCTGGCGAAGCTTTGCCAGAAAGGCAGTGTGATCAATCAGGTCCGGCGACATCGCCGCCCAATCCACCCAGGTGATCTCGTTATCCTGGGCATAGGCGTTGTTGTTGCCACGCTGGCTGCGCCCGCCTTCATCACCCGCCGTCAGCATCACCGTGCCGCGCGTCACGAAGAGGGTGGCGAGCAGCGCCTTGATGTCCGCGACGCGAGCGGCGTTGACTGAGGCATCTTTGGTCAGGCCTTCGATGCCGTTGTTCCAGGAGTGGTTGTCGTTGTGCCCGTCGCGGTTCTCCTCGCCATTCGCCTCGTTGTGCTTGTGGGCGTGGGAGACGAGATCGAAAAGCGTGAAGCCGTCATGGGCGGCGATGAAGTTGACGCTGCGGGTTTCCATTTGCCCATTGCGCGAAAAGAGCGGGGCGGAGCCGGCCAGCGCATCGGCAAGCGCCCCCATTGTGTGATCGTCGCCTCGCCAATAACGCCGGATATCGTCGCGGGCGCGATCGTTCCATTCAAGGAAGGAGGCGGGGAAGTTGCCGAGCTGGTAGCCGCCGGGGCCGATATCCCAGGGTTCGGCGATTAGTATCCGATCGGCAAGAAGCGGGTCCTCGTGCATCTGGCGCAAGGTTTCGCTTTGCGGATCGAAGCCCGGCGCCGTGCGGCCAAGCACGGGAGCGAGATCGAAGCGGAAGCCGTCGATGCCCGCATGGATGACGAAATGGCGGAGCGTTTCAATGATCAGATGGCGCACCTGGGGGTGGTCGCAGGCGAGCGTATTGCCGGTGCCGGTGTCGTTGATCAGCGTGCCTGGATCGTTCGGCAGATGGCGATAATAGGTCAGGTTGTCGAGGCCGCGCAGCGACAGCGTCGAGCCGAAGCGGTCGCTTTCCCCGGTGTGGTTGAAGACGAGATCGAGGATGGTGCCAATGCCTGCCTCATGCAGTGCGGCGACGGTATCGCGCAGTTCCGCTATGCCGCCGGGGCAGAGGCGTGGATCAAGCGCCATGAAGCCGACGGGGTTGTAACCCCAGCCATTGGTGAGGCCGAGCGGCGGTAGGTGCCGCTCGTCAATCCAGGCGGTGATCGGCATGAGTTCGACGGCGCTGACGCCGATCTTTTGCAGATGCGCGATGATGGCGGGATGGGCAAGCGCTGCGACCGTGCCGCGGATCGCTTCCGGCACCTCAGGATGCAGCATGGTAAAGGGCTTGGCCGCGACTTCGTAGATGAGGCCGGTGCGGGTGAAGCGGGGTGGTTCCGGCGTGACGGGCATGTCGTTGGAGACGATCGCCTTGGGCATGACGGTGGCGGTGTCTTCGCCAAAGGTGAAGAGGCTTTTGTGGTTCTGGAACGGACGATCGATCGTGGTTGCGTAAGGATCGAGCAGCAGCTTGGCCGGGTCGAACCAGAGGCCCTGATCCGGCGTATAGGTACCGTGGGCGCGGTAGCCGTAGCGGGTGCCTATTGGGGCCTGTGGGACGGTGAGACGGTGGATGCCGTCTTCGCCCCGTTGCATGGGGAGGCGGGCGGTTTCGGTGTTGCCTGTCGCGTCGTAGAGGCAGAGCTCGATCTTGGTGGCGTGCTGGGAGTAGACGGAGAACTCGGTGCCTGCGGTTAAGGGGACTGCACCTTGGGGGAAAGCGGCTTGGTTTGGCATGGGCTGGTCCCTTTGGTGGTTTGTGGGTGGGGGCTTGCGCCGCGGTCTTGTTGGTGGCAGTTGCGTCGGGGCTGATTCTTTAGGACCCCCCTCTGTCCTGCCGGACATCTCCCCCTCAAGGGGGGAGAACGGGTTGGGGTTGGCCGCTCGGTTTTCTCGCTACCTCCGTGAGGAGGTTTCTTCACTCACCAAGCTCGATATGAGGTGGGAGCTTGCCTTTGGCCGATCTCCCCCCTTGAGGGGGAGATGCCCGGCAGGGCAGAGGGGGGTGGCCACCCGTAAAAAGGGAGGCGGACTATAACCCAGCCGCAGATCAGGTAATCACCGTCGGCGCGTCGCGGCCCGTATGCTTCTTGATCCCGGCAATCGTATCCGCCGCGGCAATCAGGTCGGCAAGCGCTTCCTGGGTTTCGATATTGTGACGGGCCGCATCCGGTTCATAGCGCTCGACATAGAGGCGCAGCGTGGCGCCCGAGGTGCCGGTGCCGGAGAGGCGCAACACGATGCGGGAGCCGCCGGTGAAGAGGATCCGGATGCCCTGGTTCTTGCTGACCGACTGATCGACCGGATCGTGATAGGCGAAATCGTCGGCCTTTTCGACCTTCAGATTGCCATAGGTGGTGCCGGGGAGCGTCGCGAGCTTTTCGCGCAGCGTTGCAACCAGCGTGTTGGCGGCGTCGCTGTCGACTTCTTCATAGTCGTGGCGCGAATAGTAGTTGCGGCCATATTCGGCCCAATGCTTGGTGACGATGTCCTTGACGCTTTCCTTGCGGGCAGCGACGATGTTCAGCCAGAAGAGCACGGCCCAGAGACCGTCCTTCTCGCGCACATGGTTGGAGCCGGTGCCGAAGCTTTCCTCGCCGCAGACGGTGACCTTGCCCGCATCGAGCAGGTTGCCGAAGAACTTCCAGCCGGTTGGCGTTTCATACATGCCGATGCCGAGCTTTTCCGCCACGCGGTCTGCGGCAGCACTCGTCGGCATGGAGCGGGCGATGCCGGAAATGCCGGAGGCATAGCCCGGTGCGAGCTTGGCATTGGCGGCGATGATCGCAAGAGAGTCCGACGGGGTGACGAACATGCCCTTGCCGACGACCATGTTGCGGTCGCCATCGCCATCGGAGGCGGCGCCAAAATCCGGGCCTTCCGGGCTCATCACGTCGTCATAGAGTTCCTTGGCGTGAACGAGGTTCGGGTCCGGGTGATGGCCGCCGAAGTCGGGCAGCGGCACGGAGTTGCGGACAGAGCCTGCCGGTGCGCCAAGACGCTTTTCGATGATTTCGACCGCATAGGGGCCGGTCACCGCGCTCATGGAATCGACCACAACCTTGAAGCCGCCAGCGATCAGATCGCGGATCGCGCCGAAATCGAAGAGTTCTTCCATCAGCGTGGCATAATCGGCCACCGGATCGATGACTTCCACCTGCATGCCGGCAACGTCGCTGGTGCCGATCCGGTCGAGATCGATATCGGCGACCTCGGCGATGCGGTAGGTCTCGATGGACTTGGTGCGGGCAAAGATGGCGTCGGTGATCTTTTCAGGGGCCGGGCCGCCATTGCCGATATTGTACTTGATGCCGAAATCTTCGTTCGGGCCGCCGGGATTGTGGCTGGCCGAGAGCACGATGCCGCCGAAGGCTTTGTATTTGCGGATGATGTTGGACGCGGCAGGGGTGGAGAGAATGCCGCCTTGGCCGACCAGAACCTTACCGAAGCCTGCGGCTGCGGCCATCTTGATCGCCTTCTGGATGACCTCGCGGTTATAGTAGCGGCCATCGCCGCCGATCACCAGCGTCTCACCGGCAAAGCCTTCGAGACTGTCGAAAATCGACTGGATGAAGTTTTCCGCGTAGTTCTCCTGCGCGAAAATCGGCACCTTCTTGCGAAGGCCGGAGGTTCCGGGTTTCTGATCTTGAAATGGCGTGGTCTGGACGGTCTTGATCGACATTCAATGGCCTTTCGACGTAAGTTGGGTGTAAAGCGCGGCGTAAAGTCCTGCGCTCTTTTCCCAGGAAACATCCGATTTCATCCCCTGCTTCTGCAATTGCGTCCACAGTTTCGGGTCTCGGTAATATCGCATGGTGCGGCGGAGCGCCTGGCGCAGCCCGTCCTCGGTGACGGACGAGAACTGGACGCCGGTCGCGACCTTCGCGGAAACAGCAGCGTGATTGGCATCGATCACGGTATCGTTCAAGCCCCCGTTGCGCGCCACGACGGGAATGCAGCCATAGCGCAGCGCATAAAGCTGGGTCAGGCCGCAGGGCTCGAAGCGGGAGGGAATGATGATGGCGTCGCATCCGGCCTGCATGAGGTGCGAGAGCGGCTCATTATAGCCAACGGCGACGCCGACGCGTCCCGGATGGCGGGTGGCTGCTGCCATCAGCGCGCCTTCCAGCGCGATTTCGCCCGCACCGAGCACCACCAGACGACCGCCCATCTCGACGATGTCATCGGCGACTTCGGCAATCAGGTCGATGCCCTTTTGCCAGGTGAGGCGGGAGATGACGCAGAAGAGCGGGCCGCTATCGTGGTCCACGCGGAAGTGGTTGGCAACGGCGGCCTTGTTGATGGCGCGCAGTTTGAGGTTGGCGGCAGAGTAATTTTCCTGGATCAGGTGATCGATCGCCGGATCCCAAACCTCGGCGTCGATGCCATTGACGATGCCATGCAGCACATGGGCGCGGCTGCGGATCACGCCATCGAGCCCCATGCCGTAATCGGGGGTCAGGATTTCTTCGGCATAGGATGGGCTGACGGTGCTGAGCGCCGTTGCCGTCTGCAAGCCACCCTTCAGGAAGCTGATATCGTTATAATATTCGATGCTCTCGGTGGAGAAAGCGTGTGCGGGCAAGCGCAGTTCGGAGAAGATATTGGCGCCGAACTGTCCCTGGAACGCAATATTATGGATTGTCAGCAGGCTTGGAATTTCCGGCGTCTCTGCATAGCGCATATAGACCGGGGCCATGGCGGCCTGCCAGTCATGCGCGTGAAGGAGATCCGGTTGCCAGCCCTGCAGCTTGCCTGCGGCGATTTCGGCAGCGGCAAGAGAAAGGGCGGCGTAACGCTTCCAGTTGTCGGCGAAGTCCTTGCCGGTGGAATCGAGATAGGGTCCGGAGGGGCGGTCGTAGAGCGAGGGAATGTCGAGGATCAGGAGGTCCAGACCTTCATGCTCGCCTGCCAGAATATCGGCATGTTCGCCCAGAAGGTCGGGAAATTCCCCGACCTTATGCGCATCCTTGACCGTGGATTTAACGGCGGGGTAGCCGGGGATCAGCGAGCGGGTGTGCACACCGCATGCTTTCAGCGCGATGGGAAGCGCGCCGGAAACATCTGCAAGACCGCCGGTTTTGATCAGCGGATAGATTTCGGATGTGACCGAAAGAACATTCATGAGGCTCACAGGTCCAGCTTGTCGATCATCGATTGCGTTATCAGGCAGATGCCGTTGTCCGTGCGGCGGAAGCGCTTGGCATCGAGTTCCGGGTCTTCGCCGACGATCAGCCCTTCCGGGATGACGACGCCGTGGTCGATGACGACGTTGCTCAGCTGCGCGTGACGACCGATCTTTACACTCGGCAACACGACGGCATTCTCAAGGCGCGAATAGGAATTTGCGCGCACCCCGGTAAAGAGCAGGCTTCGGTTCAACGAGGCACCGGAGATGATGCAGTCGCCCGAGACCACGGAGGAGACCGCCGAACCTCTGCGGTTCTCATCGTCATGGACGAATTTCGCCGGTGGCGTGATCTCCGCATAGGTCCAGATCGGCCAGGACTTGTCGTAGATATCCAGATCCGGAACGATATCTGTGAGGTCGATATTGGCCTGCCAATAGGCATCGATGGTGCCGACATCGCGCCAGTAGGGCCCGTGTTCGAAATCGGAGCGGACGCAGGAGGAGGCGAAGCGGTGGGCGACGGCCTTACCGTGTTCGACGATATAGGGAATGATGTCCTTGCCGAAGTCGCGGCTGGAATTGGGGTCGCTGGCATCGCGGCGCAGGCATTCCATCAGGAACTTGGTGTGGAAGACGTAGATGCCCATGGAAGCAAGGGCAAAGTCTTCATTGCCCGGAATGCCCGGAGGATCGGCGGGCTTTTCGATGAAGGCGATGATCTCGTCCTTCTCGTTGACATGCATGACGCCGAAGCCGGTCGCTTCCATGCGCGGGACTTCCAGGCAGCCGATGGTCACATCCGCGCCGGAATCCACATGCTGCTGGAGCATGTATTCATAATCCATCTTGTAGATATGGTCGCCGGCGAGGATCACCATATATTCGGGGTTGTGGCCCTCGATGATGTCGATGTTCTGATAGACGGCATCTGCGGTGCCTTCATACCATTGCGTTTCCGAAACGCGCTGGGAGGCGGGCAGAATATCGAAGCTTTCGTTACGCTCGGGACGGAAGAAGTCCCAGCCGCGCTGCAGGTGGCGGATCAGCGAATGCGCCTTGTACTGCGTGGCGACACCGATGCGGCGAATGCCTGAGTTCAGCGCATTCGAGAGCGCGAAATCGATGATGCGCGCCTTGCCGCCAAAATAGACCGCAGGCTTTGCCCGGCGGTCGGTCAGTTCCTTCAGACGGCTGCCGCGCCCGCCTGCGAGGACGTAAGCCATTGCATCACGTGCCAGAGGCTGAATTCTCTTTTCACTCATCGCTCGAGTCCTCCCATAAAATACCACTGTTCCCTGTGTCTTACACGTGCAGGAAGTTTCTAAGGTTTCCACCACGTCTTCATTCTCGTCTGCCTCACGTCCCTGCGACGGGAGGCGAAATCAGTTCTCTAATTCCAGCATGATGACGGCGAGCGGCGGAAGTGTCAGCGTCGCACCGATGCTGCCACCGGCATCCACTGCCTGCACACGCCCGCCATTGCCCTTGCCGGTGCCGCCATAGATTTCGGCATCGGTGTTGAGAATTTCGCGCCAGCGTCCGGCAGCCGGAAGTGGCACGTAAAAATTCTCGCGATAGACCGGAGTCAGGTTGGAGATCACCGCCACCGGCTTTTCGCCCGGTGCACGGCGCAGCCATGCCAGCACGGAATTGTCGTGATCGTCGGCCATCAGCCATTCGAAGCCTTCCGGCTCGCAGTCGCGGGCATGAAGGGCGGCCTTGGAGCGGTAGGTGAAGTTGAGATCGCGCACGAGGCGGCGCATGCCTTCATGCATGTGATATTGCAGCAGGTTCCAGTCGAGCGAGACCTTCTCGCTCCATTCGCTCCACTGGGCAAATTCCTGCCCCATGAACAGCAGCTTCTTGCCGGGATAGCCCCACATGAAGGCGTAATAGGCACGCAGATTGGCGAATTTCTGCCAGTCGTCGCCCGGCATCTTGGCAATCATCGAGCCTTTGCCATGCACCACTTCGTCATGCGAGATCGGCAGCACGAAATTCTCGGTGAAGGCATAGAGCAGACCGAAGGTGAGTTCCTGATGGTGGAACTTGCGATGCACGGGTTCGCGGGCAAAATAGCTCAGCGTGTCGTGCATGAAGCCCATGTTCCACTTGAAGCCGAAGCCAAGCCCGCCTTCATGCACGGGCTGGGAGACCTTTGGCCAGGAGGTGGATTCTTCCGCGATGGTCATGACGCCCGGATGGTTGCCATAGACCAGCGTGTTCATCTTCTGCAGGAAGCGCACCGATTCCAGGTTCTCGCGTCCGCCATACTCGTTGGGGATCCACTCGCCTTCCTTGCGGGAATAATCGAGATAGAGCATCGAGGCGACCGCATCGACGCGCAGGCCATCGAGGTGGAATTTCTCCGCCCAGTAGAGTGCGTTGTTGATGAGGTAGGACATGACCTCGACGCGACCGAAATTGTAGATCGCGGTGTTCCAGTCCGGGTGGAAGCCCTGGCGCGGATCGGCATGCTCATAGAGGGCGGTGCCGTCGAACCATTTCAAGCCATGCTCGTCGGTGGGGAAGTGGGCAGGCACCCAGTCGAGGAGGACGCCGATGCCGACCTTGTGGGCGCCATTGACGAAGCGGGCAAAGCCTTCCGGCTCGCCGAAGCGGGCGGTCGGCGCATAAAGGCCGGTCGTCTGGTAGCCCCATGAGGGGTCATAGGGGTGTTCGGTGATGGGCAGGAATTCGATATGGGTGAAGCCCATGTCGGCGCAATAGGGGATGAGCTGGGCGGCCAGTTCGTCCCAGGTTAGCATGGAGCCGTCCTGATGCTTGCGCCAGGAGGCCGCGTGGACCTCATAGATGCTGATCGGCTGGCGACGCTGGTCGATGCTGGCCCAATGCTTGCGGTGCGCCTCGTCTTCCCATTGCTGCACGAGTTCCGGCGTGGTGACGGAGGCATTCTTCGGGCGAAGCTCGGCGCGGCGCGCATAAGGGTCGGCCTTCAGCGGCAGAAGCTCGCCATGGGCGCCGATGATTTCGAATTTGTAGGCGCAGCCGGCATAGACATCGGGTGCGAAGATTTCCCAGATGCCGGTGTCCTTGCGAAAGCGCATGACATGGCGGCGGCCATCCCAATTGTTGAAATCGCCGACGACGGAAACACGGCGCGCATTCGGCGCCCAGACGGCGAAATGGAAACCCTCGACGCCCTCAAGCTTTAAGGGATGCGCGCCCATCTTGTCGAAGAGGCGCAGATGCGACCCTTCGCGCACCAGATAATCGTCCATCGGACCCAGAACCGGGCCAAAACTATAGGGGTCGGTGACCGCCCATTCGGCATCATCGCGAAGCGCGCGATACCGCACGGGCTGGCGTTTGGAAATCGTGATCGGACCTTCGAAGAAGCCGTCGGCGTCGACGCGGGTCAATTCGCCTGCAACGTTTCCGTCTAAAGTCATCACCGTCACTTCTTCGGCGCCTGGGATAAAGCAGCGCGCCACAAGACCGCCCGGCGTCTGGTGGACGCCGAGCACTGCAAAAGGATTGGAATGCAAACCGCTCTTGATTGCCTCGATTTCGGCCGTGGGTATGGGATTGAAGGTCTTTTCTTCGGCCGAATTGAGCGGTTTTTTCATCAGGCTCTCCAGATTTCGGTGGCGTATTGGCGGATCGTCCGGTCGGACGAGAACCAGCCCATGCGCGCAGTATTGCGAACGGTTTTTTCATACCAGCTGGAGGGGTTGCTCCAGATGGTGTCGACATCGCGCTGGGCTTGCGCATAGGCATCGAAATCGGCGGCAACCATGAACCAGTCATTGTTGTAGAGACCGTCCATTAGTCCGGTGAAGCGCGAGCGATCATCCGGGGAGAAGACACCGGATGCGATCGATGACACAGCCTGGGACAGTTCCACCGAATTTTCGATGATGGCGCGGGGGTTGTGGCCTTCGGCCCGGGCTTTCGCGACTTCGTCGGCGGTCTTGCCGAAGATGACGATATTGTCTTCGCCGACATGCTCGAGCATCTCGACATTGGCGCCGTCGAGGGTGCCGATGGTGAGCGCGCCATTGAGTGCGAATTTCATGTTGCCGGTGCCGGATGCTTCCATGCCAGCGGTGGAAATCTGCTCCGAGAGGTCGGCCGCGGGAACCATGATTTCCGCCAGCGAAACATTGTAATTCGGAACAAATACCACTTTCAGAAGCCCACGCACTGCCGGATCGTTATTGATGACGCGGGCGATATCGTTGGCGAGCTTAATGATAAGCTTGGCGTTGTGATAACTCGGCGCGGCCTTACCGGCAAAGAACTTAACGCGTGGAACCCAATCGAGTTCCGGGTGAGAACGAATTTGGTCGTATAAAGCAACCGCCTCGATCAGGTTGAGGAGCTGGCGCTTATATTCGTGAATGCGCTTGATCTGGATATCGAAGAGCGCGGACGGGTCGACGCGGATGCCCATGCGCTGCGCGATGGTGCTGGCAAGGCGCACCTTGTTCTGCCGCTTGATCTCGGCAAACTTGTCGCGGAAGCTGGAATCTTCGGCGAAACGGTCGAGATCGAGAAGTTTCTCGGCATCGTCCATGAAAGCATCGCCGATGGCGTCGCGGATCAGGCTTGTCAGGCCAGGGTTGCACTGCATCAGCCAGCGTCGGGGGGTAATGCCGTTGGTCTTGTTGTTGATGCGGCTTGGAAACAGCATGTGCAGGTCGGAGAAGACCGTTTCCTTCATCAACTCGGTATGCAGCGCCGACACGCCGTTGATGGAGTGCGAGCCGATAAAGGCGAGGTTGCCCATGCGCACCCGGCGCTCGCCGCCTTCGTCGATCAGCGAAATCGAGCGGATCTGGCCGTCCGTCAGCTTCTTTTCCTTGCGGGCGAAGATCAGGGTGTTGGCATTGATGGCGTAGATGATCTGCATGTGGCGCGGGAGAAGCCGCTCGAGCAGCGGCACCGGCCAGCTTTCCAGCGCCTCGGGCAGAAGCGTGTGGTTGGTGTAGGAGAAGGTGCCGCGCGTGATCGTCCAGGCCTGTTCGAAATCCAGGCCATGCACGTCGCACAGAAGGCGCATCAGCTCGGCGATGGAAATGGCCGGATGCGTATCGTTGAGCTGGATGGAGACCTTGTCCGGTAGATTGGTGAAATCCGGATATTGCTGCAGGTGGCGGCGCAGAATGTCCTGAAGCGAGGCGGACGAGAAGAAATATTCCTGGCGCAGGCGCAGTTCCTGGCCGGCCGGGTTGGCATCCGCCGGGTAGAGGACGCGGGTCAGTGCTTCGGCCTTGTTGCTTTCGCGCAGCGCGCCGATATGGTCGCCGGCATTGAAGGCGTCGAGCAGGATCGGGTCGATCGGCTGGGCCGACCAGAGGCGCAGCGTATTGACGCGGGTGCCGCGCCAGCCAACGACGGGCGTATCATAGGCCATGGCAATCATGCGCTCGGCCGGCTTCCAGAGGAAGCGCTGCGGCTCTTCATAGCCACCGATCGTGTCCACCGAGCCACCGAAGCCGATTTCATAGGCGCTTTCGCGCCGCTCGAATTCCCAAGGGTTGCCATGGGCAAGCCAGGTCTCTGGTAGTTCCACTTGCCAGCCATCGGCCATCTGCTGGCGGAACAGGCCATGGACATAACGGATGCCATAGCCATAGGCGGCGATATCGACAGTGGCCATGGATTCCATGAAGCAGGCGGCGAGACGGCCAAGGCCGCCATTGCCAAGGGCTGCATCCGGCTCCAACGCGGCGATCACGTCGAACTCGACGCCAAGCGAGGTCAGCGCCTGGCGGATTTCTTCCATGAGTTCGAGATTGGAGATGGCGTCGCGCATCAGCCGGCCGATGAGGAATTCCAGCGACAGATAATAGACCCGCTTGGAATCGTTCTGATAGGCCTTGCGGGTGGATTCCATCCACTTGTCGATGATGCGGTCGCGAACGACGAGAATGGTGGCCGTCAACCAGTCATGTGGCTTTGCCACCTTTACATCCTTGCCGATGCGGTAGGTCAGGCGCTCGATGATTTCGGAGGCAAGCACATCCGGTTCGGAACTGCGCGGGGCGGGGCGAGGAAGATCGTTGGTGGCGAGTTTATTGATCATGGGTCGTCAGCACCTTGATGGGAGGAGAGGGCCTGATGTCGTCTGTCGATCAAAGCGCGTTGCGATCCTTGGGAGCGGTTCGTCACGCTTTCGATCCTTTCATTGTCACATGTCGCGATCGCAAATTGCCCTGCGGTTACACGACATGCTGCACTGCTTCGATTGCAGTTTATGCATCGATAAGCGGCTGTGGCAACAGCCCTTTTTGCAAGAGAAGCGATTGCCCAGAAAGGGACCAGAGCGGTGGCAAAAACGCTCTTGGAAAAGGCAAAAAGCGCGCAGCCTTCGCCACGCGCTCCGCAAATTTATAGAGTGGATCGGATGTCAGTTCGTCAGGCGGGTGGGGACACTCGCGGCCTTGCGGGCGATCTCGCCGAAGGCTGAGACGATCTCTTCCATATTATCCGGCTCGAAGTAATTGTCAGGGCTGCTGGCGCAATATTTCAGCAGCGATTTGCCCTTGTCCGGCGCCATGAAGGCCACGGTGAAGATCTTGATGCCATCGGCCTTGATCGAAGAGCAAATGGAACGCACCTGTCCGTCGATGGTCGAGCTGCTCATTTCACCATCGGTCATCAACAAGATATAGCGCTCAAACATCTTGTTACCCTTGCTGTCATGCTGCGAGCGCTCGTTCGGATTGGCGCTCTTGAGAGCATCGAAGGCGATCGTCAATGACGGGTAGGCGTTGGTGCCTCCCTTTGGCACGGTAGCAATGGCGTCGACATAATTCTTGGCGGCCGAGGTGCCCCAGTCGAGCTTCTGAGCAGGGAAGGTCTCCGAATTATAAGCTACGGCGCCGGTGCGGATGAGTTGCGATTCCGGGTGGGCTTTCTCTTTGTAGGACGGATCCGCCTTGTTGAGCGTCTCTACGAGATAGGAAACGGCCGCCTTCAGCGAGGCCATCTTCTTGACATAGCAGGGCGTCGTGGAAGCCACTTTTGGCCAGGATTTTTCCGTGTAGTTGTCGCAGTACTTCATCGACTTATCGACCGTATCCGTTACGAAGGACATAGAGCCGGAGCGATCGAGGACCAGATAAAGCGAGAGAGCAGCACCCTTGCTGAAGCTGCTTTCGGCCGTGCTGCTGACGGAGATCGTGATGGTATCGACACCGATGAAGCCGATCAGCGGATTGAGAGGCACCTGACGGCTGACCGAGCCGGAAATCTTGAAGCTTGTTCCCTTGTTGGTATCGTTGCGGCTGGCAGTCACATCGATTTTGGCTTTGTCTTCCTCTGAGTCTTTGTCATCCTTGCCCTTCATATAATCTTCGACAAACTTCTTGACCTCGTCCGCATACTCCTGATCGGTCTTGCGACCCTCATCAAGACGAGCATGTGTTGCTGCTGCGAGCGTAGCGCTGTCGAGCGCGGTCTGCATGTCGTTTCTCACCTGCATGACGCGCGTGGCCTCCATGCCGGCACCGGCCGCACCGAAGAGGAGCGGCAGGCCAAGTGCTGTCAGAATTGCGAAGTTACCGCGCTTGTCGGCGAGTAAAGTTTTAAATGCCCGTGCAATCATCGTTCGGCCATCCCCCAGACTACCGCCTTGATCTATAAAGGCACAGCCTTACTGCCGCTTTATTGATGCTTCCCTAATTCAGTGAATTTGGTTTTGAGTAAAAAGGTATTTTATCTGAAAATAATTATGATTTTGACGCTTTTTGCCTGCAGTTTTTCTGTTTCATGAAACTCTTGATTGCAGATCTTGTAGCGTTTCCCCTTTGCGAGGAAACGCTACAAGCGGATCCTAAGGGCGATCAACTGACCGGAACGACGTCGACCGCTTGCGTGATCTTCTGGTTGCCGTAGCTTTTCAACACGCCGATGACAGGCGCCACATCGGCATAGTCACGGCCATAGGCGACGACGATGTGGTCACCGCCGGCAACGATGTCGTTGGTGGGATCGAGCTCGATATAGCCGTCCGCTTCGCCGCACCACACACGCACCCAGGCATGCATGGCGTCGGCGCCCTCCAGTCGCTCCTTTCCGGGTGGGGGAATGGTGCGCAGGAAGCCGCTGACATAGCCGGCCGGAATGCCGAGGCTGCGCAGTGCCGAAATCATGATGTGGGAGAAATCCTGGCAGACCCCGCGCTTCAGCTTGAAGGCCTGGCCCGGTGTCGTATCCACCGTCATGCCGGGCTTTGCCGTCTCGCGGGCATAGGCCGCAATCGCCGAATCTTCACTGATGCGCGGACTTGCCGCTGCCAGATGGTGGGGGCACTGCCTCGATAGCGTCCGAACCGCCAGAACTGTCTCTACAGTTCCTCAAGGGTGAGAGTCTTCCACTCACTTCGTAAGACGGACGAACTTGCCATTAGGGGCGCATGTCGTGGTGACGGTGTAGAAAAAGTCCTGACGTGCGAAGCCGCCGCCGTCTTCCCAAGCGTGATTGGTGGTTTTGTCGCAGACGAGAATGGATGAGAGCGGGCTTTCCACCCCTTTAGGAAGCTGCTTTCCTTCCACAAAGAGATAGTAGCTCGTGGACGGTTCGTCCGTGCGCAGGACGAGATTGTATCGCGCGTCTGCCGGGTCGTCGCTCAGACTGCATTTCACGGCCGATCCGACGACAGTTGCTCTTTGCCCTATTGCGCATCCGTCATATTTGATGTCCATCTGAAGCACGAGCTTGGTGTATTTGCCGAGATCGAATGTCTGTGTGGGCCGGACGGTCATGATCCCCTGACCGCCATTGTCATGGGTCGTCGGCTGATAGTCGATCGTTCCCAGAATGGTCTCGACCGTACTTCCCGGTCTTACAACCCGCACCGTGACTTTCTTGTAGTAGTATCCTTGCGATTTATTCGGCTTGAAGTTGATGGTCTTCGGTTTCATGGGAGCGATCGCTTCCGATCGGGTACTGAGATCGATAGTGGCGATCCCCGCCATTTGCATGACGCTGTTGTCGTGCTTGCTCTCGATCGTCACCTGGATCGTCTGGCCGACCATCTTCACATCGAAAATCGTGCCCGCTCTAAGGCGACCTTTCTCGGCTTCCACGAACTGTCTAGCCCTGGCGATCGAGGCAGCCGAGTTTGTCCCGTCATAGATCGCGCCACCCGCAAGAGCCGCGCTATCGCCAATGTTTTGAATGACTTCCTTCTCCTTGTGAGCCATGGCAAGGTCGATTACGCTGCCCGCCGCATAGAAAAGCGGGATCGCGATGATGGCCGTCATCATCGCGAAATTGCCTTGCCGATTTGCAAGAAGCGCCCTGATCAATCTCATTGCCTAGCCCAACAATCCGTGTCACCGCCTGCTAGTTTACCGCGGCTTCATGGACAATCAGGTAATGGGGATTACCGGATTTTAAGTAAATTGCGCGCAATGGGCTGGTTGCGCGAGGATATCTACCCTTTAAAGCGTGTCGCGATCTCTTAGATTCGCGCTTTAAGCTTGAGGTCGTTGTTTTGTCGCATGCCGTTATCGCAAAACCGGTGACCACTTTTGCACGACATGCTTGTCTTATGACTATTCTTTCTTCTTGTGAGAAAAAGAAGCGCCGGCTCGGGTAGGGACCCTTGCCGGCGATGGGGGATGGATCGAAGACACGCGGGCCACCATTTTGAATACCGGGCCGAGCTAAAGTTTGATCACCCCCATCTTTCCAATCGTCCTGAACTGATAGCTTTAGCGTTCGTTACCGCCTCATGCCTTAACCGGAACGACGTCGACCGCTTGCGTGATCTTCTGGTTGCCGTAGCTTTTCAACACGCCGATGACGGGGGCGACATCGGCATAGTCACGGCCGTAGCCGACGACGATGTGGTCGCCGCCGGCAACGATGTCGTTGGTGGGGTCGAGCTCGATATAGCCGTCCGCTTCGCCGCACCACACGCGCACCCAGGCATGCATGGCGTCTGCGCCCTCCAGCCGCTCCTTGCCGGGTGGGGGAATGGTGCGCAGGAAGCCGCTGACATAGCCGGCCGGAATGCCGAGGCTGCGCAGTGCCGAAATCATGATGTGGGAGAAATCCTGGCAGACCCCGCGCTTCAGCTTGAAGGCCTGGCCCGGTGTCGTATCCACCGTCGTGGCTTCGCCATCATATTTGAAATCCTTGTAGATGCGCTTGCACAGCGCGAAGGCGATTTCGCGCACCGTCATGCCGGGCTTTGCCGTCTCGCGGGCATAGGCCGCAATCGCCGCATCTTCACCGATGCGCGGACTTGCCCCTGCCAGATGGTGGGGGGCCTGCGGGTCGAGCGAGTTGATGCTGGAAAGCTCGGCCTGGAGCTTATCGAGTTGCGGGGAGAGATCGGCCGTCAGCGACGGGCTATCCACCTGAACACGGGCCTGCATGCGAATGTCGAGCTTGTCATGCGGGGCTCTGAGATAGATCGAGGTGGCGCTCTGGTGAAAGAAATCGTTGAAGACGGTGCGCTCTTCGGGCACCGGCGAGACGGTGAGAGCGGAGGCGACGAGCCTCTGTCTGTCTGGAATCGAGAGTGGGGTGACACGGATGATGTGGCGCGCGCCGGACGCCAGCGTGTCGTAGAGATAGCCCATATGCAGCGAGAGATCGTAAAGCATCGACTATCCGAGATAGGTTTGCGCGAGAATATCGGAAAGCCGTTCGAGATCCTTCTCCAACTGGCGGAAGACATCGCCGGAGAGATTTTCCGAGGTCATGACCGCCAGGGTGGAATGAATGCGCATCGCCTCCCGGTAGAAAGGCGACATCTGGCCGTTGACGAAGGCGTTGGGCAATTGCTCCACCTCGGCACGGATTTCATTCAGCTGGAAGAGGATGGAGCGCGGGTTCAGCGGATCGAGCGCCAGGAGATCCATGACGGTCAGTGCGGCGGTATTCACATTGTAACGGCGGCGGTGGGTCATGACGCTGTCGCCGATTTCGAGCAGCATGTCGAAGGAGCCATCCGGCGCGTCGGGCCCGCCCATATGGGCCAGGAGCCGCGTCATATGCAGGCCGCGCTCCAGATAGCGGCCGATGGCCAGGAAGCGCCAGCCGGTGAAGCGATACATGTTTTCATGCACCAGACCGGCAAAGCCCGCGACCTTGCGCAACAGGATGGTCATGGCATGGGTGGCGTCATCACCTGCATGAATCTTGCTCTGGAAGCGGCGCGCGGTCTTTGCCAGATCGTTCAGCGCCAGCCAGCCATCCGGCGAGAAACGGTCGCGAATGTTGCTGGCGGAATAGATGGAGCTGTTGATATTGGCGATCAGGCTGGAAGGGATGGCCTCTTCCACGTCGATATCGACGGTTTCCAGATAGTCCGTGACATGTGCGAGCAGCGGCTGCTTCGGATCGGCGGATTCGGCATAGCGTGCATGCCAGGCGCGCAGGATACGCAGCGCTCCTTCGGACCGCTCGATATAACGGCCAAGCCAGAAGAGATTATCAGCCGCACGGCTTGGCAGGCTGCCCGGCATATTGCGGATGAAGTTTTCCTCCGGCGGCAGAAGCGTGGTGCGCTCCACCGGCTTGTCACTGACGATCCAGACGTCGGCCGCGCGGCCGCCAGCCTGCATGGCGATGGCGGCGACATCGTTGCTGCGACCGATGCGGGCAAAGCCGCCCGGCATCACCTGCCAGCCATCCTGGGTTCTGGCGACGAAGACGCGAAGGCTCATGGGTCGTGGGACAAGCTTGCCGTCGACGAAAGCGGGCGTGGTGGACAGTGTTACGACTTCCTGACCGACGAGCTTGTGGCCGTCGGTTGCCAACCAATCGCTGATCGAATCCTTGGCGGTTTCGCGCAAGGTGGAACCGAGCACAGACTGGCCGTTATCATCGAAGAAGGGCAGGCGCGAATAGGCGGGGCCGATGACCATGCGCTCTATATTGCGGGCCACCTGCTCACGCTCGGTCGGCTGGCCGCACCACCATGTGGCGATCGATGGCATGGCAAGATCTTCGCCAAGGATATGGCGACAGATGGCGGGCATGAAGGCGAGCAGAGCGCGGGTTTCGAGAATGCCGCTGCCGAGCGCATTGACCATGTTGAGCGAACCGGCGCGCAGCGCCTGCACCATGCCGGGTGTGCCGATATGGGAGTTCTGGTCGAGCTCCAGCGGATCGGCATAGGACGCATCGAGACGCCGCCACAAGACGCCGACGGGTTTGAGACCGGCAACGGTGCGCACCATGACGCGGTTATTGACGACCGTCAGGTCTTCGCCTTCCAGCAGCATGAAGCCGAGATAGCGGGCGATATAGGCATGTTCGAAATAGGTTTCGCTGGCAGGGCCAGGCGTCAGGACCGCGATGCGGTCATCCACATGCTGCCGGTGCGATTGCAACGTATCGCGAAACGCGCCGAAGAAGGAGGCGAGGCGATGGACATGGGCTTCCGCATAGATATCGGAAAAGGCACGCGTGGTCGCCACGCGGTTTTCCAGTGCGAAGCCCGCGCCGGAGGGAGCCTGCGCACGGTCTGCCAGAACCCACCAGTTGCCATCCGGCCCGCGTCCGATCTCGAAGGAGCAGAAGTGCAGGTAATGGCCGCTCGCGGGTTTGACGCCCACCATGGGGCGCAGAAACTCCGGGTTGGAGGCAATCAGCGCTGGCGGCACGTATCCCTGCTGCACCAGCCGGCCTTCGCCATAGATATCGGCGACCACGGCTTCGAGAAGATTGGCGCGCTGGATCAGACCCTTGGAGACGACCTGCCATTCGGCATCGTCGATCAGCACCGGCACGTGAGAGATCGGCCAGTTGCGTTCGCTGCTGCCGCCGCTTTGCGCGCTGTAATCGCGGTAGAAGACGCCAGCGTCGCGCAGATAGCGGTCGGTACGCGAGAAGCGGTCGTGCAACTCGCGCTCGTCCATGCGCGAGAGCGCATTGACGAAGGGCTGCCAGACGGGACGGATATGTCCATCTATGTCGAGCATCTCATCGGCAACACCCGGCAGCGCGCGATAAGCCAGCATGGAGCCCATGCCGGTTTCTCCGGTCTTGCGTTCCGTTGCCGGTGTCTTCGCCACCTTATACTCCTTGCGGGCGTCGCAGATCGAGTGTCAGCGGAAATTCCGGCGACACGGCTTCCGGCCACAGTGTGAACTGGCCGCCCGTATGGCCCCACGGCTCGAAACGGGCAAGACGCCGCGCTTCCGCCTCGTTTCCATTGACGGGAAAGGTGTCATAGTTTCGCCCGCCCGGATGGGCAACATGATAGATGCAGCCGCCGATCGAACGGTTCGACCATGTATCATAAATATCAAATGTCAAAGGCGTGTTGACCGGCAAGGCAGGATGCAGGCCAGCCGCTGGCTGCCACGCCTTGAAGCGCACGCCCGCGACCGAGACACCGGAGGTTTCCGTTTGCTTCAACGGCACGGCGCGGCCATTGCAGGAGACGGTATAGCGGCTGGGATTGGTCGTTTCGAGGCGAACCTGAAGGCGCTCGACGGAGGAATCCACATAGCGCACCGTGCCGCCAATGGCGCCCTGTTCGCCCATCACATGCCATGGCTCCAGCGCCTGGCGCAGTTCAAGCTTCGAGCCCTCATATTCCACCTCGCCGAAGAAGGGGAAGCGGAATTCAAGCTGGGCGGCAAACCATTCCGGTTTCAGATCGAAGCCGTGCTGGCGAAGATCGGCCAGAACATCGAGGAAATCCGCCCAGACATAATGCGGCAGCATGAAGCGGTCGGCAAGGCTCGTGCCCCAACGGACGAACTTGCCGCCGATCGGGTTCTGCCAGAAGCGGGCGATCAGCGCGCGCACCAGCAGTTGTTGGGCAAGCGACATACGCGCATTCGGCGGCATCTCGAAGCCGCGGAACTCCACAAGACCAAGGCGACCCGTCGGGCCATCCGGCGAGAACAGCTTGTCGATGCAGATTTCGGAGCGGTGGGTGTTGCCGGTGACATCGACGAGCAGATTGCGGAACAGGCGATCGACCAGCCAGGGCAAGGGGGGCGCGCCTTCGCCCGGAGCCGGCACCTGCGCCATGGCGATTTCAAGCTCGTACATGCTGTCATGACGCGCCTCGTCGATACGCGGCGCCTGGCTGGTGGGGCCAATGAAGAGACCGGAGAAGAGATAGGAGAGCGAGGGGTGGCGCTGCCAATGCAGCACGAGGCTCTTCAGCAGATCGGGACGACGCAGGAACGGGCTGTCATTGGGGTTTGCCCCGCCGACGACCACATGGTTGCCGCCGCCGGTGCCGGTGTGGCGACCGTCGATCATGAACTTGTCGGCGCCCAACCGCGACTGGCGGGCATCCTCATAGATGGCGGTGGTGATATCGACGCATTCCTTCCAGCTTGCGGCCGGATGGATATTGACCTCGATGACGCCGGGATCGGGGGCGACGCGAATGACGTTCATCCGCTCGTCATGCGGCGGCGCATAGCCTTCGATATGGACGGGCAGGCCGAGATCGGTGGCCGCAGCCTCGGCGGATGCGATGAGATCGAGATAATCCTCGATGCGTTCGACCGGCGGCATGAAGACGCAGAGCCTGCCATCGCGTGCTTCGACGGAAAGCGCGGTGCGCACGGTGCCGGCAATATCGCTGATCACTTGCTCGTTGCGGCCGGGATTGGGCGCATCGCCCGCCTGGAATGAGGCTTCCGGCATACTGCGTGCCGAAGGCGAGGGGGCATGGGCCGAAGGCGGCAATGCATCCGGCAGCGGGCCGCGCGGGATGGAGGGATCTGCCTCGTGAATATAAGGGAAGGCCGATGGCGGAATATAGGGGAGCGTTCCAAGCGGCAGGCGGTAACCGACGGCGCTATCGCCCGGCACCAGGAAGATCTTGCCGCGCCGTGTCTTCCACCGCTCGCTGACCCAGCGCCTCTGACCGGAGCTTTGTGCGTTCCATGCCTGGACGGGCAGAATATAGCCGGTCGGTTCCGTCAGGCCGCGTTCGAAGACGCGGGCGATGCGGTTGCGCTCTTCCGGATCCTTGAGCTTGGAGTTGGACGGATCGACATTGTCGGGAAGGTTGGCTTCCTTGATCAGCCATTCCGCCGGATCTTCATAGGCCGGCAGCACCAGATCGGGCTCTATGCCAAGATGGCCGGCAATGGAGGTGAGGAGCCGATTGGCATCCGGGGAGCTGACGCCGGTATCATGTCCCTCCTGGGCCACCAGATCGGCATTGCGCCAGACCGGCTTGCCATCTTTGCGCCAATAGAGCGAGAAGGTCCAGCGCGGCAGGCTTTCACCCGGATACCACTTGCCCTGACCGTAATGCAGGAAGCCATGGGGGGCGAAGCGCTCGCGCAGCTTGCGAATCAGAATATCGGCCTTCTGCCGCTTGGTGGGGCCGACCGCACCGGTGTTCCATTCTTCGGATTCGAAATCGTCGATGGAAACGAAAGTCGGCTCGCCGCCCATGGTGAGGCGCACGTCCTGCGCCTTCAGCACCCGATCCACCGTCTCACCCAGCGCATCCAACTGCTCCCAGCTTTCATCCGAAAAGGGCTTGGTGATGCGCGGATGTTCGGCAACACGGGAGACCTTCATGTCGAAGGCGAATTCCGTATTGGCCTGGCCGAAATAGCCGCCGGAAATGGGTGCTGCGTTGCGATAATGCGGTGTGGCGGACAACGGAATATGGCTTTCGCCGGTCAGAAGCCCCGATGTCGGGTCGAAACCGACCCATCCGGCACCCGGCAGATAGACCTCCGCCCAGGCGTGAAGATCGGTGAAATCCACCTCCGTGCCGGACGGACCGTCCAGCGCCTTCAGATCCGGTGCCAGCTGGATGAGGTAGCCGGAGACGAAGCGTGCGGCAAGGCCAAGGCGGCGCAGCACCTGGACCAGCAGCCAGCTGGTATCGCGGCAGGAGCCCTTTCCCGAAGCGAGCGTTTCTTCCGGCGTCTGCACGCCCGGCTCCATGCGGATGACATAGCCGATTTCCTGCTGCAGCCGTGCATTGATGCCGACCACCATATCGACCGTCGTCTGGCCCGGGGTCTTGTCGATGGTGGCCATCAGCGCATCGAACAGCGGTCCCGTTTCTTCCGGCGTCCTGTAGATGGAAAGATCGTCCTTCAGTGTGTCCGGATAATCGAAAGGCCATTTGGTGGCGCTTTCCTCGACGAAGAAATCGAAGGGATTATAGACCGTCATATCCGCAACGAGATCGACCTCGATCTTGAACTCGGTGACCGGATCGGGAAAGACGAATCGGGCCTGGAAGTTGCCGTAGGGATCCTGTTGCAGATTGACGAAATGATTGGCGGGCGTGACCTTCAGCGAGTGGCTGATGACCTTGGTGCGCGAATGCGGCGCCGGTTTCAGTCTGATAATCTGGGGTCCAAGGCGGACCGGCCGGTCATATTTGTAATGCGTCAGATGATAGATGCTCGCCTTGATCGACATGTATAACCTTATTTTACCGGCATTTGCGGATTGTTCCGCCCCCTCTGTTGCATCGACTTTGTGCAATGCACGCGAATAAAGCAAGGAACATTTCGGCGCTGTCGCGCATTCGTCGCCGCGGGATCTGAAAGGGCGCGTCAGGGGTGTCCGTGGGGTTATGTGGACAAGTATCGGCTTAGTGATATTGCTGTCATCGCAAGGGCGGAGACTTCATCTCTGTCAGCCTGCGCGATTCTACGATTTTAGAAAGTGGCAATGAGTTGAAAACGCAAGGAAATTCTCCGGAGGAGATGGCTGCTTACGCGCGCTTCGATCTCAATTTCAGAGCGCAGATGCGGATGATGGGCAGTGCCTTCTGGACATCTCCGGTGCGAGGACGGCTGATCCTTCTGGCGTGCGGCCTGCTGACCATTATCCTTGTCACAGCCTATGGCCAGGTGAGGCTGAACGAATGGAACGCGCCCTTTTATAATTCGCTCGAGCGGCGCGATCTCGGTGCCTTCCTCCATCAGTTGGAAGTCTTCACCATCATTGCCGGGTGCCTGCTGCTTCTCAACGTCTTCCAGACATGGCTGAACCAGATGACGGCGCTGAGCATGCGCGAGGGGCTGGCCAAGGACATGGTGGAGCAGTGGCTGAAGCCCGGCCGCGCCGCCAAGCTCGCAAGCTTCGGTACCATTTCCATCAACCCCGATCAGCGCCTGCATGAGGATGTGCGCAACCTGGCCGAAAGCAGCACGGCACTTGCCATCGGTCTCGTCAACGCCACCATTATTCTCGTCAGCTTCATTGGCGTTCTCTGGGGGCTATCGGCTGGCTTTGCCATCGAGATCGGCGGCAAGATGGTGGCGATCCCGGGCTATATGGTTTGGGCGGCACTTCTCTATGCGGGATCGGCCTCGCTGCTTTCCAATATTGTCGGCTACCGGCTGGTGCCGCTCAACGCCGAGCGCTATTCCAAAGAAGCCGAGCTGCGCTTCTCATTGATGCGGGCGAGCGAAAATCTGACGGCCATCACCCTTTCGCGCGGCGAGAAGAACGAGCGTCACCGCATCCGCCAGGATATCGACGCGGTGCTTGCCGTGATTCGGGGGCTCGCCATGGGGCTGACGCATCTGACCTGGGTGTCTGCCGGTTACGGCTGGCTTGCCATCGTCGCGCCGATCCTGATCGCGGCGCCCGTCTACTTCTCCGGCAACCTGACCTTCGGCGGGCTGATGATGGCGGTGGGCGCCTTCAACCAGGTGAATACGGCGCTGCGCTGGTATATCGAAAATTTCGGCCCGATCGCCAGCTGGAAGGCGACGCTGCAACGCGTGTCGATCTTCCGCAACGCTCTGATCCAGATGGACAGCATCGAGCGGCACGAGAACGCCATCGAGCTCGATCGCTCCGCAACCGAGATCGTGCGGCTGTCATCCGTGGAAATCAGCCCGGAAGCCGGGGGCAAGGACATGACGCGCAGTTTCAAGCTGCGTGAGGCCCCTGTCGAGATCACCGTTGGCGAGAGGGTGATGATCGACGCGGAGCATGGGGTGAACCGGCGGCTGTTCTTTGCGGCGATTGCCGGGCTGTGGCCTTGGGGAAGCGGCAAGATCACCATGCCGCCGCGCGAGGAGACGCTGTTCATTGCCCAGCACGGCTATATGCCGGCGGCGCCATTGCGCGAAATTCTCTCCTATCCGCGTGCGCCGCAGAAGTTCACGGAAGAAGAGTTTCTGGCCGCGATGGAAGCCTGCGGCCTTGGCCACATCATTCCGCGGATGAACGACAATATTCGCTGGGACCAGAAGTTCGATTCCGACGAACAGGCCTGTATCCGGGTTGCCAATGCGTTGCTGCTAAAGCCGCGCTGGCTGTTCATCGACGATCTGCTGGAAGGTCTGGAGAAGCATACCATCGACCGGCTGGTGGAGGTGCTGAGCGGCATGAAGGATACTGCCGTGGTGTATATCGGCCGCTCGGACGCGGTGATGCAGGTGCTGTCACCGCGCGTTCTGCATCTCGATCTGGTTACGACCGCGCGAGCTGAATAGAGCGCATGTCTTCCATGACGACCGGGGAGCGGGTTTCGATCCGCCCTCCATTCGGTGTCTGTGTTTCGAAGCGAAGCATGAAAGGTGCCGTCACCGCAATCGACACGATGGCAAGCAATGCGACCACGATCAGGCGGTCGTAATGCCTCTGTTTGATGTCATTCCCACTCCAGTCATATGCCATTTTCGAGCCTCGCCCTGCATCTGGAAGTATATGAAATTAACCTAATGAATTAAGAAGCTGAGCCGTTATAGTTAACGAAACCTTAGCGAAGCTTGGTAAATTGTCGTGTTTTGGTTTTTGACTGTATTTTAATGTGAATTATTGTTGGTGTGGGCGGACTTCGAACGCCGTTTCCTGATTTTGGGCGACATGCTGGAAATGAAGACCAGCCAAGACGAAATCGCTCTTTTCCAATGGTTGCCGAATAGGCTATCGCGACACCGGGAGGCGCGCGATCAAGAGGTTTATGCTGATGAACAACCAACCGCCCCCCGATATGGAACTGACCCTGCGCACGCTGGCCATGCCGGCCGATGCCAATCCCGCCGGGGATATTTTCGGCGGCTGGGTGATGTCGCAGATGGACCTTGCCGCCTTCGTGCGCGCCAATGACGTGGCGGGCGGCCGCACGGTGACGGTTGCCGTCAACGAGATCGTCTTCAAGAAGCCGGTGAAGATCGGCGACACGCTGTGCGTCTACACCCGCATCGAGAAGGTGGGTCGCACATCGATCACGCTGAAGATCGAAGCCTGGACGCGCCACTATTCGCAGCAATCCCGCGACAAGGTGACGGAGGCCGTGTTCATCATGGTGGCGGTGGATGATGCGGGGAACCCGCGGCCGGTGAAGGGGTGAGAGGGCGTCATACTCTCCTCCGTCATTCTCGGCCCTGAGCCGAGAATCCATTTCCTTGAGAGCCCGTTGTGCGGGTGGCGCAGCGCCGGATTGCTGTTAAGTCTTTGAAAAGGTGGATCCTCGGGTCAAGCCCGAGGATGACGGTGGTAGGTGGGGCAGAGAGGGCGCGCAACAGGCTGGCTCATAGATGATGCCCAGATTGTGTCGCGTCTTCTGGCGTGCCGCGGTTCCACCGAGAGCGCCCGTTACCCGGCCTGCATCGTGAATAACGATATGGCTTAGAACTTTACGCCGAGGCCGAGGCGGACGCCGTGTTGGTCGATATCGGAGTTCAGCAGCGGGCCGGCGTTGTAGTCGTAATTCTGGTCGCCGAAATTGGTGTAGCGATATTCGACGCGACCGAAGATCATGTCGGTGAAGGCGTAATCGACGCCAGCGCCGACGGTGAAGCCGTTGAAGGTTTCCTTTTCGGTGCCAGCACCCGGGACCGTCATATAGCCGCGACCGATCGCCCAGCCTGCCGTGCCGTAAACCATCGCCCGGTCAACCGCATAACCGACCTTGGCGCGGACCGAACCCTGCCAATCAAATCCATATTGATAGAAGTCCGGCGCGAGAACCGTGAGCTTGCCATCGCCCCAATTGCCTTCGAAATCACCTTCGATGCCTGCGACCCAGTTGTTGGAGAACTGGTAGTTATAGCCTGCGAAGCCGCCTGCCATGCCGGTGTTGAAATCGGCACTCACCGTGCCGGACGGTGCGATGCCGAGGATGTCCTGCTTGTTCCAGCCATATCCAACCTGAATACCTGCGTCAAAGCCGGTCCAGGAAAAGGCCGGTTTTTCAATCGCCACCGGTGCTGGGGGAACGTCCGAGACAGCATCCGCGGCAATTGCGGAGGTTGCGGCAAGAACAAAAGCGGCGGCGGCAAAGACAGTGGTTTTCATCGGAAGTATCCTAGGCTTTAATGCCGCTATCGATAGCGTATTGGCGGCGAAATGCTGTAGCCCCGGAGCAACAATCGGGACATCTTGCGCGGCTGCGACCCGGAGCGCGACATCCTGGCTCCTGGCTCCTGGCTCCTGGCTCCTGGCTCCTGGCTCTCTTCCGCGAGAGTATCTGTGTCGCGGGGATGTTGGCCCGTGCTTGGTAAGGCTGCCTATGCCCGCGACTGGATGCCCTGCTGGGTGTGGTTCAGGGTGTTGTAAAGGCCGGTGCCGTGCCGCAGGCGGCGTTGTTCGGCCATCTCGTCCCGCGCATCATGTTCCTTGCGGTCTTCCTCGCGTTCGGCAAAAGGGCGGATGTCGAAATCGTCGGCGATGGACATGCCCTTTTTGGCCGTGACGTCATAGAGATCGACGCCGATCACCGTGCAGTTTTGCGAGGTGGTCTCGTCAATGAGGGCCTGGATCTCCTGCGCCTTGTAGACGCGCACCGGCATTTCCAGAAGAACCGTATCGCCATCGCGCCAGCGGGTGACGATGAGCAATATTTCGTCTCTTCCGATGATGTCGTCAGGCACGGCCATGGGAGATTATCCTCGTCTTCGCTGCCTTCTCGGGACCGGGTTACTCCGTTTGGGTCGTCAATTGCGTGCCCGAGCGCAGATCGATTTCTACTATGATACTAGTATCACGGTCAACAAGAAAACTAGTATAAATGAGAACAAAGAAAGAATCAGTTTTAATGCTAGGCTGGCTGTGAGGGATGGTGGCTGTCAAGCGGCGCAGTTGACCCGCTTGGTCGGGGAGAGCGTTTGCCCGCTTGGGTTACATATTGATGATCGAGCGGCGGACGCGGCCGACGATGATGGGGTCGTTGTCCGGGAAGATCGGTTCATGCTGCGGGTTGGTGGAGACGGGCTCGAAGCGCATGGGGCCGGAGCGATAACGCTTGTAGGTGGCGTTGCCTTCCACGTCCGAGATGACGTAGCAGCCATTGGGAACGAGGTTGCGATCGTTGCGATCGACGAAGATGATGGAGTCGGGCGGGGAGATCCTGTCCATGGAATCACCGCTGACTTTCAAGGCAATCCAGTCCCCCGAAGCCGGTAAATCCGCCACGCGGATGAGGCCGAGGGCTTCATCGGCAATATCGTCGCGGATCATGGCGCCGGCGCTGACCCAGGCGAGATAGGGCACGATCAGGGTGGGAACGCCCTCCGCATCCGGCGTGTAGGATGGGTCGAGCTCATGGATGCCGACGCCCAGCGCCTGGGCAAGGGCGGGAAGTTCAGTGGTCTTTTCAGTCAAGCCGGTCTCGAGCTGCGAGATGAGCTGCTGGCTCACACCCGACAGTTCCGCAACTTTCGCCTGCGAAAGATTTTTGATCTTCCTGATCGATTTCAGATTTTCGCCAATAATTCCCATGGCTTAGTTTCTACCAGAACACTTGTGGAAACGCACACAAGGAAACTAGTTGACGGACGTCTGAATTTTTACTAGTTTCCTTGTATGAACAGATTTCGTCATCACATCGCACAGGCCGCTGAGGCCGATGGCTTCCGGGTTGGACCCGGCTCGGCAGGGAGCGGCTTCAAGCCGTTCGTTTGCCGGTTACGGGTGGCGGACCGAGAGGTCTGCGCCCGAGGGGCGGTCGCGGTTGAGACGGTGCCTGTCTGGCGAATGGCGAGGGATGGGTTTGTCCCTCGTCTGGACCTGCGCCCCGATGTCCTTGGCGAGCGGCAGGCAGCGAAGCGGAGGACCGATATGGCCTTTGCCGCGCTGGCCGCTCCCGGCATCGGGGCGGGGCAAAGGCGGGCTTTGACCTTTATGGAGGATCGGCGCGCATGAGTTCTGCCCGTATCGAAGCATCCGCGCAGGCGCGCCGCGCCGCGTTTCAGACACGCTATATCGGCTGCCGCGAATGCCGGCGCCCGCTTTCTATCGAACACCAGATCGAGCGGTTCTGCGACAGGTGCGGAACGGTGACGCCGGTCGAAATCCGGGAAGGAAAGAATGATGACTGATGTTCTGGACAGACCGGGCTTCGGCGTGGCGCGCTGGAAGGCGGTTGCCGAATACCGAAGCCAGGCCGGTATCGTCGATGTCGAGCACGCGATCGAGGAACTGGACGAGCTGCACGACCTGATCGAGCGCGGGCCGGATTGGAATACGCTGGTCAAGATCACCGTGACCTTTGCCCGCCCGGTTTGCGAGTTGCTGACCATCGAGGAGGCGGCGCGGCTATGACCCAATGCAACAGCAACATGCAGCCCGTGGCAACCGATGATGATGAGGATGTGAGCCTCGATTTCGAGGCTTTCGAGGCCGAGCTTCTTTGCGAAGTCAACCGCATCAATGGCGAGCGACTGGCGGCCTGATGGCTGCAGTGTTTGCCCCATGACTGAGTTCGAGATTTCGGCGGTTCTGCCGCTGGATCGAAGGTTTTGATCGCATCTCCTCCCTGGCGATCAAAAACGGGCTGACGGCTTGTCCTCCCGGGCCGTCAGCCCAACCCTCCACTCCTTGAAGTCTTTGCCGTCTCGAGAAGACGGTTCGAGGCGCTTGTCGGGAAAATCCTGCGCGGGAGCGCCGGCCTTTCGGCCCGAAAACTCTCAGCCGTACCCTGAAGGCACGGCCGATATCACCATTGCCAATACCACGCCTCACGTCTGCGCCTGCGGTTCAGACGACAGGCGAACTTTGCCGCCTGATGGCGAGGAAGCGGGAATACGCATGAGCAAGGCACTGACACTTTTTCGCTCCGGCTATGACACGGCCGAGATCGCCTACATTCTGGGGCGCACGGAAGCGGATGTTTACAACGAGCTTGCCCGGCTTCGCGAAGAAAGCCGGGCTGCGAATGTGGCGGTGATCAAGTATCACCCGGCCAAGGATGCCTGGGGCACGCCGCCGATGCGCGCGGAGAATGCCAATGGCTAACCTGCCTTTCATGCCGTTCTGGACCGATGCCTATCTGGCAGACACGGTGCATCTGACCACCGAGCAGCATGGCGCCTATCTGCTGCTGCTCTTCCAGGCGTGGCGCTCTCCCGATTGTTCGCTGGCCGACGATGATGAACTTCTGGCGCTGCAGGCCAAGGTTTCGCCGGCCAAGTGGCGGGCGATGAAGCCGGTGGTGATGGCGTTCTGGAAGCTCGACAAGCGGCGGAAGAAATGGGTGCAGAAGCGGCTGCGGATCGAGCGCGAAAAGGCCATGGAGCGCAAGGCGAAAGCCAGAGATAGCGCCGTAACCCGCTGGAAAGGCAAAGAAAAGACCGATGCGAAGGCATTGCGGCCGCAGAGCGAAGGCCCTGCTTCCAGAGTCACACCCATAGAAGAAAAATCTGGCGATTTTTCTAAAGGCGCTCGCGCGCCGAAAAAATCTTCCCGCGATTTGTTGATGGAGGCGTTTCAGGATGTTTGACCTCATTGCCAAGGATCAGTTCGACCGGTTGCCGGAGCGGTATCGTGAGCGTGCGCGGCAGATTGCCCTGCGGGTGCAGGAGATCGACCGGCTGCTGGCGCCCGGTTCGCCGGAGACTATCCGCGATACGGCCCTTCGGCTGATCGGGCAGTTTCGCCCACAGCCGGGCGTGGATGTGGCGGCGTTTGGCCGCGAGTTTCGCGGGGTCTGCGCCGATCTGCCGGAATGGGCGGTGTGCGAGGCGGCCAATGATTTCATCGCCGGGCGCGTTGCCAACCACACCGGCCAGTTCGTGCCGACCTGCGCCGAGTTCGGCAAGCAGGCCAGAGCCATCATCGCGCCTTTTCACGCCGAGCGCTATGCGCTGCGCATTGAAGCCTCGCGGCTGTTCGACCGTGCGGCGGATGAGAAAAGGCGGGCGATGATTGCCATCGAGCGGGCTGATCCTGCGGTGAAAGCGCGGGTGAGAGCGATTGTGGCGGAGGCGCGTGCAGGGGCGCCGGCGAGGGTCGGGTTCCTGCATGGCTCTCTCGACCCGCAGGTGCAGGCGACGCTGGATGCGATGAAGAGGACGCCGCAGCACCCATCGAAAATTTCAAAGACCCGCATCGGCAAGGACGACAGACGATGAGCTATCCGCAAACCGAACTGACTATGACCCTGATCCAGACGAGCCGCGTGGACGGATTTTTGCGCCTCGTCAGCCCGCTGGAATACCGGGCGCGCGACAGCATGGCGGATGCGGCGCGCCACCTTCTTCAGAAATACCCCGACGCCACGCTGCATCTGGTGCGCAGCGATGTGCGGGCGCGCTGGCTGGTGAGAATCCGGATGGAGATGGTGGTGCATTTTCGCGATGCGCTGGGCAAGACCTACCCGCAGATCGCCCGCTTCATGCGCCGCGACCACACCTCCATTCTGCATCTCTACCGCAAGGCGAAGGCGCAAGCTCTGGAGGGCGGGGCGTGACCGGCACAGTTCCACAGACGATCCACCAGGCAAAGGCGGCGGCATCGGAACGCAAGAAGCGGGAAACGGCGATCCACCGGATTCTCGACCAGTATCAGCAAGGCCGCGGTGCATCGGCCTGCATGGACGACATCAAGCGCATCCTGGCGCGTAATTAACAACGGAAAAGGACAAGCAGCATGACCAGCAAAGCCGAAAAACTGAAGCAGAAGCGCGGACGGCGCAAGGTGATCAATGTGGCGCGCGAGCCGAATGGGCGCATTTCAAGATCCGGCCGTGCCCACGCGCCGGCAGACAGCGTGGCGCTGAAAGCGCGGGCAAGCCGCATGGGCGTTACGGTCGAAGAAGCGCGTGATCCGCGGGCGGCAACCTATATCGGCACGCTGAACATGCTCGGCAAACGCGATGGTCTGAGCGACGACCAGTATGAAGGCGCGGTGCGGTTTCTCGAACTGCGCCAATCCTACATGATGGCGATCAAGGCGCCGGATGGCGAACGCGACAGAAGCGAGCGCAGCACGCCGAGCCAGACGATCAGCGAGGATTACGAGAAATGGTGTAAGGCGGTGATTGCCCGCTATGACGGCTGCCGCAAGACCATCCAGACCGCACAGAACGAGCTTCGTCAAAATCTATGGGCGGCGCTGGATTTCTGCGTGATCAAGGGCGAGCGGCACCACCATATGCTGGGGGATCTTCGGGTGGTGTGCAATGTGTTGGCGCGGTTTTTTGGGGTGTGATGGGTTCATGCCGCGGGGAGTCGTAGTGTGCACTACCCTGCGGAAGAATTCCTCGTTCATCTATAAGGGGCGTCGTGCTTGTCGTTACAGTAAGCTCGATGCCTTTCAGCCTGTCTATACTCTTGATACGAGAAGCACCAAAGCGATCGCTTGTTTTTGATATGACCAAAATGTAATCCTGAAGTTTAGGTTAACGCCATCCAGCAATTGTAACTTCCACAAAACCTGCCAAAAAGGGTGTGGAGACATTTGTTGGGAGTGAAAGCGATTTTTTCTTTCTATGGAGAAATTTTTGATCTCATTGGCGCGATGATTGACGGCTTCCGGAAGCATAAGAGGCTGCGCGGTGTTGTTCTCGTAGTATGCGCGATTGTATTGATGTTCGTAGCGTTCGTCTCGCTTCTCGTTCGAGCTGGACCGATTGAATTTTTGGCTCGGTCTTTCACTGAACAGGACCTCACGCCTTTTCTCGTTATCCCTACAATGCTCTGTCTTTCAGTCATCCTATTTGCGCTCGCGAGCTTTGGAGCTCCGCCGGACCACAAACCGGCGCGAAGCCGGAGCTATGACGCTGATGTGAGCCTCGGAATGCTGATTGAGGCTTTGGGGGTCACTAGTCCATCCGTAAAAATAAGGAGGAAAAAGGCCAATTTTGATGTTCCGAAGCAAGACGAACCTGAAGACATAATTGACGCCATCAAAGGCAATCTTGGACAAGTACTTCAGTACTATGTCATGAACATCGGGCAAGCCCGCAACAGCTTTCGAGCGAGTTTGACGGCAGTCATCGTAGGCTTCGTCACGATTATAGTAGGGGTTTGGTGGGCCTATAGTAATAACATGTCGAACAACAGCGCCTACATCGTCGCGATTGCAGGTGTTGTGCTGCAGTTCATTGGTGGCGGCTATTTCTATCTTTACAATCGAAGTCTAATTCAGCTCAATTTTTTCTTTGGGCGTCTCGCGCTCATGCAGGACACACTGCTTGCCATTCGCTTAGCAGAATCCATCCCGGAGGGCGCTGATAGAAACGCCGTCCTACAACGGCTCATATTCACGATCGCTGAACGAGGAACTACGGCGCCGGCATACTTACAAGAAACACCTAAACCAAAATCGGCGCCGCGCCGCCAAAAAAATAAGTCGGAAACTCCAGCCGATTACCATCGATAGGATCGGCTTAAAAGTTGACGCATCAATAGATGGCTACCGCAGGCAATTAGAGAGTTACTTATGGATCAGAGTAAGTTTTTTGTGATCATAGGGCCGCTTGCTTTTCGCGCAGCGGATAAATTCTTCAAATTTGTCTCGTGGGCAATAATCCTCTCGGTCTTAGGCTATGCCTTCGATGTCACCAAAAGCACGCCGCTAAGGTGGGTTCAATTTTTAGGAACAATGAGTTTCGCAGGCGCCCTTTTTATGCAAGCGATCTATATGTTTGTTCGTGATCCATCTGACTGGAAGATTCCGCCTGAGTATCATGCTGCTTCGAGAACGGTTCAGTTCGTCCTCGGCTGTTTCTTGTTGTTCGTATGCTCGGCACCGTTCGTTTTCCTTGACACCATTATTGCCGACCTACAGGCATCGAAGCTACACGAGGCAGTTCTTCATCCTCAGTAGATTGGAAAAGCTGGTAAGTTTCGAGGGCGGCGCGATGGTTACCTAAAGAAAGGCAGCGGTAAGGAAGCGGAATAGCGCCCTTACAGGACCTGCAGACTTTAAGCAGGAACAAACTTTCAAGCGTGAACATTTTTCGCTTGACCTTTGTTGCCGAAACAGCGATAAGTGACATGTCTTCATATTCGAAGAATTGTATTTGGAAGCGGCCTTCGGGTCGCTTTTTGCGTTTGTGGGCCACGTGTATCGATAGGCGGCTTTTGCCGCGAAGCCTCTTTGCTCCTGCTTTCGTTTTCGATCTTGCTTTTTAGCCAGTTAGCTCAGCGTTGCCGAAGTGTTGCTCAGGTAGCTTCTGCGGCACGGCCTGAAAATCCAAGCCTTGATACACAACGCAGTAGACCGCTGGCACGGAATGACCCCCATGAAAACACCACGGCCATTGAATCCGAGGCAGCGCCTCTTCGTCGAGGAGTATCTGGTCGATCTGAACGCCAGCCAAGCCGCGATCCGGGCGGGGTATAGTTGCAAGACGGCGAAAGTGCTCGGATCAATACTTCTGAAGAAGGTTCAGGTGATGGAAGCAGTGGAGCAGGCCAAGCGAGAGCGTTCCGAACGCACGCAAATCCACGCCGACTGGTTGCTGTCGCGGCTGGCCGAAGAGGCGCTGGCGGACATTGCCGATCTTTATGATGAGAATGGCGGGCTGAAGCCGGTCGATCAGTGGCCGTTGATCTGGCGGCAGGGGCTGGTTGCGGCGGTCGAGGTCAAGGAATTGTTCGAAGGGCGCGGCGAGAGCCGCGAGGCGATCGGGCGGGTGTCTCAGGTGAAGCTTAGCGACCGGATCAAGCGGCTGGAGCTGATCGGCAAGCATATCGATGTGCAGGCCTTTCGGGAGAAAGTCGAGGTTGAGGTTAGCGGGTCGCTGGCTGAGCGGTTGGCACGGGCCAAGGCGCGGGTTTTGGACTGACGGGTTTTGTTGCTGCGGTTGACGGTGCCGGTCGGTCGGGGTGTCGGCGGGTGGCGTCTGCGTCGAGGTGCTTTGTCTGTGGCTCCGTTGCACGACGCTTTTTGACTTTCTGGCCTCGTGACCTTGGTTAGGGTCTTGGAACGACAGTTGAGAACACGCCTTTGGTCGAAGGCGGAAAACCTCTCGGAGTCATCCTCGCCCTTGAGGCGAGGATCCATCTTTTCACGCGCTTAAGAGTGCGGCTGATGGATCCTCGGGTCGAGCCCGAGGATGACGGAGGGGAGAGGTTTGACCTCATCGCAACGTCGTGCGGATGTGGTTCTCTTCACTGTAAATGACAGAGTATCCGGCTGAATGTGACAGAGTACACTGCTGGCGGATTATTTGCGCCGTGTGATCGGAAAGATCGCGACCCGCTTCAATCGGGCGAGTGCGCGCCGCGTGTGACGTCCAATTCCAGACAGTGCAGGCTTTGCCGGGAGATTGTTCATGGGCAATGCCAAGCAGGCGAGCAAGGGCCGCGTGGATGCCGATCTCGATGCGGAGATTATCGAGGCGGCGGCGCGGTTTCAGTTTGATCCGCAGGCCTGGGCGCGGTTTGCCTGGGACTGGGGTGAGGGCGAGCTTGAGGGCATTGCGGGGCCGCGAGATTGGCAGGCGGATATCAATGATGAGATCCGACAGCATCTGAACAGCGAGAACCGCTACCAGCCCTTGCAGATTGCGGTGGCGAGCGGACACGGGATTGGCAAATCGGCGCAGATGGGGATGATGGCCAACTGGGCCATGTCCTGTTTTGCCGATTGCAAGATCGTGGTGACAGCCAATACCGAGACGCAGCTGCGTACCAAGACATCGCCGGAAGTGGGCAAGTGGTTCCGCTCCTCGATCACCAGCCACTGGTTCGAGACGCAGGCCATGTCGATCAAGTCGCGCGATCGGGGACATGCCGATCTTTGGCGCCTGGATTTTGTTGCCTGGTCTGCCAACAATACCGAGGCTTTTGCCGGTCTGCACAACAAGGACCGGATTATCGTCTTGATGTTCGACGAGGCGTCGAAGATTACCGACAGTGTCTGGGAAGTGGCCGAAGGCGCGCTGACCGACGAAAACACCATCATCATCTGGATCGTGTTCGGCAATCCGACGCAGAATACCGGGCGGTTTCGCGAGTGTTTCCGCCGGCATCGCCGGCGCTGGATCAGGCGGCAGATCGATAGCCGCACGGTGCCCGGCACCAACAAGAAGAAACTTGCCGAATGGGTCAGCGACTACGGCGAGGACAGCGATTTCGTCAAAGTGCGAGTGCGTGGCATGTTTCCATCGACGTCGGCAAAGCAGTTCATTTCCACCGAAGATGTGGACGCTGCCCAGAAGGTGCATCTGCGCAAGGAGCAATATGATTTCGCGCCGAAGATTATCGGTGTCGATCCGGCCTGGACCGGCAACGACGAGCTGGTGATCTATCTGCGCCAGGGGCTCTATGCCCGACTTTTGATGACCATGCCGAAGAACGACAACGACATTCTGGTGGCAAACCATGTGGCGCGCTTCGAGGATGAATTGCAGGCCGATGCGGTGTTCATCGATCTTGGTCATGGTACCGGCATCTATTCCGCCGGCGTGACGCTGGGGCGCACCTGGCAGCTCGTCAGCTTTGCCGAAAAGAGCATCGACCGCGGCTGTCTCAACAAGCGTGCCGAAATGTGGAAGGGCATGCGCGACTGGCTGAAACAGGGCGGTGCGCTCGATGCGCGCGATGACATTCTCTACCACGACCTGATCGGGCCTGAGCTTGTGGCCCGCGTGGATGGCAAGCTGCAGATCGAGAGCAAGGAAGACATGAAGGCGCGGGGGCTTCCTTCTCCCAACCGTGCGGATGCGCTGGGACTGACCTTTGCCCGGCCTGTCGTGCCGAAGGGGCGGGGGGATGAGCGGTATAATCATAGCCGGGAGACCGGGTATGGTGGTGATGGGGATGGGTATAATCCGTTTGGGTGAGGGGTGTGTTTGGGCAATGGTGTCCGGCGTTGTCTCGGTTGAGTTTACCTAGCGTCTGTTGCAAGGCATGGCTCCTTAGATGAAGGCCGCCATTTACGTTCTAAATCTGCGGCCCACCCCCCTCTGCCCTGCCGGGCATCTCCCCCTCAAGGGTGGAGATCGGCAAAAGGCGCTCTTCGCGTTTCACATCTGACCGTAGTCTGGGCCAAGACGGTGCAACAGTCCGATCTCCCCACGTGAGGGGGAGATGCCCGGCAGGGCAGAGGGGGGTTCTTCTACCCAACTCATTGTTTCCATGAAATTTTATCCGAACGGCCTGCGGTGCGGGCTGGCTCTGTCTGTCTTCAATTCGAGGTTTTGCGATGTGTGTTTTCAAGTCTCCCAAGGTGGCGAAGCCGGAGGATCCGAAGTTGCCGATCGAGTATGCGGCGCAGCGCGAGCCGGACAGTCAGACGGTGAATGGGGCCGGGCGCCGCACGCGGGATCGGTTGCGGGCGGCGACGTCGACGATGTTGACCGGGGTTCAGGGCGTAGGCGCGCTGGATACGAGCGGCAAGAAAAACCTGTTGGGAGGCTGATATGGCCGATACGATCCGCGAACGGCATGAGCGGCGCCTGAAGGCGTTGCAGAAGGAGCGCAACCCCTATGAGGCGCAGTGGCAGGAGCTGAACGATTTCATCGTTCCCGGCCGCTACCGCAAGGGGGATGCCCGTGACCCGAAGGGGATCAACGGCAACAAGAAGATCATCGACAATTCGCCGAAGCTTGCCCACCGCGTGGCGCAATCGGGCATGCAGGCGGGGCTGACGTCTCCCACGCGGCCCTGGATGCGCTACAGCATTACCGACAAGGACCTGCGCGAGTTTGGCCCTGTCAAAGATTATCTTTATGAGGCGACACGCCGGGCACGCGAGCGGCTGGCCGTCTCGAATATATATAATTGTCTTCATTCCGGTTATGGCGACGAGCTTCTGTTCGGGCAGTTCTGCCTGATCCTGACACGCGCCGGGCGGCGCCTGCACGGCATCTTGCCGCCGGTCGGGCAATATTGGCTGGCGCAGAGCCAGTATGGCATGCGGGTCGATACCTGTTATCGGCGCGTGTGGATGACGGTGGAGCAGATTGTCGGGCGATGGGTGGCAAAGCCCAATTCCCGCGATATGGATTGGTCGAACGTGTCCTCCACCATCAAGAACCTGTGGGACCGGGGCAATTACGACGAGGTGGTGGAGGTGTTCAACGCCATCGAGCCACGGTCCGCCCGCGATCCGGCCCGCCCGACGAAGGCCAACAAGCCTTTCATGTCCAACTATTGGGAAGCGGGCCAGGACCGCGACAAGATGCTGGAGGTGAGCGGTTTCGACCGCAATCCGCTGATTGCGCCGCGCTGGGATGTGGTGGGCGAAGATGTCTATGCCGCCACGTGCCCCGGCATGGATGCGCTGCCGGATGTGAAGATGCTGCAGACCGAGCAGCGCTGGAAGGGCATGGGCATCGAGCACCAGGTGCGCCCGCCGCTGGTGGCGCCGACCTCGCTTCGCAACAAGCGCAATTCCTCGCTGCCCGGCACCGTGACTTTCGTGGACGAGCAGAGTGTCGGCACGGCCGCCTATCGCCGCGCCTTCGAGGTGAATGTGCCGCTGGGTGATCTGGCGGCCGATATCGACGAGGCGAAGCGCCGGGTGGACCGCGCCTTTTACGCCGATCTCTTCATGGCGATCAGCACGATGGAGGGCGTACAGCCGCGCAACCAGTTCGAGCTGACGCAGCGCAAGGAAGAGCAGCTTCAACAGCTGGGGCCGACGGTGGAGCGACAGCATCACGAACTGATCCAGCCCTTGGCCGACTGGGTGTTCTACCAGCTGGACGACGACGACGAGCTGCCGGACGCGCCGCAGGATCTGCAGGGCGAGGAGCTGAATGTCGACAATATCTCGACGCTCTACCAGGCGCAGCTTGCGGTTTCGACCGGCTCTATCGAGCGGATGGTGAGTTTTGTCGGCAATCTTGCCGGTGCGCGACCCGACGCGGTGGACAAGCTCGATGTCGATCAGGCGATCGATGAATATGGCGATGCGATCGGTGTTGTTTCCACCATCGTGCGTTCCGACGACAAGGTGAAGGCGATCCGTGACGAGCGGGCACAGCAGCAACAGGCCGCGCAAGCGACGGAAGCCGCCGCCAAGCTGGCGCCTGCACTGCGCGATGGCGCGCAGGCGGCACAGGCGCTTTCCGCCACCGACGATAATGGCGGGCCGGTGGAACTGCTGCGCAAGCTTGGAATTGCCGGATGACAGCCAAAACACTTCAGGAACAGGCGCTCGATCTCGCAACCGAGTTCGTGCTGGCGGAGCCGCGTGCGCGCGAATTTCTCTGGTGGGTGCTGTGCCAGTGCAACGTCTATGGCGCGCCGCATGTGGTGAATGGCGAGACCGGCATTCACATCGGTCGCCGGATCATCGGCGTCACCATCATCGACCAGCTGAACCAGATCAAACCCACCGCCTATGCCGAGATGATGATCGAGGCCCACAGACGCGCGGAAAAGCGCAAGAGGGAAGAGCATGCTGAGACAGTGGATGAATAGCGCCACCTTTGCGCCGGAAGGCCATACGGATTGGGGCGCTGCCCCGGATAATGGTGGCAATGCCAACGCCAATGACGATGCGCCGCTTCTGAATGGTGCGGCAGAGCCGCTTGTCGCCAGCCAGAATGGGGCCGGGCGAGAGGGTGGCGAAGGGGAGGGTGACAACCTGTCTCCCGAGCCTGGCGATGCCGCCGATCTGGTGCCTGAAAATGGTCAATACGACATCAAGCTCGATGGCGGTATCGAACTCGACCGGGCGCTCTTGGACCGCGCCTCTCCGGTGATGAAGGAGCTTGGCCTGACGAATGGCCAGGCGAGCCGTCTGGCCGGGGTGATCGCCGAGCAGCGCAAGCTTGAATATGACGCGCTGAGCGAGCGCCACCAGAAGATCACCTCCGACTGGCAGCAGGAAATCCGCGCCGACCGGGACTTTGGCGGCGACAACCTTTCGACCAGCCTCAACAACGCAAACCGCGTGATCGCGACGTTCGGAGACGATGCTCTCCGCCGCGATCTCGTCGAAATCGGGATTGGCAACCATCCCGGACTTTTCCGGCTATTGGCCCGTGTCGGCAACGCTCTCAGTGATGACAAGCCCGCATCGTCGGAAACCGCAGCAGCCCCTCCGACCTCGCCCGAACAGGCGATGTATGGAGCGACAACATCAACGACACGAGGTTAACACATGGCCACTATCGGCAATATGTATCCCACGCTTTCCGACCTAAAGAAGCAGGGCTGGGGCGACGACATTTCCACCATCATCGACATGCTGGTGCAGTTCAACGCGATGTATGAAGACGCGCCGATTTTCGAATGCAACATGGGCTCGTCGCATCTGACGACGGTGCGCACCGGCCTTCCCGTTCCCACATGGCGCAAGCTCTACAAGGGCGTTCTGCCGACCAAGGGCACGACGGCGCAGGTGAAGGACGCGACCGGCATGCTGGAAGACTGGTCGGAAGTCGACGCCAAGCTGGTCGAGATCGCCAAGAACCCCGCGCGCTTCCGTCTGAACGAGGCCAAGGCCCATATTGCGGGCATGGCGAACATGCTGGGCTCCACCGTCTATTACGGTGATATCGACGTGAACCCGGAGCGCTTTACCGGCCTGCATGCCCGCTTCAACGCCAAATCCGCCGCCAATGGCCGCCAGATCGTCGATGCCGGTGGTACGGGGTCTGACAACACCTCCATCTGGTTCGTGACCTGGGGTGAGGATTCCGTGCATCTGCTTTATCCGGAAGGATCGAAGGCGGGTCTTCAGCGTGACGACAAGGGCAAGACCACCAAGGAACTGCCGGACGGCTCTCTCTACGATGTGTACCGCGAGAAGTTCCAGCAGGATATCGGCCTTTCGGTGCGAGACTGGCGCGGTGTGGCGCGTATTGCCAATATCGACGTTTCCGACCTGCGCGCCAACCCCACGGCTGGCGGCGCCGATCTCATCAACCTGATGATCGACGGCTATTACGCGCTGCAGAACCCGAACCAGCCAAACGGCAAGACGGTGATCTATGCCAGCAAGACGGTGCAGACCTTCCTGCACAAGCAGGCAATGAACCGCACCAATGTGAACCTGACGCTCGACCAGAGCCAGGGTAAGCCGATCGTCTCCTTCCTCGGCGTGCCGATCCGCCGCGACGACAATATTCTCGAAACAGAAGGGCAGATCGTCTGAGGACGGTCTGGAACAGGTGACACTCCATGATTTTTGACGCACAGAATCTCTTCTCGGATGCGCAGGCGATCACCGCCTCGACCGTATCCACCAATGTCATCGACTTCGGCGCATCGGGCAAACCCGTGAGTGCCGCTGCCGCAATCCGCAAGGATCTTGGCCGCGGCAAGAAGGTCGATCTTCGCCTGCAGATGGTGGAGACAGCACTTGCCTCCGGTGCGGCGACGCTGACCGTCGATCTCCAGACCGACGACAATGAGGCGTTCTCCTCGCCGCGTGTGGCCTGGACATCCGGCGCGATCCCCAAGGCGTCCCTTGTGGCCGGTTACGTGTTTCCGCTGGAGTTCTTTCCACGCGGTGCTGATGAGCGCTTTGCCCGTCTTGCCTATACGGTTGCGACAGGCCCGCTGACGGCAGGCAAGATCACCGCCGGTGTCGTGGCCGCCTCGGAGGACAATAATTATGACTAAGACCGTGATGGCGACCCGGGCCGGTGTCTACGGGCATTTTCGTGACGAGGGCGCGGTTTTCGAGATCGCGACCGAGGCGCATTTCTCACCCTTCTGGATGAGCGAGATTTCGCCGGAAGAGGCGCTGGCGCTGCAAGTGGCAGCACGCAAGCGTGCGGAGGATCAGCGCCAGGGGATCGGCACAGCCCATGTCGACAATGCCGAGATCGAGGCTCTTCGGGCGGAGATTGCGCAGAAGGACGCCGAAATCGAGCGGCTGACGCGCAATGCGCCGGTTGCTTCTGCCGAGAAGACCGCAGCGGATTTGGTGAAGATGGCGAGCGATCCGGGCGTCGAGTTCATGACCTTCAAGGCGGCGGCACGCAAGCTTCTCGGCGAGGCGACGCCTTCGACCAAGGCGGAGATTATTGCCGCACTTGAGGACAAGGTGAGCCAGGGGTGAGGCTCGCGGTCAGTTGAAAGACTGGCCTGCATCCGTAAGCCCTTGAAAGATGGGTCCTCGGGTCAAGCCCGAGGATGACCCAAAGTGAGTGCTGCATACCGCATCCTGAACCCGGCTCAATCCAGAGCCGGGTTTTCTATTTTGGAGAAGCGAATGTCATCCGTTACCAGCATCTGCAACATTGCGCTGTCCAATATCGGCAAGAAGACCATTTCCGACATAGACGAGCCATCGACCGAGGCGCGCACCTGCAAGCTCCACTACGCGTTGACGCGCGACCGGTTGCTGCAATCCTATGAATGGGAATTTGCCAAGACCATGGTCGATCTGGCGGAGGTGGCCAATCCGCGCCCTGAGCGCTGGCGCCATGCCTATGCGCGACCGCAGAATTGTTTGAAGCCGCTGCGCATCGTGCCGGCCGTGCTTTTGCCAGGCGATAGCGATGACGTCGCCTATCATGCAACCGAAGGGCTGATCTTTTGCGATCAGTCTCCAGCGAAGCTGGAATTCGTGCGGCAGTTCGACGATCCGGCGCGCTATCCGCCGCTTTTTGAAGAGGCGCTGAGCTGGGCGCTGTCGGCCAAGATCGCCATTCCCCTGACATCCGACCAGTCCACCCGCAAGGATGCCTACCAGATTGCGGCCTCGTCTTTCGAGGCGGCGAAGGAGGCGGATGCGGATGAAAATCGATCGAGCTGGACCGACAGTTCCACGCTGATGACGGCACGAGGCTGAGACCATGGCGATTTTGCGTGTGATGCAGCCGGCCTTTACTTCCGGCGAGTTGAGCCCGGCGCTGTGGGCGCGGGTCGATGTGGAAAAATATCGGTCAGGGCTGAAGGTGGCGAAGAACATTTTCATTCATCCGCATGGCGGGGCCTCCAATCGCAGCGGGCTGGAATTTGTCGGCCGGACGCGAGGCTCCGGCTTTGCCATTCTGCTACCCTTCATCTTCGATGCGGAGACGGACCAGACCTACAATCTGGAATTTTCCCACCTTAAGATGCGTGTCTATCGCGCCGGAAGTCCTGTGCTGGAGGCGGCAAAGGGGATTACCGGCGTTTCGGTTGCGGCAAAGGCTGTAGTGACGTGCGCAGCGCATGGTTTTGCCGATGGCGATGAGGTGTTCATTGCCGGACTTTCCGGCATGAGCGCGCTGAACAACCGCAATTTCATCATCCGCAATGTGACGACCAATACGTATCAGTTGGAAGATCTGTTGGGGGTGGCGGTCTCCACGCTTGGGATGCCGGCTTATGCGGGTGGCGGCACGGCGCGGCGCGTCTACGAGATTGCCTCGCCCTATACGGCGGACGAGTTGCGGCGGGTGGTTTTCGCCCAGGAAAACGACGTGATGTATCTGACGCACCGGGCGCATCCGCCGATGAAGCTTTCACGGCTTGGCGATGCCAACTGGACGTTCTCGTCGCTGACCTTCGTGCCGCAGATTGCCAAGCCCACGGGGGTGACTGGCAATGCGGTGTTCAAAAGGAAAGGTGGGGCAACCGCAAACGTGTCCTATCGGATTACATCGGTCAGCGCCTCGGGGGCGGAGAGCGCGCCGTCTGCCACGGTGACGGTCAACGTGCAGTATGAGAACGAGGATGGCCGGCGCATCCGGTTGACGTGGAACGCCGCGACTGGTGCCAGCCTCTACAGGGTGTACCGCACCGACAGCGGCGACGGCTTGCTGGCGGAGACGCCAGTTCTCGAAGCCGAATTCGGCCAGACGGAAAATAGCGGCAGCGGCAAGCAACCTCCAGCAAGCTCTGCCGCTGGCGCACCGCCGGTGCCAACGGGCGTGACTGGATCGATCGTCTACGGCAAGGAGATGAAATATGTGGTGGCGGCCATCTCCGATGAGACGGGGGAAGAAAGCCTGCCATCCGAGCCTGCGACGCTGCGCAACGACATGGTCTATCGCGGCAACCGCAATCTGCTGTTCTGGACGGCGACGCCGGGGGCCGGAAGCTATGCGGTCTATCGGTTGGACAATGGCCGCTATGGTTATATCGGCAAGACCGAGACGACGAGCTTTACCGATGAGAATATCACGCCGGATCTGGCGAGCGGCCCACAGGAGGGGAACAATCCTTTCAACAGTGTTGGCAACTACCCGGCCTGCGTGAATTTCTACGAGCAGCGCCTTGCCATGGGCGGCACGGCGAATGTGCCGGCGGGTCTGTGGCTCGGGCAGTCTGCGAACTATGAGAATTTTGGCGCTGCCTCGCCGGTGAAGGCGAGTGACGCCATCACGCTGCGCATCCGTTCCAAGGAGAAGAACCAGATCAGGGCGATCAGCGAGTCTCGCGGCATGGCGGTCTTCACCACGGCGAATGAATTCAACGTGGCCGGCAGTGGCGAAGAGATCATGACGCCGACCAATATGGTGGTGAAGAAGCAGAGCAACCGCGGGTCATCCTGGTTGCAGCCGATTGCGGTGGGCGATGTGATGCTGTTTGCGCTGGCGCGGGGCGGGGTCATTCGCGACTATTCCTATGAATTTTCCAACGACAACTTCACCGGCAAGGACCTGACGATCATGTCGCGCCATCTGTTCGAAGGTCGGCAGGTGGTCTCCTGGGCCTTCGCGCAGTCGCCTTACTCGATCGTCTGGGTTGTGCTGGACAATGGCATGTGCGTGAGCCTGACCTATATGCGCGAGCATGAGGTGTGGGCCTGGACGCGACACGAGACGGATGGCGTCTTCGAGGCGGTAAATGTGGTGGCCGAAGGTGATGAGGACGCGGTCTACTTCGTCATTCGCCGGACGGTGGATGGCAAGCCGCAGCGCTACATCGAGCGCATGCATTCGCGCCTCTTTGCGGTGTCGGCGGATGCGTTCTTCGTCGATAGCGGGCTTTCCTATGAGGGTTCAGCAACGAAGACGATGCGCGGGCTTTACCACCTCGAAGGCAAGACGCTGGTGGCGCTGGCGGATGGCAATGTGGTGCGTGACCTGGTGGTGACGAATGGCACGGTGACGTTGCCGATTGCCGCTTCCAAGGTGCATGTGGGCCTGCCTTACGAAGCGGAGTTGAGGACGCTCGATATCGATCTCGGCAATGTGGGTGAGCTTGGCACGGTGCAGGCCAGAAACAAGGCGATCGCCAATATCACGCTTAGGGTGGAAAAGACCCGTGGCATCTGGGCCGGGCCCGCAGACGACGCACTGGTGGAGCTGAAGCAGCGTGAGTTCGAGAACTGGAGCGAGGCGATCCGCCTTGCGACCGGCGATGTGGAGCTGACGCCGACGGCGGACTGGACGAAGGGTGGGACGATGATCATCAAGCAGTTCGATCCGCTGCCGATGACGGTTCTCGCCATCATGCCGGATCTCAGGGTGGCATCGTGACGGTTCGCGTTATCGAAGCGCGGCCCGAGCATGTGGATGTGATTGCGCCACGGATGCGCGAAGCCGACCGCGAGGAGGTGTTCGCCGCCGTGGGACGCGGACCGGCCTCTGCGCTTTTGCACTCGCTGGAGCGATCCGATTTTGCCCACACCGTGCTGTTTGACGATGTGCCGGAGCTGATGTTCGGCTGCGGCACGACGAATATGCTGACCCGGACCGGTGCGCCGTGGCTGCTGGGGACCGATGCGCTGGAGCGGCATGCGCGCGACTTTCTGCGCGGCTCTCTCCACTGGGTGGCCGAGATGCGGCAGCGCTACCAACTGCTGCAGAATGTGGTGGATGACCGGAATGTGGTTTCCAAACGCTGGCTGCAATGGCTGGGCTTCACGCTTTCCGAGCCGCAGCCCTTTGGCTATGAGCAGCGCCCTTTTCGTATTTTTGAGATGAAGGCTTGAGGCATGTGTGATTTTGGTCTGATCCTTGGCGCCGCCTCGACCGTGATCGGTGCGGCTGGCGCAAAACAGGAAGCGGAGGCAAGTGCCGCTGCATCCGAATATAACGCGAAAGTCACGGACATGAATGTGCGGCTTTCCGAAAGGCGGGCGCGTGACGCGCTGGACCGCGGCAAGCTGGAAGAGCAGAAAAAGCGCCAGGAGACGGCGCAGATTACCGGCCAGCAAAGGGCAGCGATGGCCGCCAATGGCGTGGACCTGACATTCGGCTCCCCGCTCGATCTGTTGGTCGATACTGCAACGCTTGGCGAGATCGACGCGCTGACCATTCGCCGCAATGCCGCAAACGAGGCCTATGACTTCGACGTGGCGGCGGCCAATGGTAGGGCGGAGGCGAGCCTTGCGCGGGCGAATGCCAAGAACACCCGAAAGGGCGGCAACCTGAAAGCGCTTGGCACGCTGCTGACCGGAGCGAGCAAGACGTTTGGCGATAGTCCGTTGTTCAAGCCGAAATCGGGGAAATGAGTTTTTTCGGCATCGGGATTCGCTAACGCGTCCAACCGTCATGGTTTTTTGGCGAAGGGGTCCTGCTGCTTTGCTTCATCTCGGCTTTTGCGAAGCGTTTCTTCGGTCTTGTCCTGGCAGGCGCGCATTTCGTAGAATGCCGTGGCTGCACCTTCAAGCGGAAGGTTTGCAACCTCCTTGTCGGCGTAGGTGATACGCAACTGACTGCTTTTCTGGGCTTCCACGATGAACTTGCCCCCCAGTTTCCCGATTGCCAGATCCTGCGATGTCTCGCTGACCGATGCGATTGCTTCCACCTCCAAGGGCTTCTTTGAATCGAAGGTGAAAAGCAGCGGGTAGACCTTTTCGTCTTCCAATGATTTCCACTTCTCGTTCCTCAACAGAAGATAGAACCTCGGAAACTCCGTAGCGAGGTCCATGCCAAAATGCAGGATCGTATCGCCCTTGGAGCGAAGCGCCACATAGCAGCCAAAATTGCGATCGGGCTCCACGGCCACCGACCAGTTACCAAAGTTTCCCCATTCAACAGGAGCAGCATTGGCTCCGAACGGCATGTAGAGAAGGCATGCGGCGAGGAGGGTGCGTTTCAGGAGCCTATCCATGTCTTTTGCCTGATCATGCTGGATGGTTATCGTTCCGGATACGGTTATGACAGCTCTGTTCGACCATCGCTCTTATCGACTGCACATCGAGGCTACTGTTACCTCGATCACGGTTTAAAGGGGTCGTCCGAGGCTTGCGTGGAAGATTTTCTGGCGAAGGGATCGGACGTGTCGGGCTTTGTTCTGGAGATTTTGAAGAATTCGTCGGTCGTCTTCTGACAGGCATCCATTTCTTCTATAGCCTCTTCGACGCCACTTAGGGAAAGGTGGGCTATCTCCTTCTTCTCATAGAACATCTTGACGGCTTTGCTGGACTTGAACCCGTCGAGAAAGTCCTGCAAACTCGATTTCATCATGAGTCTACGGTTGGTTCCTTGAACGTAGGCTGTAGTCTCTACATCCCAGTTGATGCCCTCATCGAACTCGAAGTTGACGGAATAGACTTTCTTGTGGACCAGCGATTTCCATTTTTCATTCCCAACAGAGAGAAAAAAGCCTGGCTTTCCCTTTTTGAAATAGCGCCAAAACATCAGGTCATGACCGGTTTCAAACGCAGACATGACGACACACGTATTGTCGAGGTTCGGTTGCATCTGAACCCTCCAGGTCCCGAATTTGCCCCAAAGGACTGGGTCTTTTATCTCCGGTGCGTCTCGCGCGGCGGCGGCGAAAGGCATGCAGGCCAGGAGGAGGGCGGCGATTGCCTGTTTCATGTAAGGGCCTGCTTCGTAAGGGTCATCAAGACTAGGGGCAAAACTTGCTCATTTGCGCATGAGTTGAGATGTCTGTCGAGTGGTTTTGCTTTGGAAACGGGGTGCGCCTGATGGGTTGCAGAGAGGATGCTTTAGTCCGTTAGATCAATATTGACCGGGCTACTTGGCCGGTCAGATTGTGCTGAGGCCAGCGTCGAGGGGCTGACCTCCCGACCCCGGGGTCGTCCGCAGGCGCATCAGACCTCGACATAAGGGCGAAGACAGCAAGTGTTACAGTTTACGGGGATCGCCTGATGGTTCTAAGGAGGGGGCCCTGGCAAAGGGATCGGCCTCCCTGGACTTCGGTTCTCGGGCGTTCAAAATCTCGTCGGTCTTTTGCTGGCAGGCGTTCATCTCGGTTACTGCCTTGGCGACGCCTGTCAAGGAGAGGTTAGCGATCTGTCTGCCTTCGTAGGAGATCGTGGCGGTGTCGCTGGTCTGGAAGTGTTCGAGGAACATCTCATTATCTGTGGCGATCAAGAGCCTGCGCTGGAAATCATCTTCCACTGTTGCCCATGCGTTCGTCTTCCAGATTCCATGATCGCCAAGCTGAACTTCCAAGGCATATCTCTCATCATCCTTCAGAGATTTCCACCTTGGGTTATTGACGGACAAGTACAGGCCAGAGCCGTCCTTTTGACGAAAGCGTCCAAATCGCATTACGACGCCTTCACCGTAGATGCGGGCCACGTAACAAGCATTTCCGCGGGTAGGGTCCATAAAGACGTGCCATCCACCGAAGGTGCCCCAGACGGTGGAGTCTTTCGGGGGCGCGTCCTCTGCGACAGCAACAAATGGCGCGAGGACGACAAGAAAAGCGGCAATTGTCTGTTTCATGCGGGACTTGTTGATCAGAACCA
>Ga0308171_1000398_pt1 | contig 98395 bp, 71 predicted proteins | sample PhyGR1_FD_202135 | JGI IMG/M metagenome (GOLD analysis project Ga0308171, IMG submission 202135) | Phyllosphere microbial communities from UC Gill Tract Community Farm, Albany, California, United States - DLSLSG.R1 | ecosystem: Host-associated > Plants > Phyllosphere > Unclassified | place: USA...
GCATGTCGCGGACCTCCTCGGCGACGCGCGCCTTGGCGGCGGGCCAGACGCGCATCATCAGGTCCATCGCGGCGGCCGGGGTCTTGGCCATCGTGTCCTGCATCCGCCAGTCGGCATGGGTCTTGAACCCCAGCAGATGCGCACGGCTGGCACGCAGGCGGACGATGCGGGCGATGGTCGCCTTGGTATCGTTGATGTCGCCATTGTCGCCACGCTTGGTGAACGCCCGCCACACCTGCTCGCGCAGGGCCCGGTCGGTGGCGAAGGTCAGCACCGGATCGACCGCCGAACGCGTGTTGACGATCGCCCAGCCCTGTTGCCCGCGCTCGGCGGCCGCCGCCTTGGCCACCGCCTTCACGCTGTCGGGCAGGCCCGCCAGCCGCGCCTCGTCGGTGACGATGATCGCGGTGCCTTCGTCGGCCAGCAGGCGCTGGGAGAACTCGCTGAAGTTGATCGCGAGGTTCTGGTTGAAGGCGGACAATTCCTCCTTCTGCGCCGGGGTCAGCTTCGCCCCCTGCCGCACGAAGCTGTCATAGGTGCGCGTGACCAGCCGCTTCTGCTGCGCGTCGAGCCCGGACGTGTCGCGAGCCTTGTAGATCGCCTCGATTCGCGCGAACAGCTTGGGGTTGAAGGTGATCTCGTCCGAAGCCTTGGCCAGCTTGGGCGACCATTCGCGGTCCAGCGCCTGATAGGCAGGCGAGTTCATATTGCCCGTCATCACCCCGAACAGCGTCATCACGCGGTTCAGCGTCTGCCCCGCATTCTGCATCGGCACGAAAGTATTGGCGAAGCTCGGCTTGGCCGGATCGTTGGCGATCCGCTCATATTCCGCCCGCCGCTCGGCCAGCGCCGCCGCGAAGGCCGCCGGGAACAGCTCGGGCTTCACCTTGTCCCATGGGGGCACGCCGCCATAGGGGCCGGTCCATGGGCTGAGCAAAGGATTGGTGGCGGGGGCTTGGGCGGCCTGTGGCGGGCTGGCCGTGGCAGAGGTGCTCATAAGGGCCGCCAGAACGGCGGCATGAGGTAAATGACGCAAAGTGAACTCCCGGTCATGAAAGACGCGTCATCACCATAAGCCCCGGGCCCATCAGGTAAAGTCCGGTGGCGGCACAGTTTATCCCTTGCGTCGCTGCCTCTCCGCCAATCGGGCGGCGGCGACCAGCCCCTCGCCCGTCGCCAGCGCGGCGGACGGGGTCATCGACACTGCCACGCCGTTGGGACCGTCGAGCATCACGATCCCGTGCTCCGCCGTCGCCAACCCGGCCTCGCTATGCACCGGCGGTCCGGCGACCGGGGGGGTCACGACCCCGATCCTTCCAGCGTCGGTCCGCCACCATAAAGATAGGCCGGGTCGAAATCGGCGAGCGCGGTCAACGCCGCGATATCCTGGATATGCACCTCGCCGCCGCGAAAGGTCATCAGCCCCCGCTCGCGCAGCGATCGCAGGACGCGGTTGAGATGGACGGGGGTGACGCCCGCCGCTTCGGCGATGTCGATCTGGGTCACCGGAAAGCGGAACATGCCGTCCCGCACCAGGTCGACCATCGCCAGCCGCGCATGAAGCTCGCAAAACAGATGCGCCACGCGCCCGTCCGCTTCCAGCCGTCCCAGGCGGAACACCCATTCGCGGTGCATCGCGGCGTCGAGCAAGGTGGAGAACCACAAAAGGCGGGTCAGACGCGGCTGCTGCTCGACGATCTGCTCCAGCCGGTCATGCCCGACCAAAGCCACCCGCGTCGGGGTAAGCGTCGCGACGTCATGATCCAGATACCGCATCGCAAAGCCGTGCAGGTCGACGAAATCGCCGGGTACGTGAAACGCGACGATCTGACGATTGCCCTGCCGGTCGTCCATGTAGCGGCACATCACCCCCTCCAGCAGCAGGCTGCTGTTGCGGACGCGCTCGTCCCGCCGGATGACGATGGTGCGGGCGGGGATGGAGCGGACCTCGTCCACGCTGTTTTCCAGCGTGGCGATCTCCTCGGGCGTCATCGCCTCGCGCCCGCGCTCCTTCAGGAACAGGCTCGTCAGCGCGGGGCGATCCTTGCTCGGCCTTGGCTGTCTCAGCGTATCGATGGCGGACACCGACATGGCGCGATCCCTCCCGTGGCAGACAACGAGCAAATCCCCGGCCGGGGCAAAGGGTTCCGTCGCCGCCCGCGGGCGACTACTCGCCGAGCGATTTGCCGGACGGGCGGACCGGCTGAGCGTCCTCTAGCGCCTGTTCGGGATGCCTGCGATTGCTGCGCACCGAGGCCCAGAAGGACAGGCCGATCAGGGTCGCGCCGATCAGGCCGGTGATCGTCTCCGGAATGTGGAAGCGTACCGACAACAGCATGATCGCGGCCAGCGCGACGATGGCATAGAAGGCGCCGTGTTCCAGATAGCGATATTGGGTCAGAGTCCCCTTGTCGACCAGCATGATCGTCATCGATCGGACGAACATCGCGCCGATGCCCAGCCCCAATGCGATGATGAACAGATTGTTCGACAAGGCGAAGGCGCCGATCACCCCGTCGAACGAGAAGCTGGCGTCCAGCACTTCCAGATACAGGAAGGCCGCGAACCCCGACCGCGCCGCCGCCCCCGTCACGGCGTCGCCATCGCCTTCCAGCAGCACACCGATGGCATGGACCACGATATAGGTCAGCAGGCCGAAGATGCCCGCCGTCAGGAAGGTCATCGCTTCTTCTGCCGGAATGAACCGCCCGATGCCGTACAGCGCGAGCAGGACGATCCCCATCGCCAGTCCCGAAATCCGGCGCAACGCGGTCAGCGGACGCTCGATCGGGCCGATCCAGTGTTCTTCCTTCTCCTCATCCAGGAAGAAGTTGAGGCCGACCATCGCCAGGAAGCTGCCGCCGAACCCCGAAATGCCGACATGAGCCGAGGTAATGATCTGTTCGTACCGGACGGGGTCGCCGGCGGCCAGCTTGACCGCTTCGATGGGGCCCATATGCGCGGCGATCGCGACGATGGCGAGCGGGAAGACGATCCGCATCCCGAACACGGCGATCAGAATGCCCCAGGTCAGGAAGCGATGACGCCATTTGTCGTCCATGTCGCGCAGGACGGTCGCGTTGACGACCGCATTGTCGAACGACAGCGAGACCTCCAGCACGCCCAGCACCAGGACGATCCACAGGACGCCGAACGTGCCGGGCAGGCTTCCCGTGCTCTGGAAACCCAGCCACGCCGCCGCCGCCAGGCAGAGTGCCGTGAAAAGGAAGGAACCCTTATAATATTTCAGCAGCACTCACGAATCCCCTGTCGCTTCCGCCCCGACCGCCCATGGCGACCCGGCGGTCGGACGGTAAAGTCCGAGCCGCTGGATTTGTTCATCGGGCAAAGGGCTCTATCGCCGCGAAGCGGGATCGCGACAAGCCGGGATCAGACGCGCAGGTCGCCGCCGATCAGATGTTCCGAAACCTGCTTCGCCGCATCGCATAGTTCGGCCAGGGCCTCATCCTCGCTGGCGACTGCGTCGATGATGCGGACGAAGGGCACCGTCAATACCGCGCAGGCGCGCGATCCGCGCATGATCGGCGCGGCCAGTTCGACCATGCCGAGCAGTTCGACGCTTTCCGCCTGGGCGAAACCTTGTGCCCGCATCGCATCCGCCTCGACCCGCAATTCACTCAGCGCCTGTTCCGACAAGGGCGGATCGAACATATTCTCCCATTCGCGGCGGGTCGCCTCCGGCTGGAATGCGTACAGCAGGATGCCCGACGGCGTCTCGTGCATGGGACGGCGATAGCCGACGCGTACGGAGAAACCGACGGTGGTGTCCGCTTCCATGCGCGCGATCACCGACGAAGCGGCCCCCGAGGCGATCGCGAGATAGCAGGATTGGCCGATCCGATCCGACAACAGTCGCATCAGGGGTAGCGCCTGCTCCATCAGGCTGCGGACCGGCGGGCGCTTCAGCCCCAGATGGAACAGGCGCGAGGTCATGACATAACCATCGGGGCCCTGCGTCACGTAACCCCGATGTTCGAGGACCTGGATCATCCGAAACAATTCGCCCGTCGACCGCCCCAGCCGGTGGACGATCGCGCTCATCGTCAGGGGGCTTTCCTCGGCCGACAGCAGTTCGAGTATGTCCAAACCCTTTTCCAACGCTGGCGCACGGTAAAGGCGCTTGTCGTCAACGTCGGCAACCCTATCCATAATCAAGCGGGAATCTCCATCGCGATCCCAGTACCGACCGGTCGGAATCACTCCATGCAACGTTCCGCGACGCCTACTCCGATTGCCCAATGGGCGGCAATATCATAAACTTAAATACAACCTAGTTTAACCGTCGAGCAGATGGACGACGTTCCGCCCGATGCGCGCCAGCCCCCGCGCAGACGACGGAAGTTCGGCCGCAACCTTGGCGTCGTCCTTCAGTTCGACGCGCCAGCGCCCGGCATATCGTGTGACCGACAGAATGTTGTCCGATCCGCCCACGGCGCGCGCCAGCGCATCGGGCAGGGTTTCCGCCTTCGCGGCCATGGGGGCGGATACCGCCGGGTCGGCGACAATCGGCGAAGCGGTTACGCGAGCCGCCGACGCCGCGATCGGCCCCGACTCCATCGCCGCCCGCATCTCCATCGCAACCGTATCGGCCACCGGACCCAGCACGACCTGCACCCCGTTCGCAGAGGGTCGCAATATGCCACGCGCGCCCAGTCGCTTCAATCCGGGCTCGTCGACCTGGGCCGGATCGGCCAGGATCAGGCGCAGGCGCGTGGTGCACGCGGCAACCTCGGTCAGGTTGGCACTGCCCCCCATCGCGGCGACGAAGGAGGCGCCCCGCCCGCCCGCGACGGCAGACGCGGCCTCGTTCGCCGTATCGCCCTCGGCCACCGCCTCGACATCGCGGCCCGGCGTCTGGAGGTTCCAGCGGCGAATGGCGAAGCGGAACACGGCATAATAGATGAGCGCATAGGCGGCCCCGACGGGGATCAGCAGCAACGGCTTGGTCGCCTGTCCGAAGTTCAGCACATAGTCGAACAGCCCGGCCGAAAAGCCGTAACCCAGCCGCACCCCCAGCGCGTTCATCAGCGCTTCCGACAGGCCGGTCAGAACGGCGTGGAAGGCGTAGAGGACGGGCGCCAGGAACATGAAGCTGAATTCGATCGGCTCGGTCACGCCGGTCAGGAACGACATCAGCGCCAGGCTGAACAGCATCCCGCCGACCGCCTTTTTCCGCTCGGGCAACGCCTCGTGATACATGGCGAGGCAGGCGGCGGGCAGGCCGAACATCATGACCGGGAAGAAGCCGCTCATAAAGGCGCCCGCCGTCGGGTCGCCCGCGAAGAAGCGGTTCAGGTCGCCGGTCTTGCCGTGGAAGTCGCCGACCACGAAATAGGCGACGGTGTTCAGGATATGATGGAGGCCGGTGACGATCAGCAGCCGGTTGAGCACGCCGAAGGCAAAGAGCCCCAGGCCACCGGCCTGTACCACGCCCTGGCTGAGGCCATCGATCCCGGCATTGACCGGCCCGAATGCCACGCCCAGCAGGCCCGCCAGCGCAAGGCCCGCAATCCCCGAGATGATCGGCACGAACCGCCGACCGCCGAAGAAGGCCAGATATTCCGGCATCTTGATCGTGGCGAACCGATTATAGAAGCTTCCGCCGATCAATCCTCCGACGATCCCGACCGGCACGTCGAACTTGTGGACCGCCTTGGTCCGCCACGCGGCATCGATCGTCGCGGCGATATCCTTGGCCAGCCCCGCACCGGTACCCGGCGGCGGCACGACCAGCGTCTCGGCGCCCTTGATGGTGACGAGGTAGCAGGTGATCCCCGCCAGCGCCGCCGCGCCATTGCCGTCGCGGGCAAAGGCGGTGGCGACGCCGACCGCGAACAACAGGCCGAGATTGTCGAAGATCGCATTGCCGGCATTGGCCATGAAGGCGATGTTCAGCAGGTCGGGCTGGCCCAGCCGGAGCAGCAGCCCCGCCACCGGCAGGACCGCGATGGGCAGCATCAGCGCCCGACCGAGCGATTGAAGCGAGGCCATGGGCGAGCTCATGCGCCGATCTCCTGAAGCATCTTGGTGATATGCGCGCGCACCGCCGGGGCGGAGGGCAGCGCGAGCGCCTGCATCGCCGCCGCACGGCAACGCGGCAGGTCGAGCTTGCCGACCAGCGCCTTGATCGCGGCGACGCGTGCCGGCGGTACCGACAATTCCGTCACGCCCAGCCCCAGCAGGATCGGCACCGCCAGCCGGTCGGCGGCGAGCGATCCGCACACCCCCACCGGCGTATCGTTTCGCGCCGCGCCGTCGCAGGTCGCGCCGATCAGCCGCAGCACCGCCGGATGAAGGCCGTCGACCCCCGCCGCCACCGCCGCGTTGCCGCGATCCATGGCCAGCGTGTACTGGGTCAGGTCGTTGGTCCCGATCGAGAAGAAGTCCGCCTTGCGCGCGAGGATATCGGCGGAGATCGCGGCGGCGGGCGTTTCGATCATCACGCCGACCTCGGCCTTCCCACCCTGCCGCTCGACGACCGCACGGACCGCCTCCAACTCCGACAGGCTGGCGACCATCGGCGCCATGATCCGGCATGGCTGGCGGACCGACAGGATCGCTCCGACCTGATCCTCCAGCAACTGCGGATCGGCCAGCGACACACGGATGCCGCGCAGACCCAGCGCCGGATTCTCCTCGACAGGCAGGTCCATATAGGGCGCGGGCTTGTCGCCGCCGACGTCGAGCAGCCGGACGATCATCGGCCTGTCGCCCAGCGCATCGGCGATCGCCTGATAATCCTTCGCCTGTTCGTCGCGGGTCGGCGCGGTGGCGCGGTCCAGGAACAGGAATTCGGTGCGCAACAGGCCACAGCCCTCCGCGCCTTCCCGCACCGCCGCCTCGGCATCGGCGACCGAGCCAAGATTGGCGAACATCTCGATCCGGGTGCCGTCGAGCGTGCGGCAAGGACCCTGCGCGGCGCGGGCGGCCTCCATCTCGGCCTTGCGACGGGCGATGGTGTCGCGCACCTCCGCTTGCGCATCCGCATCCGCGTCGGGATCGATCAGGCCACGATCGGCGTCGAGGATGATGACGCGGCCATCCTCCAGCGCCGCCAGTGCTTCGCCGAACGCCACCGCCATCGGCAGCCCCATACCCGCCGCCAATATGGCCGCGTGCGAGGTCGGCCCGCCCCGGACCAGCGCGATGCCCGCGACGCTGGCGGCGTCGAGTGCGGCGACCTGGCTGGGCAGCAGGTCCTCGGCGACCAGGATCGCCCCGGCGGGTACGCTGGGCCCCTCGATCGGCAATCCGGCCAGGGCGGCCAGGACATGACGCTCCAGATCGCGCAGATCGTCGGCACGCTCGGCGATGCGCCGGTCGCCGCTCGACAGAAGGACCGCGACCTGTTCGGCGATCGCCTCCTGCCACGCCACGCCTGCGCTCAGGCCCCGGCCGATCGCCGCCGATGCCGCCTCGCCGAGCGTCGGATCGGACAGCATCGCGCCGTGCGCGGCCATCACCCCACCGCGCGCGCCACCGGCGGTGGCGGCCTGCTCCAGCCCTTCGCGGACGCGGGCCAGCGCATCGTTCAGCTTCGCGGTTTCGTCGTCCGCCGATCCGGCGACCGTCTCGACCGGGATGGCCGCACGGGTCAGGCGGTGGATCGGTCCCACCGCCAGCCCCGGCGCGGCGGGGACGCCGCCCAGCCCCGATCCTTCGGCACGGGCAGGTTCGGGGGCGTCGATCGGTGTCTCTTCCACCGTGGCGTCGTTCAGGAACGCGATGACATCGGCCAGCGCTGCCGCCGCCTGCGCGCCGCTCGCCTCGATCCTGACCATTGCCCCATGGCCGAGGCCCAGGCCGAGCAGTCCGACCGCACTCAGCGCCGAGGCATGGCGATCGCCATGATACAGCGTGACCTTCGCCTCATGCCGCCGCACCGCTTCGACCAGTCGCGCGGCGGGGCGGGCGTGAAGGCCGTGCGACAGTGCGACGACCGTTTCCTGCACCAGCGTCTCGCCAACGGCGACGCTTTCAAAAGCCTCACCCGCGAGGGGCACGACGCGCAACAGCGGATCGCCGACGGCGACCAGCCCCTTGGCGATCAACTCGACACCATAGCGTGTGGCATCGGCGACGATGATCGGCGTAACCACGGCGGGCGCGTTCTGGACCAGATGGTCGAGGTCGAAGCGGATCAGCGGCTGCCCCGCCAGCACCTTCGCCCCAGCATGCACCTGCGGGGTCAGCCCCTGGCCGCCCAGCGACACGGTGTCGATGCCGATATGGCAGATCAGCTCATAGCCATCGGTGCTACGCAGGGTGACCGCGTGCCCCGCCTCGTGCACGGTCAGGACGACCGCGTCGCAGGGGGCGCAGAGCGTGTCGTTCACCGGGTCGATCGCGATGCCGTCGCCCAGCATCTTCTCGGCGAAAACCGCGTCCGGCACATCCGCCAGCGGCGTCACCCAACCCGCCAGAGGAGCAAAAACGGTCAGGTCACTCATTGCAGTCACTTTCGCCAAATCGCTTCCTCTGTCGGTAGAGCGTGCGCCGCCGGTCAGCGGTCGCGCACCGACACCCGGCCCAGCAGGCCGCTCTCGATATTGCCCAGCCCCGCGACGATCAGGACGATCGTCCGCTTGCCCGCCCCCGGCGCCAGCGGCGCGACGAGCGGGCCGGGCTGTGGATCGCGCTTTTCCGCGACCATCTTTCCATCGACCCACAGGCTGGCCATGCCGCCGACCGAGGCGAAGCGGATCTCGCCGCCCCGCGCCGCCACCGCATGGCGCGGCGTCATGACGGTGCGATAGACGCGGTATCCCGCCGCCTCCGCCGGGGTCGGCGTACCCGCCCGGACAAAGGCCCAGCCGTTATTATCGTTCGAGGCGGGGGCGAAATCGGGCGAGGGCTTGGTATCCTGCCGCTCCGACCGCCGCCAGTCGCGCAGGTCCATGTCGCCCGCCGCGACCGGCACCTGCACGCGCGGGATCACGCCTAGTCGGTCGAGCCGCAAGGTGGCTGGCCTCAATCCGTCCGCCGTCGCCCGGATCGTGATCCGCCCGCGCCCGGTATCGGGCCGCACGATCATCTGCGCCAGACCGTTGAACAGCGAGCGCTGGTTGCCCTTTTCGGGTTCGTGGCTGTTGGGATCGCCATTGCCGACGCCGATGATCGCCCCGCCCTCGATGGTGAAGCGGGTCATCAGATTGGCGGTGGGGACGTGGCGGCCCTTGGCATCGACCGCGTCGATGGTGATCGCCTGCGCATCCTCGGTATCGCCCGCCATCACGGTGCGCGCCGGGGTCAGGCGGAGCGCGACCGGCACGCCGGTGGTCTCATGCGCGGCCCGCGCCACCTCGCGCCCGCCGCGATAGGCGATCGCCTCGATCCGGCCTGGCGCGTACGGGACGGTCCATTCATTCCCCATCAGCCGGTCGACCACCGCCTCGCCCACCGTCTTGCCGTTCAGGCGAAGGACGACACGCTCGGCATTGGACAGGACCATGACCTTGGTCGGCTTGCCCTCGCGCCCCGGCCAGGTCCAGTGCGGCGCGATCGCCACCACCGGCTGATCATCGACCCAGGCGGCACGGTGGATATCGAATGCGGTCTTGGGGAAGCCGCACAGATCCATGATGCCGAAGAAACTGGCGATGGTCGGCCATTCATAGGGCGTCGGCTCGCCATGATAGTCGAAGCCCGTCCATACGAAGCCGCCCGCGACATAGGGCCGGTCGGCGATCTTCTTCCACGCGACACGGTGGGTCGCGCCCCAGCTCGCCGCCTCGTCGTCATAGCTGGAGGCGATGTGGCGCGCGGGATCGCTCTCGAACGCACCGCGCGTCATGAAGGCGCTGGTATCCTCCGAGCTGGTCATCGGCTTGGTCGGATTGAGTTGATGATAGCGGTCGTAATCGCCCTGATAATAATTGAACCCGGTCACATCGACGACCTGCGCGACGTTGATCGGGTTGAAGAAGGCGCCGTTCATCGCCGCCGTCACCGGGCGGCTGTCGTCCAGCGCGCGGACCCAGTGCGCCATCCGCTTGACCATCTCGACGCCCGAGGGTGTGCCCTGCATCGGCTCCTCGTTGAAGACCGACCACAGGATCACGCTGGGATGATTGCGGTCGCGACGGACCAGCCATTCCAGCTGCGCGCGATACTCGGGCGCGGGATTGAACTGGCGGTTCTCGTCCATCACCACCAGACCCAGCCGGTCACACCAGTCGAGAAGTTCGGGCGTTGGCGCATTGTGGCTGGAGCGGACCGCGTTGCAGCCCATCGCCTTCAACCGCTCCAACCGCCAGCCGATCAGCGCATCGGGGATCGCGGTGCCCACGCCCGCATGATCCTGATGCAGGCAGACGCCCTTCAGCTTGACCGGCTTCTCGTTGAGGAAAAAGCCCTTGTCCGCATCGAAGCGGATGGTGCGAAAGCCGATCGGCACGCGGCGCTCATCGACCATCTGCCCGTCGCGGAGCAGCCGGACATGCAGGGTGTAGAGCGTCGGCCGCTCGATCGACCAGAGCGTCGGGTCGCTGACCGGCAGGTCCAGGGTCGCGGTCCCCTCGTCCAGCGACGGCACGCTCGCCTGTGCCTGACCCGTGGCTACCACGCGGCCCTGCGGATCGAGCAGCCGGGCCTCGACCGTGACCGGGGTTTCCGTGGGGGCGATGCTGGTCAGCGTCGTGGTGACGGGGACATGCCAGCCGCCATCGGCGCGGCGGCGGGGATCGCCATGCACGCCGTCGGTCGCGATCGACACCGGCGCATAGTCGCCCAGCCAGACGTGGCGGTAGAGCCCGGCGCCCTCATACCACCAGCCCTCCATGGCATTGGCGTCGACGCGGACCGCGACGACATTGGCCTCGTCCCCGAACCGCGCGAAAGGCGTCAGGTCGATGCGGATCGCGCTGTAGCCCGAGAAATTGTGCGAGACGACGCTGCCATTGACCCAGACGGTGGCGTTGGTCGCGACGCCGCCGAACTCCAGCTCGATCCGGCGACCGCGAAGCGCGGGGTCCAGCCGGAAGGTGCGGCGATACCAGCCGATGCCGCGTGCGCGATAGCCTTGCGCAACATTGGCGGTCTTCTCGAACGGCTGGAACGAGGCCCAGTCGTGCGGCAGGTCGACCGACTGCCAGTTGCTGTCGTCAAAATCGACCGCCGCCGCACCGCGCGCATTGCCCGCCTTGACCGAGGCATAGGTCGCGTCATGCGTCTCCAGCGGCGCAGGCTCGACATCGCCCTCATGGAACATCCAGCCGCGATCCATCAGCACGCGCGCCGGGTCCTGCACCGGCAGGGCCGCGGGAAGCGTGTCGACCGGTTCGGGCATGGGAAGCGCGCCGGCTCCGTCCGCCGGGCGGCGCCGGGCGGCGAAGACGGGCATGGGAGCGATCCCCCCGACCAGTCCGACGACGGCGCTGCCCAGCAGCAGTTCGCGGCGCGCGACGGTCATGCGGCAATCCTCTCTGGCTTGGCGATACGGGTCTCGACCGGCTTCAGCGCGGCGTCGAGCACCACCCAATCGGCGCGCAGGCCGGGGGCGAGCGAACCACGCTCATGGCTGAGGCCCAGGAACGCCGCCGGATTGGTCGCGGCCATCGCGGCGGCCCGATCGACGGTGATGCGCAACTGCTCCACTGCGTTGGCGACCGCCGAGCCCATGTCGAGGTCGGAACCCGCCAGCGTGCCGTCGGCATAGGTGCACTTGCCGCCCGACACATCGATATGCCGTCCATGCAGGACGAAGTCCTTCTCGACCGCGCCCACCGACGACATCGCATCGGTGACCAGCATCAGCTTGTCGAAAGGCCGCGCCTTCAACGCCAGACGCAGCATCGGCGCGGAGACGTGGAAACCGTCGATGATCAGGCCGCTATAGGGACGCGGATCGTCGAGCGTCGCGCCCGCCAGCCCCGGCACCCGCTGCTGCATCGCGGGCATGGCGTTGTAAAGATGGGTGATGCCCGACAGGCCGACATCGAACGCCGCCATCGCCTGCTCATAGCTCGCCTCGCTATGCCCCGCGCTGACCAGCACGCCCGCCGCGACCAGCCGCTCGATCGTTGCGACCGGCACCCGCTCGGGCGCGATGGTCAGCATGACCTTGCCCTTGCGCGGGCGGGTCAGGACAGCGATCATCTCCTCGTCCAGGTCGCGGAAGCGCGCCGGGTCGTGGATACCTTTCCGCGCCGGGTTGAGCACCGGCCCCTCGACATGGATACCCACGATACCGGGCACCCCGGCCTCGATCGCTTCATCGATGGCGTCGAGCGCGCGGGCGATCTTGTCGGGCGTTTCGCTGACCAAAGTCGGCAGCATCGCGGTGGTGCCATAGACGGCATGCGCCGCCGCCATGGCCGCGATACCGTCCACGTCGAGGCGATCGTTGAACAGCACGCCGCCGCCGCCATTGACCTGCGTGTCGATATAGCCCGGGACGACCCAGCCGCCGTTCAGGTCGATGGTGTCGGCCGAACCCTCGACCGCGCCGATCGACGCGATACGGTCGCCCTGCACGACGATCTCCGCACCCGGCAGGACGCCGCCCGCCGTCGCGATATGACCATTGATGAAGCGGAAGCGGGTCATAGCGTACGGGTCACTTTCTGCAGGTGCGGCGGCGAGTCGGGGTCCATGCCACGGGCGAGCGCCAGCGCCTCGACCATGCGGTAAAAGCTGGCGAGCATCGCAATCGGCTCCAGCGCGGGGTGGCCGGCGACCATCGGCAGCGCACCGCCCTGCCCCGCGACGAACGGCTTGGCACCACGCTCCGCGAACTGGTCGGCGACCGCCTTCACGTCCTCGCCCGCCACGTCCGAGGTGGCGAAGCCCAGCACCGAATAGCCGGGCTCGACGATCCGCATCGGGCCATGGCGCACTTCGGCGGCGCTGAACGGTTCGGCCTGGATCGAGCAGGTTTCCTTCAGCTTCAGCGCGGCTTCCTGTGCCACGCCGTAACCATAACCGCGACCCAGCACGAACATCTGGCTGACCTCGCGCAGGCCTTCGACCGCTGTGGACCAGTCGAGACCCAGCGCCCGTTCGACCTGACCCGGCAGTTCGGCGAGCGCGGCCTCCAGCGTCTCGTCACCGGCCCAGGCGGCGGCGAGCTGTGCCAAGCCGGCCAGCGCGGTCAGGCAGGACTTGGTCGCGGCGACGGCCTTTTCGGGTCCGGCGGACAGCGGCAGGAAGGTGTCGGCACCCGTCGCCAGCGGCGATTCCTCGTCATTGACCAGCGCCACGATATGGGCGCCACCCGCGCGGTACGCCTCGACCGTCGCCAGCAGGTCCGGGCTGCGCCCCGATTGCGAGATGGCGATGACCAGGGCTCCTCGCACCTTCATCGGCGTCTCGAAGATCGATGCCACGGAAGGCGCAGCCGACGACACCGGCACCCCGGTCTTCGTTTCCAGGATATATTTGCCAAAGGTCGCGGCGTGGTCCGACGAGCCACGCGCGATGGTGATGATCACCGGCGGCGGGGCGGCACGCAGCCGCTCGGCCAGCGCCCGGACGGTCGGCGCATTGCGCGCGAGCAGCCGGGCGATCGCCTCCGGCGCCTCCCCCGCTTCCGCTCCCATCAGGGTGCCGGTTCCCGCTTTACCGGCGGTCATCAGTTCAGACATCTGTCAACTCCGCGACGAAATCATAGGCATCACCGCGATAGAAGGACTGGGTATATTCCACCGCCCGTCCATCGCGCAGAAATCCGCGCCGCTCGATCAACAGGCCCGCATGGCCCGGATCGACATTCAGCATCTTCGCATGGTCCGCTCCGAACGGCACCGCACGCAGGCGTTGCAGCGCGCGCACCGGTCGATGCCCCGCCCGATCCAGCGCAGCGTAGAGCGAGCGGTCGACCGCCTCGATCGACGGGAGCGCGAAACCGGCGATGGTCGAAACCTCGACCGCCATCGGCACCTCGTCGGCGAAGCGCACGCGCTGGAACCGATAGACCGGCGCGCCCGGCGACAGGCCCAGCGACAGCGCCTCCTCCGGCGTGACCGTACCCGGTGCGCGGCTGACCCACTGGCTGCTCGGCGTGCGCCCGCGCGCGATCATGTCCTCGGAGAAGGAGGAGAGCTTGGAAAAGCTCTTCTCGACACGCCCCGCGACGAAGGTGCCCGCGCCGCGTCGCCGCGTCAGCAGTCCTTCCTCGACCAGACCGCCGATCGCCTTCCTCACCGTGATCCGCGACACGTCATATTCGATCGCCAGATCACGCTCGGCCGGGATGGCATCGTCCTCCGCCAGCACATTGCCGTTGATCGCGTCGCGCAATAACTGCTGAAGCTGAAGGTATAACGGCGCGGGGTTCCCCTTTCGGAAGGAGCCGACCTGCGCCGAAAATGTCATGGCTGTGCCATCCCCCTTTGCCTGGGCGTCACTCATGCCACGCCCCGCTTCGCCACTTGATCTATCGCAGCCCTACCGGCCGGGCAATAGGTATTATATTTGGCATACATTGGATTTCATTTCCTCCTGATAGCCTGTCGTAGCGCCGCGATCCGCGCGGGGTCTGTTCGTCGTCGGGGGCCCGATGCGAAGCCCATCGCCTCGACCCGCGAATCCCCCCAGGGCTCGCGCATGCTGGCGGAGGCATGGACCGCATCGACCCCGGTCCGGGCGACCAGTTGCGCCGCATTGTCCGCCGAAACGCCCGATCCCGCGATGATCGCGACGCGCCCGCCGGCTGCCGCGACCATGTCCGCTATGACTGGCGCGCCTTGCTCCGCCGTCGCCGCACCGCCCGAGGTCAGCACATGGTCATAGCCCAGTCGCGCCACTGCCTCGACCGCCGCAACGGGGTCCGCGACCAGATCGATAGCGCGGTGGAGCACGATCGCGACGCCCTTCGCCGCATCCCGCCAACGCGCCAACATGTCGAGGTCGAGCTGCCGGTCGTCCGCCATCGCGCCGACCACGACGCCCGCGACACCTTGTGCCACCATGCGCTTGATTTCCACCGTCGCCAGAGCGACATCGCGCTCGTCGTACCGGAAATCGCCATCGCGCGGCCGCACCATGGCATGAACCGGCACACCGGACTCAACCGCGCAGGCGACCAAGGCGGCCGACGGAGTGAGCCCGCCCAGCGCCAGCGCCCCGCACAGCTCGATCCGATCGCCGCCGGCCGCCGCGACGGCGGCCACGCCATCGGCATCGTCGACGCAAATCTCCAACAGCGTCGACCCAATTCGGGACGGTGGTATCGCCATGGCCTGCATCCCCCAAAGTCTCTTATCTACGGCCGCTCCGCCCCTGACACGGCGAACGCCGGGATTCCGTCATTTAAGCAGTACGGGACGCGATGCGCCAGCATAATGGTCCCATGAACCAAACGTCACATTTTTCCCGTTTACGGACCAATGTCATTTTGGTTACAAGTTGGTGTTTCGAGCATACTGTATAAAAAAGATGCCGACGGGAGGATGCCATCCACCTCCCGACCCAAGGATCGACAAGGCTTCGCGAGATGGCGCGACAGCAATTGGGGGGATTTCAGCGTGTTGAGCTTTCGTAGCATCATCCTGACCGCGACCGCACTCGCGGGTATCCAGGGCACCGCCTTCGCACAGACCACCGGCCAGACCGCCGACGCACCGACGCAGACCGCGCCGGGCAGCGATCAGTCCGATAGCAGCGGCGACGTCGTCGTCACCGGCATCCGCAGCAGCCTTCGCAACGCCATCAACGTCAAGCGCGAGGCGAACGCCGTCGTCGACGTGATCACCGCCGAGGACGTGGGCAAGTTCCCCGACCGCAACGTCGCGGAATCGCTGTCGCACATTCCGGGCGTCAGCATCGACCGCCGCTTCGGCGAGGGCGAGAAGGTCGCCATCCTGGGCACCGATCCGGCGCTCAACCGAATGCTGCTCGACGGTCACGCGCTGGCCTCGGCCGACTGGGGCGGCAACGACAACGACCCGTCCAGCCGTACCTTCAACTATTCGCTGCTCGCCCCCGAACTGGTCGACCGGCTCGAAGTCTACAAGTCGCCCGAACCGCGTATCGAGGAAGGCAGCCTGGGCGGCACGGTCATCGTGCGCACCCGCCGTCCGCTCGACCTCGACCCCAACTCGGTCTTCGCCTCGGGCGGCTATTCGTACAATGACCGTTCCGAGAAGGGCAATGTCCGCGCCTCGGGCCTGTATAGCTGGCACAACCAGGCCGACAATTTCGGCTTCCTGGTCGCCGCCACCTATGACCGTCAGAGCCTGACCCGTGCCGGCGTCGAGTTCTTCGGCTATGAGCGCGGCGACGAGCGTTTCTTCCAGACGCAGAAGAATGCGAACGGCGACACGCTGCGCGGGGCCGATGGCCGTCCGCTGCTGATCAACGACGCCAGCGGCCAGCCGCTGCTCAAGAACACCAATGCCACGGTCACCGGCGGCACGCGCCAGGATCTGGCCAATGCCTATCTGCCCTTCGGCATCAACTATGCCTATTTCCAGCAGACCCGCGAGCGCGCCAGCGTGTCGGGCACGATCCAGTATCGCCCCGCCGACAATCTGACGCTGACCCTGAACGGGCTGCACATCGACGGCAACTACAACAATTACAGCCAGTCGATGTACACCATCCCCGGCGCCTGGACCGGCGACGTGCTTCAGACCGCCAATGTCAGCAACGGCACGGTCAACTCGGCCAGCTTCGGCGCGGCCAACAGCCAGTCGTCGCAGCTCGACACGCTGGTCCGCAAGACCAAGCTGAAGACCGACAATCTCAACTTCTTTGCCGATTGGGAAGGCGATGACGGCGCCAAGATCAGCTTCGCTGGCGGCTGGTCGCGCGCGGTCGGTGGCCGCAATCCCGAATATCTGTTCAACGTCCAGACCCGGCTGCCGTTCAGCTATGCGTTCGGGCCGAAGTCGGCGACGGTGAATTATGTCGGCGATCCGACCAACCCCGCCAATTATTTCACCAACCCGAACAACAATGCCGCCACGATCGAGGGCCGCCCGGTCATCGTCAACGGCCAGCCGCTGAACGCCGCGCAGATCGGCGGCCTGGATTACAGCGTCACCACCGACCGCGACATTTACGGCGGCTATGACGCGACCATCCCGGTCGAGTTCGGCCCCTTCACCCAGATCCTGCTGGGCAGCCGCGTGACCGACCACGTCAACCGGCTCGATGCGCGTGGCATCAACACCTATATGACGACCTCGGTGACCGCCGACAAACTGGGCGTGCCGACCCTGGTCACGCCGGGCGGCGTGTTCGACGGGACCGGCGGTTCGGGCAATGCGACCCAGTATCTGAACCTGCCCGACCAGGCGGTGATCGACATCCTGTCCAAGGCGATCAACAGCCCGCTGGTCAACAAGATCGGTGCCTCCACGCGCGTGCGCGAAACGGTCATGGCGTCCTATATCCAGGCGAATTTCGATCAGGGCGGCCTGCGCGGCAATATCGGTGGCCGTCTGGTCTATACCCGCGACCAGTCGCGCTATGCGGTGACGCAGAGCAACCTGCCCAATCCGGTGCCGGTGCCCACCACCACCACCACCGATTATCTGAAGTTCCTGCCCAGCGTGAACCTCGCCTATTCGATCACCCCGCAGGTGATCGTGCGCGGTGCGGTGGCGCGGGTGATCTCGCGTCCGCGCTATGAGGATCTGGCGGCATCGCTGTCGCTCAACAACGTCACCCTCGACGGCGGCGGCGGCAATCCGAACCTGAAGCCGTATGAGTCGACCAATTACGAACTGACGGCGGAATGGTATCCGCGTTCGGGCACGTTGCTGGCGGTCGAACTGTTCCGTCGCGACATCTCGAACTACATCATCAACACGCGCACCAATGCGGTGTATTTCAACACGCTGGCGGGTGCCCTGACCACCTATAACATCAACCAGCCGATCAACGGCGGCAAGGCGACGGTCAACGGTGCGCTGGCGTCGGCCCAGACCGAAATTTGGGGCGGCTTTGGCATCCAGGCGAACTATTCCTATCAGGACAGTTCGACCTCGTCGGTCGACACGACGGGTGCGGCGCTCAACCTGCCCTATCTGTCGCGTCACACCGTCAACGTGATCCCCTATTTCGAGAGCGGGATCTTCCAGGCGCGTCTGAGCTACAATTACCGTTCGAGCTATTTCCGCACGATCGGTCGCCTGGGTTCGCGCGAGATGGTGGCGCCGTACAGCCAGCTCGACTTCTCGGCGGGCGTGAACCTGTCCAAGGAGATCACGCTGACCTTCAACGCCCAGAACCTGCTGGACGAAACCTATTACCAGTATAACGCGACGCCGGATCGTCCGACCGCCTTCTACAAGAACGGCCGGACCTATTCCGCGGCCGTGGCGGTGCGGTTCTAACTTTCCTCTCTTCTTAAGCCCCTCCCGCAGGCGGGAGGGGTTTGGGGAAGGAAAGGCCGCGGGCGATAGTCTCGGTGAGACTCCCTGCCCTCCCCCATCCCCTCCCGCTTGCGGGAGGGGCGTGAGACACACGAAGTTCGGTTCGTCGAGACAGCCCGCCGGTCCCATCGATCGGCGGGCTTTTTATTTGCCCATGACTTGAACCGGTCACGAAACTGCTTTGCCTCTGTCACCGATCTGCGATGTGGGCGTAACAGATGACGGGCATGACAGCATCGACGCCCAAGCGTGGGGGAACGCCGATGCCGATGACCAGCATTCCGATCGATGGCGCATTGCACGAAGACGCCGCCATTCTCGACTTCATCCCCCGCGCGCCGGTCACGCCGGAGCCGGAAGGCAATGAACGCCGCCGTTACCGCACCATCTGGATTTCCGACGTCCACCTGGGCACGCGCGGCTGCAATGCCGAAATGCTGATCGACTTTCTGGATCATGTCGACAGCGAAACCATGTATCTGGTCGGCGATATGATCGATGGCTGGCGACTGAAGAAGAAATTCTACTGGCCCGCCGCGCACAATGACGTGGTCTGGCGTCTGCTCAAGCGTGCCAAGCGGGGCACCCGTGTCGTCTATATCCCCGGCAATCACGACGAAATCTTCCGCCAGTTCACCGGCATGGATTTCGGCGGCATCGCCATCTGCCGCAAGGCGATCCACGAGACGGCGGACGGTCGCCGCCTGCTGATCCTGCATGGCGACGAGTTCGACGCGATCACCCTGGCGCATCGCTGGCTCGCCCATGTCGGCGACTTCGCCTATACCGCGCTGATGGAGGTGAACCGCTGGGTCAACATCGTCCGGCGGTGGATGAAGCGCCCCTATTGGTCGCTGTCCAAGCACGCCAAGGCCAAGGTCAAGAACGCCGTCGCCTTCATCTCGCATTTCGAGGAAGTCGTCGCCCATGCGGCGGGCGCGCGCGGTGTCGACGGGGTGGTGTGCGGCCATATCCACACCGCAGAAATCCGTGAGATCGGCGGCGTCACCTATTATAATGACGGCGACTGGGTGGAGGGTTGCACCGCGCTGGTCGAGCATTTCGACGGCACGATGGAAATCCTGCACTGGGGCGATGAGATGGAGGCGAGGCGCAATCTGCCGACGGTCGCCGCCATCGCCGCCTGAACGAGAGGGGCGGACGGGTCATGCGCATCGCGATCGTTACCGACGCCTGGTCGCCGCAGGTGAACGGCGTGGTCCGCACGCTGCAATCGGTGGCGGCGGAGTTGCGCGCGATGGGGCATGACCTGTCGATCGTCTCGCCCGATCTTTACGCCTCGGTCCCCTGCCCCACCTATCCCGAAATCCGCCTGGCGCTGCCCAGGCCGGGCGAGGTCGGGCGGACGCTGGCGGCGTTCCGGCCCGAAGCGGTCCATATCGCGACCGAGGGGCCGCTGGGGCTGTCGGCGCGCCGCTGGTGCCTGAGCCGGGGGCTACCCTTCACCACCGCCTATCACACCCAGTTTCCCGAATATGTCGCGGCGCGCATCCGGGCGGTCAGCCCCGAATTGGTGTGGCGCTATGTCCGCTGGTTCCACGCGCCCTCGGCCGCGATCCTCGCCTCGACGCCCAGCGTGGCGCGGGCGCTGGCGGCGCATGGCCTGCCACAAAGCCGCCATTGGGGGCGCGGCGTCGATACCGGCCTGTTCCGCCCCGATGGCCCGTGCGACGCCTTCGTCCGCGCTCTGCCGGGCCCGGTGCAGCTTTATGCGGGCCGGGTCGCGGTGGAGAAGAACATCGCCGCCTTCCTCGCGACCGATATAGCGGGGTCGAAGGTCGTGGTCGGCGACGGCCCGGCGCGCGCGGCCCTGGCGGCGGAATATCCGCAGGTGCACTTCCTGGGCGCGAAGTTCGGCGAGGATCTGGCGGCGATCTACCGCGCGGGGGATGCCTTCATCTTTCCGAGCCGGACCGACACCTTCGGGCTGGTGATGATCGAGGCGCTGGCGTGCGGCACGCCCGTCGCCGCCCTGCCGGTGCAAGGGCCTCTGGATGTGCTGACCCCCGAAGTCGGGGTGATGGACGAGGCACTGGATCAGGCGATCGCCAAAGCCCTGGCGCTTGATCGCGGGACATGTGCGGCATACGGCCAAAGCTTCACCTGGCGGGCGAGCGCCGAACAGTTTCTAGCCGCCCTCGCCCCCATCGGCCAAAGCCTGCGCGCGGCGGCGTAAATCTCCTCCCCGGCACGTCGAGGTGGCAGGCCGAAAGCCTGACGGAGCGGGGCTTCCACACAGGTCGTCCTCTGCCGCACGCCCCCTCCACCAGCCTGCGGCTGGTCCCCCTACCCGTACCGGGGAGGACCAACCACCCGTCTCATCACCCCGAAAACCCGCTTAACGGGTTGAACCACCCTTGCCGCCCATGTCATTCATGGGCCTCGCGCGATTCGGGGCGGGTTCGGCCCGCCTGTCGCTGATCCTTCGGTCGTGCCGCTCGTCGCCATGGCCGCTCCAACCGCTGCACCCGAAAGGTCCCCGATTGGACGTCATTACGCTCAGCCTGTTTCTCCTGCTCGCCGTGGTGTTGAGCGGCGTCATCTCTCGCCTGTTGCCCTCGGCGCTGCCACGCCCGCTGGTCCAGATCGCGCTCGGTGCGGTGATCGGCGGCATCGCGCAGATAAGGGTGGAGCTCGATCCGGAAATCTTCTTCCTGCTGTTCGTCCCGCCGCTCCTCTTCCTCGACGGCTGGCGCATTCCGAAGGACGAGCTGTTTCGCGACGCGGGCGCGGTGCTGGGACTGGCGCTGGGGCTGGTGTTCCTGACGGTGCTGGGCATGGGGTTGTTCATCCACTGGATGATCCCGGCCATGCCCTATGCGGTCGCCTTCGCGCTCGCCGCCGTGGTGTCGCCCACCGACCCGATCGCGGTGTCCGCCATCGCGCAGAAGGCGCCGATCCCCAAGCGGATGATGCACATTCTGGAGGGCGAGTCGCTGCTCAACGATGCGTCGGGTCTCGTCTGCCTGCGCTTCGCGGTGGCGGCGGCGCTGACGGGGACGTTTTCACTGACCGGAGCGGGCCTGACCTTCCTGTGGATGGCGGTGTCGGGCGTCGGCCTTGGCGTCGCGATCGCCTGGGGCACGATCACCGCCAAGGGGCTGTTCGCGCGCCGTTTCGGCGATGACAGCGGGTCGAACATCCTGGTCAGCCTGTTGATCCCCTTCGCCGCCTATCTGGTCGCCGAGCATATCGAAAGCTCGGGCGTGCTGGCGGCGGCGGCGGCGGGTATCGCCATGTCCTTCACCAATGTCTCCTCCGGGGCCAAGGCCGCGACCCGCATCCGGCGCCAGGCAGTGTGGGACATGCTGCAATTCACTCTGAACGGCATCATCTTCGTGCTGCTCGGCGAGCAATTGCCGCAGGTGTTTGCCGGGGCGCGCGACACGGTGATGCTGACCGGGCATGACAGCGTCTGGTGGCTGGGCCTGTATGTGCTGGCGATCGTCGCGGGGCTGGCGGCTTTGCGCTTCGCCTGGACCTGGGTGGCGCTGCGCCTGACCCTGTTCCGCCAGCGGCATCTGCCCAACCCGACCAGCCCGCCGCGCCGGATCATCACCGCCATGTCGGTGGCCGGCGCGCGCGGCGCGATCACGCTGGCGGGTGCGCTGACCCTGCCGCTGACGCTGGGCGATGGCACGCCCTTCCCCGCGCGCGATCTGGTGATATTCCTGGCCTGCGGGGTGATCCTGTCTTCGCTGATCATCGCCAGCCTGACCCTGCCGCTGTTGTTGCGCGGACTTGCCTTGCCCACCGAGGACGGGGCCAGCGAAATCGACCGAACCCGCGTCGCCGCCGCCAAGGCCGCCATCGCCGAACTGGAGCGGCTCCAGCACGAAATGGCGGAGGGGCGCGACGATGCCGACCAATATGTCGAGATCGCCTCGCGCCTGATGGACGGCTATCGCAGCCGGATCGACACGCTGGAAGGCGACTTCGATCCCGATGCCAAGCGTTTCGAAGAGGTAGAACGAAAGATGCGCCTCGCCGCGATCCGCGCCGAGCGGCGGGTGGTGTTCGAAATGCTCAATGCGCGGATGATTGGCTCCGGCACGGCACAGAAACTGGGGCGTGAACTCGATCTGATCGACACGCGCCTCTCCGCGCAAAGCTGACACCGCCGTCATCTTTGCGCTTGCGCGGTCGCGAAAATTATCGTGTCTCGCCAACGGGCTTTTGCATCGGGGGGGGATGGGATGCACGCGCAGGTCGGGGAAAGCTGTCGGAATTGCGGTGCGGCGCTGGTCGGGCATTATTGCCATGAATGCGGCCAGTCGTCGCATATCCACCGCACGCTGGGCGCATGGTGGCATGATTTCAGCCATGGCGTCCTGCATATCGAGGGGCAGGTGTGGCGCACCATCGCCTTCCTGTTCACCCGCCCCGGCGAACTGACCCGGCGCTATATCGCGGGCGAGCGGCGGCGCTTCCTGTCGCCGCTGGCGCTGTATCTGTTCGGCGTCTTCCTGCTCTACATCGCCTATTCGATATTCGGCGGGTTCGGGTCGATCAACGCCCCCGACGCGCAGGAAGCGGCGACCGAAATCCATGCGGAGGCGGTCAAGACGCAGGGCCAGATCGCCGCGATCGACCGCCAGCGATCGAGCATCCTCGCCGACAAGGGCGATGTCGCGACGGTCGACCGGGAGCGTGCGCGGCTGGCGGAGCGCTATCGCCAGCTCGAACTGACCAGCACCGCATTGGGCGGCGCGACGAAAGCGAGTGCGTCCGGCCATGGCGAGCAGGAAAGCCCGGTCATGACCGGCTGGAAATCGCTCGACGAGAAGCTGGCCCATGCCATTCGCGACCCGGAGTTCCTCCTCTTCAAGATGGAGGCCAATGGCTATAAATTCTCTTGGGCGCTCATCCTGTTGTCGATGCCCTTCATGGGGCTGATCTTCATCTGGAAGCGCGGCGTGGCGATGTTCGACCATGCGGTCTTCGTCACCTATTCGCTCAGCTTCGTCAGCCTGTTGCTCGCGGTGATGATCCTGTGGACGAAACTGGCGCATCTGCCGGGCGAGGCCGTCCTGCTGCTCGCTTTCCCGGTCCATCTCTTCTTTCAGACGCGCGGGGCCTATGGGCTGGGCTGGCTGTCCGGACTGGTCATGACCATCATACTCTGCGTGATGGCTCAGGTCGTTCTGCTGCTCTGGGTGATCGGATTGCTGGCGCTCGGTATCGCGCACTGAACCCGCCGATCGCCCATCAATCGGTTGTATTGGCGGTGTGATGCTCGCGACCTCATAAAAGGGTGGACGCCCTTGGTCCGCCTTGTCATGATACCAAAACATATCATGAGAATACCGGCGTACGATAAGCCGGTGAGCAAAGGGGGATGCGGGTGTCGAAGAAGAGCCTGACATTATGGGGAATTTCACCCGTCGGCTGGCCTCGCACGGTCCCCATGGCCGGACGGAACCGGCATTCCTCTTCCACCGCCCTCGCCGCGCCGCACCCGGTGCCCGCGAGGCCGTCAGCCTTTGGGGACATCCGCTTGAAACATCGCCTCGGCCTGATCCTGGCCGCGCTCGCCCTGCCTTTCCCCGCGCTGGCCGCGCCCAAGACGGTGGCGACGCTCGACCGCTGGCAGGTGCGGATCGATCCGAAGGATGCAGAGGCCGCCCGCGCGCATCCGCAGGCCGCGAACTGGCTGGCCGCGACCGTGCCCGGCAGCGTGCAGCAGGACCTGATCGCCGCGAAGATCGTGCCCGATCCCTATAAGGGCGCGAACGAAGCCCCGATCCAATGGGCGGGCCTGACCCGCTGGCAGTATCGCACGACGCTGGACGTCACGCCGGAGATGCTCCGCCGCGATCATCTGGACCTGGTGTTCGACGGGCTCGATACCTTCGCCACCGTCAGCGTGAACGGCCAGACGCTGCTCTCCGCCGATAACGCCCATCGCCGCTGGCGGGCCGATGCCAAGCCGCTGCTGAAGGCAGGCGCCAACGAGATCATCGTCACCTTCGCCTCGCCGATCAAGACGCTCCAGCCGATGGTCCTGGCCGAGAAGCATCCGCTGCCCGGCGAGTACGACTCCCCCTATGGCGACGAGCCCAAGGGGGTGCAAACCTCGCCCTATATCCGCAAGCCGAAATACCAATATGGCTGGGACTGGGCACCGCGCATCGTCGATATCGGCATCTGGCGCTCGGTCCGGCTGGAGGCGTGGGACGCGGCGCGGATCGACAATCTCCGCATCGAGCAGGAAGCGCTGACGGATGCCGAGGCGCGAATCCTCGCTCGTGCCTCGGTGGTCGCCGACCGTGCGCAGACGGGGCGAATGGACGTGACTGTCACCGGTCCCGATGGCCGCCGCATCCGGGTCCGTCGCGAGGTGGCGCTCCAGCCGGGCGAGAATGACGTGGTCTTGCCCGTCACGATTACCCGCCCACAGCGCTGGCAGCCGATCGGCTTCGGCGCGCATCCGCTCTACACCGTCAACGCCGCGCTGGCCGGGGCCGATGCCGTCGAGAAGCGCACCGGCCTGCGCACCGTCGAGCTGGTTCGCAAGGACGGCAGCTTCGGCCTGAAAATCAACGGCAATGTGATCTTCGCCAAGGGCACCAACGTCATCCCCTTCGACGCCTTCCCCGCGCGCGTCGCCGCCGCCACCGAGCGGCAGATGCTGGAAAAGGCCGTCGCCGCGAACATGAACGTCGTCCGCATCTGGGGCGGCGGCTATTACCCGGAGCACAGCTTCTACGACGCCGCCGACGAGCTGGGCCTGATGGTCTGGCAGGACTTCATGTTCGGCGGTGCCGTGACGCCCCCCGACGCCAAGTTCCGCGAGAATGTCCGGGTCGAGGCCGAGGAACAGGTCGCGCGCCTGCAAGCGCATCCTTCGCTCGTCATCTGGGCGGGCAATAACGAGGTGCTGTCGGGCTGGGAAAACTGGTCGGATCGCAAAGCGTTCAAAAAGGCGGTCGGCCCCGATGAGCAGGAGCGGATCGGCACCGGCATGGCGGTGCTGTTCGACCGCGTGCTGCGCGAGGCTGTGACGAAATATTCGCCCGGCATCCCCTATTGGCCGGGCTCGCCCTCGACCGATTATGAGGGGCCAACCGACACCGACAAGGACGGCGACCGCCATTTCTGGGATGTCTGGTCGGGCTCCAAGCCGGTTGAGCGCTACACCGACAGCTGCCCGCGCTTCATGTCGGAATATGGCTTTCAGGCTTTCCCTGACCTGTCGACCATTGCGACCTTCGCCGATCCGGCGGACTTCCGCATCGACAGTCCGGTGATGAAGGCGCACCAGAAGTTCCTGGCGGGCGAAGGCAACGACCGCATCACCTTCTATCTGAAGCAAAATCTGCGCGACCCTCGCGACTTCGCCGATCTGGTCTATCTTTCCCAGGCGATGCAGGCGCGCGCCATCGGCCTCGCCGCGCGCCATCACCGCGCCTGCCGCCCGGTGACGTTGGGCTCGCTCTACTGGCAGCTCAACGACAGCTGGCCCGCGATCAGCTGGTCGAGCATCGACTGGACCGGGCATGACAAGATGCTCCAGCACGAGGTCCGCCGCTTCTTCGCCCCACAGACCATCGTGGCCGAGACGAAGCCTGGCGCGACGCGGATCGCGCTGGTGTCCGACGCTACGACGCCCAAGCCGCTTGGCTGGCGCGTCACCGGCTATGGCATGGACGGCCGCAAGCTCGGCTCGCAATCGGGCAGCGTGACCATGGCGGCCAGCTCGGCCAGTGATGTCGCGATGATCCCCGATGCAACGCTGTTCGCCGGGGCCGCGCCGGAAAGCAGCTATGCCGTCGCCGAACTGTTCGACGGCGAAAAGGCCATCGCCCGCCAGATCATCGAGCGGAAGGTGCCGCGCGATATGGCCTATCCCGCCCCCGGTATCGTCGCGCGCTGGGCGGGGAAGCAGCTGACCCTCACCGCCCGCAACCTCGCCCGGCAGGTGCAGGTCAATTTCGGCACCATCGCCGCCGAGCCGTCCGACGACGGATTCGACCTGTTGCCCAGCGAGAGCATCACGCTCACCATCCAGAGCGACGCGGACGCCGCCACGCTGGCGCGCGAGCTCAAAATCTACACCCTCGGCCCGAAGGACGCCCAGTGATCCCCTTCCTCCTCCTCGCCGCCGCCGGTCAGGCCGCCGCTCCCGCCCTTCCGCCCGAGGCACAGAAGCTCAGCATTGCACAAAAGGCGGCGCAGCTGGTCAACGAGGCTCCGGCCGAGCCCGCGCTCGACCTGCCCGCCTATGACTGGTGGAGCGAAGGGCTGCACGGCATCGCGCGCAACGGGCCGTCGACCGTCTTTCCGCAGGCGATGGGCATGGCTGCCACCTGGGACACCGCGCTGATCCAGAAGGTCGGCGATGTCGTCGCCACCGAGGCGCGGGCCAAGTTCAACAGCCAGCCGATCAACGCCGATCGTGGGCTGTATCAGGGCCTGACCATCTGGTCGCCCAACATCAACATCTTCCGCGATCCGCGCTGGGGTCGGGGCCAGGAAACGTACGGCGAGGACCCGTTCCTCACCAGCCGTATCGGCATCGCCTTCGTGCGCGGCCTTCAGGGCCCGGACCTGAAGCACCCCAAGGTGATCGCGACCGTCAAACATCTGGCGGTCCATTCGGGCCCAGAGGGCGGGCGCGACAGTTTCGACGTGATGGTGTCCCCGCGCGATCTGGAGGCAACCTATCTCCCCGCCTTCCGCGCGACCATCACCGAGGGGCAGGCGCTGTCGCTGATGTGCGCCTATAACGCGATCCACGGCACGCCGGTCTGCGCCAACCCGATGCTGCTGACCCAGCGCCTGCGCCGCGACTGGGGTTTCAACGGGCTTGTCGTGTCGGACTGTGATGCGGTCGGCAATATCTGGATGTTTCACCATGCCCAGCCCGATGCGCCTGCCGCTGCGGCGGCGGCACTGCGGGCGGGGACCGACCTGAACTGCGGCAAGGCCTATCTGGCGCTGCCGGAAGCGGTGACGCGCGGCCTGATCACCGAAGGCGAGATCGACACCGCATTAGCCCGAGCGCTGGCGGTTCGACACATGCTGACCGACAATTCCCCCTGGAACCGGATCAAGCCCAGCCAGCTCGGCACCCCCGCCAACCGCGCGCTGGCGCTGGAGACGGCGCGCAAGGGCATCATCCTGCTCGACAATCCGAACGATATGCTGCCGCTCAAGGGCAAGAAGCTCGCCGTGTTCGGCGCCAACGCCGACGATCTGGGCGTGCTGGAGGGCAATTACCACGGCACCGCGATCGACCCGGTGACGCCGCTGGAGGGCATGCGCGCGAAGTTCGGCCGCGACATTCGTTATGCGCAGGGCTCGGTGCTGGCCGAGGGCGCGTTCGTCGGCGTCCCCGAAACCGCGCTGTCAGCGAACGGCAAGACCGGCCTTGCCGTCGAGACATTGGGCGCGAACGGCCAGTGGTCGGTGGCCGGACAGGATCGCCGCATCGACTTCAACTACACCAAGACTGCGCCCTTCCAGCGCCGCTGGACCGGCACGCTGACCCCGCCGGGACCGGGCCAGTATCGCCTGCGTCTCGACGGCCCCGCCTGCTGGCATGCCTGCCCGGCGCATGACGCGGTGAAGCTCTATATCGACGACCGGCTGGTCGTCGATGATGTGATCGGCGGCAAGAAACTGGAAACCACCATCGACGGCTCGGCCCCGCGCCGTATCCGGGTCGAGATCGACCATAAGGGCGGCGACGAAGGCTTCCGCCTGCAATGGCTCCCCCCCGCCGAAGCCATGACCGCCGAGGCGTTGAAGGTCGCAGGCAACGCCGACGTGCTGGTCGCGGTCGTCGGCCTGTCGCCCGATCTGGAGGGCGAAGCGCTGGGCGTATCGGTCCCCGGCTTCGCGGGCGGCGACCGCACCGACATCGTGCTGCCCGAAATGCAGCGCAAACTGCTGGCCGCACTTCAGGCGACCGGCAAGCCGGTGGTCGCCGTGATCGTGTCGGGCTCGGCCGTCTCGCTCGGTGATATCAAGCCTGCCGCAACGCTGGCGGCCTTCTATCCGGGTGCCGAGGGCGGCACCGCGCTGGCCGAAATCCTGTCGGGCGAGGTGAACCCCTCGGGTCGCCTGCCCGTCACCATCTACCAGTCGACCGCCGACCTGCCCGCCTTCGCCGATTATGGCATGAAGGAGCGGACCTATCGCTACTTCACCGGCAAGCCCGCCTGGGGCTTCGGGCACGGCCTGAGCTACACGAAGTTCGATTATGGCCAGCCGACGGTCACCGCCAGCGTGGCGGCGGGCCAGCCGGTCCAGGTCGCGGTGCAGTTGCGCAATATCGGCCAGCGGGCCGGCGAAGAGGTCGCGCAGGCCTATCTGGTCCCACCCGCCACCGACGAAAAGCCGGTGCTGACCGATCCCGTGCTGCAACGCCAGCTCGTCGGCTTCACCCGTGTCGCGCTCAAGCCCGGCCAGGCAGGCACCGCGCGCTTCACCATCGACCCGCGCCTGATGAGCCAGGTCTGGCGCGACGGTAGCCGCCGCATCCTGCCGGGAACCTACAAGCTCTATATCGGCGGCGGCCAGCCGGGCGACGGCGCAGGCCAGTGGACCCAGTTCACCGTCACCGGTCAGGCGCAGGACCTGCCCAAGTGACGCCCAATCGTCGTCAGTTGATGGCAGGGGCAGCGGCCCTCGCCACCACGCCCGCCTTCGCTGCCGCCCCCTCTTTCGTCAGCAAGCGCCCCGCCGTCGCCGACCGCCGCTTCGTGTCAAAGGGGGTCGAGGCGGAGATCACCCGCGTCTCGAAGATGATCGCCGATCCCGAACTCCGCTGGATGTTCGGGAACTGCTATCCCAACACGCTCGACACGACCGTGCTGTCGCTGGGCGAGGTGAACGGCAAGCCCGATGCCTTCGTCATCACCGGTGACATTCCCTGCCTGTGGCTGCGGGACTCGGCGGCGCAGTTGCGGCCCTATCTGCATCTGGTGAAGCGCGACCCGGCACTCGGGCGGCTGTTCCGCGGGCTGATCGGGCGGCAGGCGCGGTCGATCCTGATCGATCCGTACGCCAACGCCTTCATGCAGGACCCGAGTGCCAAGACCAACCTGGGCTGGGCGCTGAAGGACGATACCGACATGAAGCCCGGCGTCGCCGAGCGGAAATGGGAGATCGACTCGCTCTGCTACGCGATCCGGCTGGCCTATGGCTATTGGCGCGAGACGGGGGATACGACGCCGTTCGATGCCGAGTGGAAAGCCTCGGCGCGGGCCATCGTGAAGACCTTCCGCGAGCAGCAGCGCAAGGACGGCCCCGGCCCCTATCGCTTCCGCCGCTCCGCGCCCGAGCCGACCGAGACGCTCTATCGCGGCACCGGCCTGCCGACGCGACCGAACGGCATGATCCATTCTGGCTTCCGCCCCTCGGACGACGCCTGTCTCTATGGCCAGTTCATCCCCGCCAATCTGTTCGCGATGACGACGTTGCGCGAGCTGGCAGCGCTGTCGAACGCGGTGGGCGAGGCCGTACTGGCGCAGGACGCCACCACGCTCGCCGACGAGGTTGAGGGCGCGCTCAAGCAGTTCGGCACCATGACGCTGCCGAGCGGCGAGCGGGTCTGGGCCTATGAAGTAGACGGGTTCGGCAATGCCGTCTTCATGGACGACGCCAATGTGCCCTCGCTGTCGGGCCTCGCCTATCTCGGCTGCGTCGATCCCGCCGATCCGCTGTGGCAGCGCACCGTCGCCGCCTGCTGGAGCAAGAACAACCCCTGGTATTTCGAGGGGCGCGCGATCAGCGGCATCGGCGGCCCGCATACCGGGCCGGGCCAGGTCTGGCCGATGTCGGTCATCACCCGCGCGCTGACCTCGACCGATCCGGCCTTGCTGCGGTCGAGCCTCGCCATGATCCGGCGCTCGCACGGGAATACCGGCTTCATTCACGAAGGGGTCGATATCGACGATCCCACCAAGTTCACGCGCGACTGGTTCGCCTGGGCCAATGGCCTGTTCGGCGAGCTGGTCGTCCATGTCGCGGCCACGAGGCCCGAAGTCCTGCGGGAGACCTTTGCATGATCCTCAGCCGCCGCTCGCTCCTCGCCGGAACCGCGCTCGCTGCCCTTCCCATTCGCGGGGTGATGGCCACCGCGCCCGCGCTACCGGCGCGACCGAACTTGTTCGTCGGGACGGGTGGCGACGGCCATACCTATCCCGGCGCGGTCCTGCCCTTCGGCATGGTGCAGTTGAGCCCCGATACCGATGTCGAGCGCTGGGACACCTGCTCGGGCTATCATCACGGCGACGGCTCGATCATGGGGTTCAGCCATACCCATTTGTCGGGCACCGGTATCGGCGACATGCTGGACGTGCTGGTCGTGCCGACGCGCGGGGAGTTGAAGCTGGTGCCGGGGCCGCTGTCCAACCCGGACGAAGGCTATCGCCAGCGTTATTCCGACGAGATGGCCGAACCCGGCTATTACCGGGTGAAGCTGGAATCCGGTGTTCTCGCAGAACTGACCGTGACCGAGCGCACCGGCTGGCACCGCTATACCTATCCCAAGGGACCGGGCCATGTCCTGATCGACCTGTCGCATCTGGTCCTCGACAAGACCGATGCCAAGCCGCTGATCACCGATGCCGAGCTGACCATCGAGCCGGACGGCACGATCACCGGCACCCGCCGCGTGTTCCGCTGGGCCAAGGGGCGGCGCATCTTCTTCGCGATGCAGCTGTCGAAGAAGCCGAGCCGCATTCAGCTTTACGGTGACAATGACGCGCCCGCCAACGGCACCGCCGTCAAGGGCAACCGCCTGAAGGCCGCGCTGTTCTTCGATGAGCTGGGCGATGCGCCGCTGCTGATCCGCTGCGGCATTTCGGCGGTCGATGTGGCGGGGGCGAAAGCCAATCTGGCGGCGGAGGCATCACACTGGGACTTCGGTCGCGTGCTGGAGGCGGCGCAGCGTCGCTGGGCGAGTGCGCTGGGCGGCGTCCGCGTCGAAGGCGGAACGCCGGATCAACAGACCATCCTGGCCTCCGCCAATTATCATACGCTGATCGCGCCGACGCTCTTCTCCGACGTGGACGGCCGCTATGTCGGCCTGGACGGGCAGATTCATACCGTACCTGCCGGGCAGTCCGCCTACAGCACCTATTCCACCTGGGACACGTACCGCGCGCTCCACCCCTGGCTGATCCTGACCCAGCCCGCCCAGGCCAAGAAGCTGATCGATGACGTCATCCGCCAGACCCAGCAGAGCGCCTATGGCCCGCCCGTCTGGACCTTGCAGGGCAAGGAGACCGGCATCATGATCGGCTGGCACGGCACCCCGATCATGGCCGAGGCGATGGTGAAGGGCATTCCCGCCGACTATGCCTCTGCCTGGCCCGGCATCGCCAAGCGCAGCTTCGACTTCTCCGCGCCCGATCTGGACAATAGCAAGGGCCGCGATCTGTATGACGCTAAAGGCTATGTTCCCGCCGACATCTGGTTCGAGAGCGTCAGCCGGACCCAGGAATATGCCTATGACGACTGGGCCGCGTCGCACATCGCGCGGAAGGTCGGCAAGACGGCGGAGGCCGACCGCCTCCTTAAGCGCTCCGGCAATTGGCGCAACGTCATCGATCCCACGATCGGCTTTGCGCGTCCGCGCTTCGATGACGGCAGCTGGTGGAAGGATTATGATCCGATCCAGCTGGGTCACATGCCCAAGCCCTGGTGGCGCGACTATACCGAGGCGAATGGCTGGCAGGCGACCTTCCTGAACCAGCATGACGTCTATGGCCTGATCCGCCATATGGGCGGCGACGCGAAGTTCGAGGCCAAGCTGGACGCGCTGTTCAGCGCGCCCTCGACGCTGCCCAAGAACGCGCCGCCGGACATTTCCGGGCTGGTCGGCCAGTACGCGCATGGCAACGAGCCGGACCAGCATGTTGCCTATCTCTATGCCTATGTCGGCGCGCCTTGGAAAACCCAGCGCATGGTCCGCCGCCTGCTGACCGAGATGTACAAGAACGCGCCCGACGGCATCATCGGCAATGACGATTGCGGCCAGATGAGCGCGTGGTTCCTGTTCTCGTCGCTCGGCTTCTATCCGGTCGATCCGGTCAGCGGCGCGTACGTCTTCGGCAGCCCGCTGTTCGAACGGGCGCAGGTTTCGCTGGGCGGGGCCAGGACCCTGGTCGTCGAGGCGAAGGGCAATCGGCCCGACACGCCCTATGTCCAGTCGGTGGCGTGGAACGGCCGCCCCTGGACGAAGAGCTGGATCGACCATGCCACGCTCGCGAAGGGCGGCACCCTGTCCTTCGTGATGGGCGCGAAGCCCAACCCTGCCTTTGGTCGCGATCCCAAGGACCGGCCACCGTCCTTCGACCACCTGCCCGCCTGATCCCTCCCGGAGCCGACCCAACAATGACCGATTTCTCCCGCCGTGCCGTCCTCGCCTCCGGGCTGGTCGCCTCCGCCGCGCCCGCCTTCGCGCAAAAGGGAGCGGGTGCGCCCGCCCCTTATGGCGCGGTCCCCTCGGCGCGGCAGTGGCGCTGGCACCAACGCGAGCAGTACGCCTTCATCCACTTCGCCATGAACACCTTCACCGACAAGGAATGGGGCTATGGCGACGAAGACCCCAAGATGTTCAACCCCACCGATTTCAGCGCCGACCAGATCGTCGGGGCGGCCAAGGCGGGGAATCTGAAGGGCATCATCCTGACGGCGAAGCATCATGACGGCTTCTGCCTGTGGCCGACCAGGCTGACCGAGCACTGCATTCGCAACTCGCCGTACAAGAACGGCCAGGGCGATATCGTCCGCGAAATGTCCGACGCCTGCAAGCGGGCGGGACTCGCCTTCGGCATCTATCTCTCGCCCTGGGATCGCAACCATCCGCAATATGGGCGACCCGCTTATGTGGAATATTTCCGCAAGCAGGTGGTCGAGCTCTGCACCGGCTATGGCGAGCTGTTCGAATTCTGGTTCGACGGGGCCAATGGCGGCGACGGCTATTATGGCGGCGCGCGAGAGACGCGGCAGATCGACGCACCCAAATATTACAACTGGCCCTCGATCATCGCGCTGGTCCACCAGCATCAGCCCATGGCCTGCACCTTCGATCCACTGGGCGCGGATATTCGCTGGGTCGGTAATGAAGACGGCGTGGCGGGCGATCCCTGCTGGCCGACCATGCCGAATCATCCGTACGTCCAGACCGAGGGCAATTCGGGCGTGCGCGGCGGAGCGCTCTGGTGGCCCGCCGAAACCAACACCTCGATCCGGCCCGGCTGGTTTTATCACGCAGACGAGGACTCCAAGGTCCGCTCCCCTGAGAACTTAGTCGGCTATTTCGACACCTCGGTCGCGCGCGGCACCAACATGAACCTGAACCTGCCGCCCGACCGGCGCGGCCGCATTCCCGATCAGGACGTGAAGATTCTGAAGAGTTTCGGCGACGCGATCCGCGCCAGCTTCGCGACCGACCTGGCGCAAGGCGCGGTGGCGAGCGCAAGCCATGTGCGCGGAAAGGGCTATGAAGCGGCCAAGGTGCTCGACGGCAACCGCGACACCTATTGGTCCGCCCCCGACGGTGTGACCATGCCCAGCCTGACGCTCGACCTGCCGCCCGGTCGCGCCTTCGACCTGATCCGCATCCGCGAATACCTCCCGCTCGGCGTCCGCGTCACCCGCTTCGCGGTCGATGCCGAGGTGAACGGCGCATGGCAGCAACTCGCCGAACATGAGTGCATCAGCGCACAGCGGATCATCCGCCTGCCCGCCCCCGTCACCGCGCGGCGCGTCCGCCTGCGCATCGTCGACGCCCCCGTGTGCCCGGCAATCAGCGAGTTGTCCCTGTTCCGCAGCGTCGCGCCGGTCCCCGTCCCCGCCATCGTGTCGAGCGACCCGACGGTCATGGATACCAAGGGCTGGACTATCGTCTCAGCTAGCGCGCCGGGGGCGGAAAAGCTGCTCGACAATGACGCCAAGACCATCTGGGTCCAGCCCGCGCCGGTTCCCGGCAAGCCCGCCCGCGTCACGGTCGACATGGGCCGGGTTCAGGACGTCGCGGGCTTCAGCCTGACGCCCTCGCGCCAGGTGATGATCGATGCCGCCCCGCCGCGCGGCTATGTCGCCGAGACGAGCGTCGATGGGAAAAACTGGACCCCGGCGGGCGCGGGCGAATTCTCCAATATTGCCTATGCGCTTTCGACCCAGCGGCTGCCCTTCACCAGCATCCGCCCGGTCCGCTATCTGCGGCTGACCTTCGCGGAAATGTCCAAGGCCGCTGAAAAGCTGGCGATCGCTGGGATTGGCGGCTTCACCAAGCGCTGACCCGCAGCGCCGGTCACCACCCCAGCCGGAGGGGTGGCAAGCGGCACGATCCGGTCGCTGGTCGCATCGGGTGCTTCCGATGCGGCCAGCGCACCGTCGCGGATCAGCGTTAACGATCAACCGCCGCTCGCCCGACCGGCCCGACCAAACTTGATAAAGATCAAGATCGGAGCGACGAAAACCATCGTCGCCCCACCCCCCGATAAATCCCTGAAACGGCTGGGAGCCAATCAATATTACTAACGTTCTTGCTCCATAACGAAAGGGGCGAGATTGTTCATCCTGCATCTGGCACTTGGCGGCTGCCTTAAATCGCCGCCTGTCCATTATGGCATCACCGCCGACACCGGCGGCCATATCGCCTATATTCTCGATGCAGCGATCGCCCAGGCGGATCATGTCGATACAGACCAAGTCTCGATCGTCACCCGGCTGTTCGAGGATCTGGCGCTGGACCGCGAACATGGCCTGGCCAGTGAGCGGATTTCGCCCAAGCTGACCATCGACCGGATCGCGACGGGCGATCACCGCTATCTCGAAAAGGAAGCGCTGGCCAACGACCTGGCGGCATTTACCGAGGCATTCTGCGCGCATCTGGAAGGCTTGCCGCGCCTGCCCGACGTGATCCACGCGCATTTCTCCGACGCCGCCGCCGTTGCGGCGGAAGCGCGGCGCCGCTTCGCCATCCCCTTCATCTACACCCCCCATGCGCTAGGCATCGACAAGCGCAAGCATCAGGGCAACAGCCCCGCATTGGACGGCCGGATCGCCGCCGAACGCAGCGCCATCGCCGGGGCCGATGCGATCATCGTCTCCACCCGCGACGAGGCGGAGCGGCAGGTCCATGCCTATGCCGCGCCGGTCACGGGCCGCATCCACTGCATCCCGCCCGGCGTCCCCAGCCGCGACGCCAGCCCGATCAGCCGCCCCTCTCTGTCCGAACGGCTCGACACCATGCTGGCCGACCCCGCCAAGCCGATCGTGCTGGCGATCGCGCGGCCCGTCGCCAAGAAGAATCTGGGCGCGCTCGCCCGCGCCTATGCCGCCTCGCCCGCGCTTAGGGACGCCGCCAATCTGGTCATCCTGGCCGGACAGCATGAAGGTCCCGGATCGCCCGAGGAACGCGCGGTGCTGGCCGAGCTTCAGGCGCTGGCGCAAAGCCCCGCGCTGCACGGCCGCTTCGCGCTGCCGCCCGAACATGACGGGCACGACGTGGCGGCGCTCTATGACCGGGCGGCGAAGGGCGGCATCTTCGTCAACGCAGCGCTGCACGAGCCCTTCGGCCTGACGTTGATCGAGGCGGCGGCGGCGGGGGTACCTGTGGTCGCAACCCGCCATGGCGGCCCCAGCGAGATCGTCGGGGCGCTGGACCACGGCCTGCTGGTCGAGCCGACCGACGAAAGCGCCATTGCCCAGGCGTGCATGACCATCTTGTCCGATCCCGAATGTCACGCGCGGATGAGCGAGGCAGGACGTTCGGGCGCGGCCCGCTATGACTGGCGGCGCTATGCCATGGAATCGATCGCCCTCTACGCCCGGTTGCCGCGCGCGCCGGGACTGCTGGCGAGCGATATCGACCATACGCTGACCGGCTGCCCGGCGGGGGCCTATGGTTTTGCCGAGTGGCGGCGGGCGAGCGGCCTGCCCTTCGTCGTGGCGACGGGGCGTTCCTTCGCGATGGCGCGCGCGATCCTGTCGCAATGGGGCCTGCCCGAACCCGATGCCTTCATCACCGATGTCGGTACGCGCATCATGTTGAAGAGCCAGCGCGGCTGGCAGGAATGTCCGGCCTTCTCCGCCCGGTTGAACCACGGATGGGATCGCAAGGCGGTGGTCGCGGCCCTGAAGCCGCTGCGCCTTCGTCCTCAGCCGCGCGACACCGCCGGGCCGCACAAGCTGAGCTTCTTCGGCACGGCGGAGGATGCGACGCGGGTCCGCGCGACGCTGGCCGAACAGGGGATCGCCGCCAAGACCGTCTTCTCGCACGGCCGGTTGATCGATGTGCTCGCGCCGCTGGGCGGCAAGGCGGCGGCGGTGGCGGCCTATGCCCGGCGGCTCAACCTGCCGCTCGGCGCGTGCATCGCGGCGGGGGACAGCGGCAACGATGTCGACATGCTGGAGGCGTGCGGCCACGCCATCGTCGTCGGCAATGCCAGCGACGAACTGGCCGGACTGCCCCCGCGTGAAGGCTTGATGCGCGTCGCAGGCCATCATGCGCGCGGCGTGCTGGAGGGGCTGGAACGGCTGGGTCTGGCCGATCCCAAGCCCGCCGCGATCCCGGTGCGGAGCGCCATCCGAGCCAGCGCGGCATGACCCGGCCCTTCGGCTATTTCGTCCATCATCAGGGGCGCGGCCATGCCGAACGCTGCGCCGCGATCCTGAACGCCCTGCCGCCCGAGCGACCGGTGACGGTGTTCTGCGCACGCGACGACATCTTCCCGCCGCTGCCGCCGCAGGTGGAATTGGTCGTCATCCCCTCTCTGTTCGAGCCGACCGGGCTGGAGGCACGCGGGCTGGACGGGGTGCCGACGCCCGACACGCTCCATTGCGCGCCGCTGGGCTGGCCGGGCATCCGGCACGCCATGGCGGTGATCGCGGGCTGGTTCGACCGCGCCGACCCCGCGCTGATGATCTGCGACGTGTCGGCGGAGATCGCGCAACTCGCGCGCATCTGCTCGGTCCCGCATGTGAAGATCCTGCAACATGGCGACCGGAGTGATCCGGGCCACCGCGCCGCCTATGACGGGGCCGCCGGGCTGCTCGCCGCATTCGACGAGGCGCTGGCCCAACCCGAATGGGACGCGGCGATGCGCGCCAAGACCTGTTTCGCGGGCGGCCTGGGCGTCGACACCCGCGTCCCCGAGCGCGAACTCGCCCGCCAGCGGATCGGTGTCGGCCCCGAGGAAGAGGTGATCCTGGTCCTGTCGGGCGGCGGCGGCGAAGGCTTCGCACAGGCCCCCCTGGGCGTCGGGGCGCGCAGCCGTCCGGGCGCGCGCTGGATCACCATCGGCCCGGTCGTGCGCGACTGGCATGCGACCGAGCCCGCCAATATCGAGCATCGCGGCTGGGTCGACAACGCGGCGGATCATGTCGCCGCCGCCGACCTGGTCATCGCCTCGACCGGCAACACCACCTGCCAGCAGATCCTGGCCGCCGCCCGGCCCTGGCTCGCCATCCCCGAATGGCGCTATTTCGACGAGCAGCATCGCAAGGCCGAGGCGTTGGCGGCGGCGGGCGCCGCCTGTGTCCGCCCCCACCTTCCCTCCTCGGCGCAAAGCTGGACCGCCGCACTCGCCGAAACCCGCACCCAGCATCGCCCCGCCGCCCAGCGCGCGATGATCGCCGACACGCCCGCACAGGACGCCGCCGACTGGCTGGAGGCGCTCGCCGCGCGGCTCTGGCCAGTCGAACACGATCTTTGCCCCACCCCCGATTCCGCCGGAGCCCATTCATGATCTCGCCATCCAGCATCTCGGTGGTCACTCTCGCCGGGGGCCGCCCCGATCATCTGCGCAACGTGGTGCTGGGGCTGAGCCGTCAGACGCTGCGCCCCGTCGAACTGATCGTCGCGGTGATCCAGGACGAAGGCTATGACCTGCCCGACGCGCCCTTCCCGATCCGCCAGATGATGGTGTCGGGCCCGCGCCTGCCGCTGGCCCAGGCGCGCAACGCGGCGGCGAAGGCGGCGGTGGGGGACAAGCTGGTCTTCCTCGACATGGACTGCATCCCCGCGCCAGACCTGATCGCCCAATATGACCGCTATCTGGACGAGATGGACGGGTTGCTGATGGGCGAGGTGATGTACTTGCCCGGCGGCGCGACCGAAGGCGATTGGCGCTATGACGACTTCGCGGCGCGCGCCGTCCGCCACTCCGATCGGCGCGGGCCCCCGCCGGAGGGGATCGAGCGGTGCGAGGACTATCGCTGCTTCTGGTCGCTCAACTTCGCGATGCGCCGCGCGACCTTCCTGGCGACGGGCAGCTTCGACGAACGCTATTCGGGCTATGGCGGCGAGGACACCGATTTCGGCAAGCTGGTCGACAAGGCGGGCGTGCCGATCGCCTGGATCAAGGGTGGCCTCGCCTATCACCAATATCACCCGCACCACATGCCCCCCGTCCATCATCTCGACAGCGTGGTGCGCAATGCCGAGCTGTTCGAGGAGAAATGGGGATACCGCACCATGGGCCATTGGCTGCACGCCTTTCGCCTGATGGGCCTGATCGACGACACGCCCGGTCGCCCGATCCGCATCCTGCGCCGTCCCGATGCCGATGACCTGAGCCTGACCGGCCAGCAGAGCCATCAGCCCTATGCCAACACCGCCAGCGTCATTCGCCTGCTGGAGGAGCGCGCCGCGAACGCCCAGGTCGCGGCATGAGGATCGCGCTGCTCGCGCATGTCCGCCAGCCAATACGACAGCCCTTTCTGGGCGGGATGGAGGCGCATGGCTGGTATCTGGCGGAAGGGCTGGCGGCGCGCGGGCATGAGGTGGTGCTGTTCGCCAGCGGCGACAGCGACCCGCGCTTCACCATCGATCCGGTGCTGCCCGAACATTATGAGGCGGTGTTCCCCTGGGCCGAGCATCGCGGCAAGCCCGAGCTGATCGCGCATGTCGATGCAGGCTATGCCGAGGCCTGCGACCGGATCGCACGCGGCGGGTTCGACGTGGTGCACAATAACAGCCTGCACCGCTTTCCGCTGGAGCCGCGCCGCACCGCCGTGACGCCGACCGTCACCTCGCTGCACGTGCCGCCCTATGACGCGCTGCATCACTTCGTCCGGGTCAGCCCCGCGCCCAGCCACCGCCTGACCGTGACCTCCGCCAGCCAGCTTCGCGCCTGGTGGCCGGAGGGCGCGCCGCCAGAGGCGTCGGTGCTGCACAATGCGATCGACCCCGCCGCCTGGCCCTTCGTGCCGGTCGGCAATGGCGAGGCGGTGTGGTGCGGGCGGATCACCCCGAACAAGGGGACCCATCTGGCGATCGACGCGGCGCGGATCGCGCGGGTCCCGCTGACCCTGTTCGGCGCGGTCGAGGACCCGGATTACTGGGCGACGGAGGTCGAACCCCGGCTGGGCGGCGCGATCCGCTATGGCGGGCATCTGGACGGTGCGGCGCTGGCGGCGGAACTGGGGCGGGCGTCGGTCTTTCTGTTCACGCCGTGCTGGGACGAGCCGTTCGGGCTGGTCGCGATCGAAGCCATGGCCTGCGGCCTGCCGGTGGCGGCGTTCGATGCGGGTGCGGCGCGCGAAGTCGTGGGCGAGGCCGGGCGCATCGCCCCGGCGGGTGACAGCACGGCGCTGGGCGAGGCGATCCTCGCCGCCGTCGCAATTCCCCGCAACATGGCCCGCCGCCGGGTGGAGACGCATTTCGCCCGCGACCTGTGGCTGGACCGATGCGAGGCGCTCTATGCCAGCGTCCGCGCTGCCCAGCGCCCCGCCATCGCAGCATGACCGGCGACCTCATCGAACGCCAGCGGACGCTGTTGCACGACCTGTATCGTCGGCATGTCCAACCGGGCGAACCTTACGCGCTGGTCGACTTTCCCGACCATCCCAATGTCGGGGACAGCGCGATCTGGCTCGGCGAGATCGCCTGTCTGCATCATATCGGCGCGGGCGATCCGGCCTATATTTGCCGCTGGGACGATTTCGACGAGGCGGCGTTGCGGGACGCCTGCCCCCATGGTCCGATCCTGATCCATGGCGGCGGCAATCTGGGCGATATCTGGCCACATCATCAGCATTTTCGCGAGACGATACTGGCTCGCTTCCGCGACCGCCGGGTGGTGCAGCTTCCCCAGTCGATCCATTTCCGCGAGGAAACCCAGCGCGACCGCTTTGCGGAGGCGGTGGCCGAGCATCCCGACTTTCACCTCCATGTTCGCGACACCGCCAGCCTAAAACTCGCGGAACGGCATTTCGACTGCCCGATGACGCTCGCCCCCGACTCCGCCTTCGGCCTCGGCGCATTTCCCCGCCCGGTCGAGGCCGACTGTGGCTGCCTGATGCTGCTGCGCTCCGACGCCGAACGGGCGGAGCGCGACGATGCGCCGCTCTCGGCCATCGCGGGAAGCGTCATGCTCGATTGGCTGGAGGAGCCGCCCGTCGCCACCGACGATCCGCTCGCCCGGTCGCGTATCCGCGTCGAGCGCGGCCTTCGCCTGTTGGCGCGGGGGGAGACGGTGGTGACCGACCGGCTGCACGGCCATATCCTGGCGCTGCTGCTCGGCATTCCGCATGTCGTCATGGACAATGACTATGGCAAGGTCGGCGCCTATATCGCCACTTGGACGCAGGCCAGTCCGCTGGTCCGCCGGGCTCGCTCCCCGCTGGAGGTGGCGGCGATGGTGGCGGGATGATCGACGTCAGCCTGCTCATCTGCACCCGCGATCGGCGCGACAGTCTGGCCGCGACGCTGGCCTCGATCGTGGGAGCGGCGGAGCAGGCGCGCGGGGTGCGACTGGAGTTGATCGTGGTGGACAACGGATCGTCCGACGGTACGCCCGCCATGGTGCGCTATTGGGCGACCGAGCGCGGCTTCACCATCCGCCTGCTGTCCGAACCGCGCCCCGGCCTGTCGCGGGCCCGCAACATGGCGCTGGCGGCGGCGCGCGGGCGGATCATCGCGATGACCGATGACGATTGCGTCCTGCATTCCGATTACCTCACCCGGCTGATCCGGGCCTTCGCCGCGTTCCCCGCGCCGGTCGTCATCGGCGGGCGCATCCTGCTGGGCGATCCGGCGGACCTGCCCGTCACCGTCAAGCTGGAGGATCATCCGATGACGGCGGACCCGGAGGGATTTCCCGGCGGCTTCGTGATGGGCGCGAACCTGGCCTTCACCGCCGATGTGCGGAGCTTGGTCGGGCGGTTCGACGAACGCTTCGGGGCGGGAGCGCCGTTCCGCGCCGCCGAGGATACCGACTTCCTGTTCCGCGCACAGGCGGCGGGCATCCCCATCCGCTATGATCCCGGTTTCGTGGTCGATCATCATCATGGCCGCAGGCGAGAGGACGAAGCGGTCGCTTTGCTGGCGGGCTATGGCTTCGGCGACGGCGCGCTCTATGCCAAGCACCTGTGGACCGACCGCCGCATCGGGCGGTTGATCCGCGAGGATGTGCGCAACCTGCGGATGCGCTTCGTCGGGCCGGTCCCCGCCATCCGCCACTTCCACGCCTTCCGCCTGCGCCATGTGCTAGCGGGCTTCGCCGCCTACGCCCGCGCCGCGATCACAGATCGACGCCCATCCGCACCCCGAACGTCCTCGGCCTGACCGGGGTGGAGACGTTGCGCCGCCCCAGCAGGAACGGATTGCCATAGGCAAAGCGATTGCCCCGCTCGTCCAGGATATTGTCCAGCGTGGCGGACAGCGAATAGCGGCCTTTGCGCGCGGTCATCGACAGGTTGCCGATGCCATAGCCGCCCTGCCGCACATCGAACATGTCGCCGACGCCCAGCACCGACGGCCCGACGAAGCTGGCCTCTCCCCGCGCCGAAAGGATCAGGTCGGGCGACACCCGGAAATCGCGCACCACGCCCAGCCGGGCCGAGACGCTGGGCGTTTCGGGCAGCCGCCGGTTCTTCGCCCGACTGAGGGCGGCGATGGAGCCGGTCACCTCATTGTCCGTCACGAAGACCGCGCCGGTCAAGTGCCAATCGCGCTGCGGCACCCATTCGGCCCAGCCTTCCAGCGCATCGACCCGCGCGTCGCCGATATTGCTGGTGACCGGCTGCCCCGACCGGTTGAGCAGATCGGCCTGGATCGCGGTCCAGCGGGCGTGCGACAGGCTGACCGAAGCCGACAGCCCGGTCGGTCCGCGTCGCAGATGGCGGACGCCGAACTCCACCATATGGATCGAGTCGGACTCGAAATTGGCGACCCGCCCCACCCCCGCCGCGACCGCCAGTCCGCCGGTGCGAAACCCCGACTGATAGCGACCGAACAGGCTCCAGGCCGGGGCCATCACCCAGGAAAAGCCGAAGGTCGGATCGACCCGCGTGGTCGAACGGCCCCGGACATAGTTGCCACTGCGCGGCCGGAGCGAGGGTTCGCCATCGACCCGCGCCGCCGTCACCCGCCCGCCGAGCGTCAGCGACAGCCGATCGCTCAGCGGACGTGTCGCCTCACCGAAGATCGCGCCGCTGCGCGTCAGGTTGGTCACGCCGATCACCGGTCGCACCCCCTGTCTGGCAGTCAGCGTACGCCCCATCACCGACTGGTCGGACACCAGATTGATGCCGACGACCCAGGAGCCGCCGCCCGCCAGCCGTCGCGACAGGCGACTTTCATGCGTGAACAGGGTCTTCGATCCATCGAGTTGATAGGCCAGGCCCGCGCCCAGCATGCTGGCGTCGAACCGCTCGAACGAGGCACCCCGGACCAGCCCGGTCGACGACACGAATTGCAGGCCGTCGCCCCAATATTTCGTCAGCAGCAGACGACCAAACGCCATGTCGCTCCAGGAGGGTTGCGCGATCGCCGCGCGGCTGACCAGCACGTCCTCGCTCATCACATATTGCGCATCGCGCGCGACGATCGACTGGCCCCCGCCGCCCAGTTCCGCCTGCCAGCCATCGCCCACGTCCCAGTGCAGCGTGCCGCGCAACCCGCTGGTCAGCACCCGGTTGATGTCTGTCGCGCCCGTCCGGCCATTGTCGATATAGCCGCCGTCGACCGCATGATAGCCGACCAGCCGCACCCCCAGTGTTCCGGGCAGCAGCACCTTGTTCGCCATCGCCGCCACGTCGCCGCTCGGCGAACCATGGGTGGTCAGCCCGCCGCCCCATTCCAGCCGCCCGGCATCCCGGTCGAGCGCCACCGGATTGGAGGTCAGCCGGATGATCCCCCCGATCGCCCCCGACCCATGCAGCGCCCCCTGCGGCCCCTCGGCGATCTCGACCTCACCGATATCGTAGAGGCGAAGGCCGGGATCGGGACCGGCAAAGGCGATCTGCACCTCGTCCAGATACAGGCTGGCGGTCGACTCGGTCGCGCCGTTGAAGCTGCTGTCGGCGATGCCGCGAATGAACAGCTTGTTGCGCCCCGGTCCCAGCGCGGTGGTCTGAAGGATCGGGGTCTGTGCCGCCACGTCGCTGAGGTCGACCGAACCGACCGGCACCGTGACGCCGCGCCCGATGACCGAGACGCTGCCCGGATAGCGGGCCAGTTCGGTGCCCTGCTTGCTGGCGGTGACGATGATGTCCTGCGCATTGCCACTCGGCGGGGGCAGCGCGGGTCGGGGGGCCGGGCGTGGCGGGCGGGGTGCCCCGACGATGCGGAAACCCTCCCCATCGATCGCCACCGCGCGGTATCCGGTGCCACGCAGCAACAGCCTCAGCGCGCGGGCTGGCGGAATGTCGGTGGTCAGTGCGGGGGTGCGGACCCGCCGCAATCGGTCATCGGTGGTGATGACGGTGATCCCGCCCTGCCGCGCCAGTTCGCGCAGCGCCATGTCCAGCGTCGTGGGAGCGATCCGGATGGGCCGCGCGACCGATACGGGCCGTTCCCGCGCCTGGACCGCGACCGGCATGACGAGGCAGAACGCAGCCCATAGGCCGCGCTCAGCGATCCTCGTTCGACGCCCGCAATATCCAGTCCCCACCGCTCTGGCGCCACTCCGCTCCGATCAGCTTCGCGAAACGAGGAACGTCCCGACCGGCATCGCCCGTCATGCGGACGACACCCGTGACGTTGCGATCGGCCAGAGCCCCCTCCACCGCGATCCGCATGCCATAGGCCGATTGCAATCGTGCAGCAATCGCCCCGACTGGCTCGCCATCGAAATCGAGCAACCCGCCGCGCCACCCCCCGATGGTCGACGGATCGACGGTCACTCGGCGAAGGCTGTGCCGTGCCTCGTCCAGATGGATGCCCTGCCCCGCCGTCAGCGCGATCTCCTGCCCCAGCGGGGCCAGCGCCACCGATCCGTCCGCGACCGCCACGTCCAGTCGCCGCCCCGTGCGCCGTACGTCGAACACCGTTCCCATATCGCGAATGACGACGCCGCCCGAATGAAGCTCGAACGGCGCGGACGGGTCGTGGCGGACATGGAACAGCGCCTGCCCCGCCTCCAGCGTTGCGACGCGCGTGTCGTTGCGGTCGTAGCGAAGCCGCGATCCCCCCGCGAGGTCGATCCGCGTGCCGTCATTGAGCGCGATCCGGCGGGTCTCGCCCGCGCGGGTCTGCTCGACCTGCATGTCGGGACCGCGGTTCAGCAGCACCGGCCCGCTGACCAGCGCCACCGCCGCCGCGACGCCGCCGAGCAACCACCAGCGCCCCCATCCGGCGTTGTCGTTGGCGGCTTCGACCACCGGCTCGGCTTCCGCCTGCAAGGGCGGCGCGACCAGCAGGGCATCGGCCATGGCAACCGCGTCATAGGCGCGCGCATTGGCCGGGTTGTCTTCCAGCCACGTCGCAAAGGCGTCCCATTCGGCGGCGCTCATGTCGCGCTGCCGGATGTGCCAGTCGATCGCCTGCTCCTCACGCGTCACTCGTCCGCGCTCCTTTCATGATCAGGACGATGCGGCAGTGCCCGATCCGCACCCTCCCCTTCGCGATTTTCCTGCAAAAGCCGATAGGCACGCCGCAACAGCTTCTCGACCGCGCTGACGGTGATCCCCATGCGTTCGGCGATCACCCGTTGCGGCTGTTCCTCGAAGCGGAACAGGGTGAAGGCCTGGCGCATCCGATCGGGCATATGCGTGATCCGGGCATGGGCCTGTTCCAGCGCGCGGCGGCCCGCGACGATGCGTTCGGGATCGGCATATTCATCCGACCTGGGCTGCACCTCTTCCCATGCCCCGTCACGCGCGCTGCGCCGGGCGGCGGCGATCCGGCGGTCGGTCGCCAGATTGGTCGCCATGCGGCAAAAAAAGGGTACCGGCTGCTCGACATGCGCGCCGTCCATCCCGGCGATGCGCAGCCACAGATCCTGAAGCGCGTCCTCGGCATCCTCCGCCGAACCGAGCCGGGCCACCAACAGGCGACGCAGCAACGGCCGCGCCTCCAAGAACTGGCCTTCCAGACCCGTACCGCTCAAACCGCCGCCCTCTGTTCAGGCGGCGAAGGCCAGCCCGCGTGACGCCGCCATGTCGGAAACCAAAATATTGCGCAAGACGTCCGCCTCGTCCCGCCGCGCCGCCGCGATGGCGTCGCCCGCGCGCGTTCCCGCGCCCGGATGGCACATCACCAGATGATAGGCCCCCGCCCGGTCCAGAAAACGCGGCAGAGCCTGCGCGAAGCGACCGTCAAACCCGTAATGGCCCGCAAAGCCGCGATTGCAGCGAAGGCCCACCGCCTCCGCCGCCGCCGCAAATCCGCGCGAGTGAAAGGCACTACCGATCGCCTTGCCACGCCATGGCCGCCCGAGCAGCCCGGCGACCCGGTCCTCACAGGTTCGAAGCCAGGCCTCCGGCGCGCGACGGCGGGTGATATCCAGCACGATCGGGCGGATGACGGGCAGCGCGTGCGAATGCTGGTGCCCATCGACAAAGGCAGGCGGGCGCCCCATCGCCGCCTCGAACCGGTCGAACTGTGCCTCCAACTCGCGTGCGATCTCGGCAGGGTCCAGCCGTCCCCGCACCGCCAGTCGGGTGAGCGGATCGATTCCCGGCATCACCCCATCTTGCGTAAAGCCATTGGGATGGATCGGCGCTTCCTCGGTCAGCGTCAGGTGGAGCCCGATCTGCGCGGTCGCAGGCACGTCGCGCAACATCGCGCTGTCCTCCGCCCAATTGGGGCGAAGCGTCATGCAACTCGTGGCGTTCAGCTTTCCAGCATGGAGAAGCTCGGCGATGACCAGACTGTCTTCGGTGGAAAAGGCGAAATCGTCAGCGCACAGAATAAGCCGGTTCACCCACCACTCCTGCCAGATCCTGATAGGCCTTTTCGCGCATCCGCTCCGTGGTCAGACGCCGGGCCGTCAGCCGCCGCGCCAGGAATGTGTAGAAGAACCAGTCCCCCGCGAACGGCGCGGTCAAGCTGTAGAGCAAGCGCTCGGCCAGCGTCCAGCGGATCGACTCCCGGTCCCGCTCGCGATCCGACGGCACGCACCAGAAACCGTCGGCATAGCGCATCGTGCCATGGCGAAGGACGCGGTGGATCACCTCATGATCCTCCAGCACATAGTTCCAACGGCGCGGATCGAACCCGCCCGCCGCCTTCAGCGCCTTGGTGCAGAAAGCCTGTCCCGCGCCGCCCGCATGGCATTGCCGCGGCAGCAGCCGCGCGGCCAGACGGATGGTCGCGGACTCGCGCCGCCGCTCCGCCTCGCCGTCGCCCGGTGCGATGAAATAGGCCCCCGCCACGACGCAGCCCGGCTGCTCCAGCAGCGCCTGCGCCTCGGCCAGATAGGTCTCCGGATAAAGGGTATCGGCATCACAGGTGGCGACGAAGCGCGTATGGACATGGTCGAGGCCCAGCCGCAACGCGTTGATCTTGCCAGGCACTCCCTGATGCAACAGGACATGGTCCAGCCCCAGCCGCTCGCAGCTTTCCGCCGCGACCCGCGCGCTGGCGTCGAGCGACCCGTTATCGACCAGCACCAGCCGGAAACGCACCGTCTGCCGCGCCAGGCTTTCCAGCGTCGCCGCCAGTTCGGCCTCTTCGTTGAAGAAGGGCACGACCACCGTCCAGCATGGCGCGACATAGGCCGCCGCCTGTTCCGTCTTGCCGGCATCGGCCCAGGCCTTGGCATTGCGCCAAGCCGCGCCTTCCGCATCGAGCAGCATTACCCCACCCCGCCCATGAAACCGAAAACATCCTCGTCGCCAAAGCCCCCGCCCGACAGCGTTTCCGCCCAAGCCGAGGTGTTTCATAAGCCTGACGTCACCGCCGCCCGCGGACCGGACATGAGTTAGGAAATATTTTTCGCAGGGCGGATGCGACGCCGATTTCCTTTGCGATCGGACCTGTGGCGATGACATGGGCGATGCGAAGCCGGGGGCCCCGGCGGCCCATCCAGAACGGATCGACATGACGGACCTGACGTCGCCCCGATTTAACGCCAGCCGCTTTGCCACGCCCCGCGTTCTCAACAGGCCGATCGGCGTGGCGATCGCGCTGCTGGTCTTCGCCGTGCTGGTCCGGGCGCGGGATTACGGAAACCCGGTCGCGCATGTCGATGAGCAATATTATCTGCTGGTCGGCGACCGGCTGTTGCATGGAGCGCGGCTCTATATCGATCTGTGGGATCGCAAGCCGCCCGGGCTGTTCCTGCTCTTCGCCGGGTTCCGCCTGCTGCCGGGGGACGGCTTTCTGGCCTACCAACTGGTCGCCACGCTGTGCGCGGCTACGACGGGCTGGCTGATCTGGCTGGCGGCGCGGCGGATGGCGCTGGCCCCGCCCGCCGGGCTGGCGGCGGGGGCGGCCTATATCCTCTGGCTGCCGCTGCTCAGCGGCGGGAGCGGCCAGTCGCCGGTCTTCTATAATCTGGCGATGACGGCGGCGGCAATGCTGACGCTGGAACTGCCCCGCCTGGCCGAGCGGCGCGCGAGCGGCATGATCCTACTCAGCGGCGTGGGGGCGTGCCTGCTGGCGGGCGTGGCGATCCAGATCAAATACACCCCGCTGGTCGAGGGCGCGTTCTTCGGCCTCGCGCATCTCTGGTATCTGTGGCGGGCGCGGGCGAAGCCGGCGACGGTCGTGGCGGCGGCGTTGCTCTGGATGGTGCTGGGGCTGTTGCCGACCGCGCTGATCGTCCTGCAATATTGGCTGAAGGGCACAGCGGCGTTCGATGGCTTCTGGTTCGCCAACTTCACCTCGATCACGCTGCGTCGCGGCTATCCGGCGGCGAAGATCGCGGGGCGGCTGGCCGGGATCGGCGGACAGTTGCTGCCGCTGATCGCCTGCGCGGTCATCGCCTGGCGCAAGGGACCACGGAGCCCCGCCATGACGCTGACCCGTATCTGGCTGGCCTTCGCTCTCATTGCCTTCGCGATGATCGGGGCCTTTTTCGACCATTACGCCTTGCCGCTGCTCGCCCCGCTGGCGCTTGCCGCCGCACCCGCCTTCGCCATGGGGCGCAAGGCTCTTGTGCCCGTCTTCGTCATCGGCGCCGGGCTGTTCGTCTTCCACGCCGCGACCAACGACCCGAGCGAGGGCGATGGCATCCGCCGCATGGCCGGGGTCATGGCGGCGGTCGATGGCGGCGAATGTCCCTATGTCTTTGCCGGGGATTCCAGCCTCTATCATCTATCGGGCGGATGCGTGCCCACCCCTTATGCCTTTCCCTCCTCGCTCGCCTATGAAGCCGAGCGGGGCGCGATCGGGGTGGACGAAAGGGCGGAGGTCGCGCGTATCCTCGCCCGCCGTCCACCCGCCATCGTGACGCTGGACGATCCCTTTTCGCCCTGGAACGCGGCGACGGAGAGGCTGATGACGCAGGCCCTGACGCGCGACTATCGCCCGGTCATGGCGGTGCCGCGCGAGGGGCGACACGAACTGCTTTATGTCCGGCGCGACCGGCTCGTTTCGCTTCCCAAATAAAAGCACGGGCGCGGTTGTTTTCGCAGCGACCCCGCCCCATTTGCCGCGTCGAACCCTCTTATGGAGCCGCAAGCGCATGAGTGACGACGCCTATACCCCGCCCACCATCTGGACCTGGGACAAGGAAAGCGGCGGTCGCTTCGCCTCGATCAACCGGCCCGTCGCGGGCGCGACGCATGACAAGCCCCTGCCGGTCGGTCGCCATCCGCTCCAGCTCTATTCGATGGGCACGCCCAACGGGGTGAAGGTCACGATCCTGCTGGAGGAACTGCTCGCCGCCGGACATGCGGACGCGGAATATGACGCCTGGCTGATCCGCATCGGCGAGGGCGACCAGTTCGGCAGTGGCTTTGTGGAGATCAATCCCAATTCCAAGATCCCCGCGCTGGTCGACCGTCGCGGTGACGAGCCGCTCGCCATCTTCGAATCCGGCGCGATCCTGATGCATCTGGCGGAGAGCTTCGGCGCCTTCCTGCCGACCGAGCCTGCCGCGCGGGCACGGGTCCTGTCCTGGCTGTTCTGGCAGATGGGCAGCGCGCCGTTCCTGGGCGGCGGCTTCGGCCATTTCTATGCCTATGCGCCGGTGAAGATCGAATATGCGATCAATCGCTATGCCATGGAGGCCAAGCGCCAGCTTGACGTGCTGAACCGCCAGTTGGAGCATAACGCGTACGTCGCGGGTGACGAATACAGCATCGCCGACATGGCGATCTGGCCCTGGTATGGGCAGGTCGTACTGGGCGACCTCTATAACGCTGCCGAATTCCTTCAGGTGCAGGAATACACCCATGTCCTGCGCTGGGCTCGGGAACTGGCGGCGCGTCCGGCGGTGAAGCGCGGGCGGATGGTCAACCGCACCGTCGGCGACCCCGCCGAACAATTGCCCGAGCGGCACGACGCCAGCGATTTCGACCTGCGCACGGCGGACAAGCTTGCCTGACCCGATCCTCCTCCTCCCCAAGCCGAGCTTGGGGAGGATTGGAAAATGACGCGCCTATGTCATTTGCCGCCAGAGGGTTGATCCTTTCGGCAGTCTGGGCCTTAACCCTGTCATGTTTCGCTCACCCCGTCCCCTGATGGCGCTGGCGCTGGCGCTGGCCGCCGCCGCCCTGGTCGAAAGCCCGCTCTGCGCCGCCGATCCCGCGCCCTTCGATCTGCCCGGTCCGGGCCTGCGCATCATGGTGACGCGCGGGGACAAGAGCCTGCCCATCGCGGAGGTGCCCAACCTCGCCACCGGCGACAGGCTGACCATCGATGCGGACCTGCCCAGCGACCAGCGGGCGCGCTACATCCTCTTCTCCGCCTTTCTCAGCGGCGCGACCAATCCGCCGCCCAAGAACTGGGTCCAGTCGGCCGAGACCTGGAAGTCCAAGGACAAGGATCGCCGCCTGACACTGACCGTGCCCAAGGGCGCGCGGCAAATGGCGCTGTTCCTGGTGCCCGAGACCGGCGGCGCGTCGGGCACCATCGTCGATGCGGTGCGCGACCGGCCCGGCGAGTTCGTCCGCGCGGTGCAGGACCTGAACCAGGCCTCGCTCGACCGGTCGCGGCTCAACGCCTTCGTCGCGGCGATCCGCGCGCAGGAGAACAGCCACCCCGAATTCCTGCGCACCCTGGCCCCGGCTTTGTCCAACAGCCTGGCGATCAAGCTGAACCCCGACTGCCTGGCGCGCGTCATCGAGTTGCAGGCGGCATGCCTGTTGGAGAACCGCGACTCGCTGGTGCTGGCGGACATTCACAGCAGTTCGATGACCGACACACTGATCGGCGCGCCGACCGATCTGGCGCTGCAACTCAGCTATACGCGCGAGGCCGGGCTGGGCTATTACAGCCCCTATATCGGCGTGATCCGCGATATCGCGCGCGTGTTCGGCGCCTTCGGCAATCCGCAGTTCAACTATCTGCCGACGCTCGCTACGCGCGAGGGGGACCGGCTGTCGCTGCTGCTCAACGCCGCGCCGTCCTTCGCCAAGCCCAAATCGGTGCTGGTTGCCGCCATGCCCGCCATCGACGCGTCCAGCCCGCCGCGCCTGCGCGTGACCGGGGACGCGCCGCTGTGCGGGGCGCGTCCCGCTCTGGTCCTGCCCGTGGAGGGCGCGCCACTCATCTATTCCACTGCCTTCGCGCGCAACATGATGGTGTCGCTGACCGGGGCGAACGGCAAGACGATCGACGTGCCCGTCCGCGCGCGTGCCGACCGAGGCGGCTATGTCCTCACCGAGCCACTGCCTGCCGGAGCGCTGTCGGGCAAGGTGACCGCCAAGCTGCACGGTGAGTGGGGTTTCGACGGGTTCGAGGGGCCGAGCTTCACGCTGCAATTCCCCGATGGCGGCGAATGGCGCGCGGGTGATGCGGGACAGAGCCTGGTCGTCGGTCGCGACAATGCGGTGACGCTGACCGGCCCCGCCGCCGCTTGCGTCACCGGCGTCACGATGCGCGGGCCGGGCGGCACCGCGCAGCCGGTGCCCTTCACCCTGCGGGGGACGGACGGTGTCACCGTGACCCTGCCGCTCAAGAATGCGCGCGCGGGCGACGTCAGGCTGGAGGTGCAGCAGATCGGCGACAGCGCACCGCGCACCGTCACCTTACGCGCCTATTCGCCCGCCAGCCGGATCGACACGGTCACGCTGGCCAGGGGCGACCGCTTCGTGACGCTGACCGGCCAGCGGCTGGACGAGATCGCGGGCGTGGAGGTCGGCGATGTCCGCTTGTCCCCCGATGGCCTGACCCGCGAAGGGGATAGCGACCGGTTGGTCGCCTCCGCCGCCGATGGCCGGGTGCCGGACGGAACCAGCGCGAAGATCCGGCTGACCGACGGACGGACCCTGTCGGTCCCGATCACGCCCGCCCCGCCGCGCCCCGCCGCGACGCTGATCGCGCGCAGCCTGATGGCCAGGGATGCCGCCGGTGCCGTCGCGCTCGCCACCCGCGACGAGAATGTCCTGCCCGACAATAGCCGCCTGACCTTCTCGATCCGCGCCGCCGAAGGCACCCGCCTGGCGCCGACCGACGCCATCGAGGTAGCGGCGGGTGATGGCGCCACGACCGTCCTGCTGGAGGGCGGTCGCGACGTGCGGCTGTCCTCGCCCGACATCGCGGTCGCGACGCTCGATCCGGCGCGGCTGGGCCCGGCGGCGGCGGGGCCGCTCCGCTACCGGATCGTGCGCGGGGCGATCAAGGGCGACTGGGCTCCGCTCGCCACGCTGGTCCGGTTGCCGCGTATCGATGGCGGCGGCTGCGAGCAGAATGGCTGCTGGCTGGAGGGGCGCGACCTGTTCCTGATCGACCGGGTTTCCGCGAGCGCCGACATGGCGGGCGCGGTCGGCGTGCCGCCGGGCTATACGGCAGCGCGTCTGACGGTGCCTTCGGCGCGGGATGGGATGCTGTACGTGGCGCTGCGGGATGCGCCGAATGTGGTGTTTACGCTCGCATTGAAATCTTAGGTGAATTCCCTTGGCCCTATCCCGGCCAGGAAAAGCGGATCGTATCCTCGCGCAATCCCTCCCGCACGATCGGCGCGCCGCCCGAGCGGATCATCCATTCCAGCCGATGATCGCGATATTCGCGCCGCCGCCCGCCGCTGCGGTAATGATCGGCCGCCTGCGCCATATGCACCGCCGCCGCGTCGAACTCGGCGAAGGTCTCCGCCACTGCCGGGCGCGCCGAGACGCGCGCATGCCAGGCCGCGAGCGCCGATCCCGGCGCGGGCCCCAGCCCGTAATGGACCGAGCGGTTGACCATCGGCGCCACCGCCGCATCCGCCCGTCCGAAGCTTTCGCCGCCGAACCACGGCGCCTCGCCCAGTCGCTTGGTCAGCCAGTCCTGCAACACCCGCGTATCCGTCGCCGCGACATGGCGAAGGTCGTCGGCCAGTGCGCCTTCGGCCCGGCGGAACCACAGGATTTCGCCATAGCCCCAGTTCACCGCCTCATATGGGCCATCGGCGATCTCCTCGATCTCGCGCTGTCGGGCGCGGTCCAGCGGGTCGCGGCCCATCAGCGCGGTTTCGGGCCAGCGATCGTCCAGATAGTCGAGGATGATCGTCGAATCGAAGATCGCCTGCCCGTCCTCGACGATCAGCACCGGCACCTCGGTCCGGGGATTGGCGGCGGCGAAGTCGGTATCCTGCCGCCCGGTGCCGAAGTCCTCCGGGAGCAGCGGGGTGAAGGCGATGCCCTTTTCCCGCAATGCGATCTTCACCTTCTGAGCATAGGAGGACAGGGGATGGTCGTAGAGGATCACGCCCCCTGCCCCTCGCGCCGCTCCAGCGCCAGACGCAGCGCGCGGACCTCGCCGCGAAGCGCGGTGAGGTCATCGACCGCCATGCCCGATCGGGCGATGATCTCCTCGCCCAAACAGCCGCACTGGTCGCGCAGCGCACGGCCCGCCGGGGTCAGCCGGACGCGCACCTGTCGCTCGTCCTGCGGATCGCGCTCGCGCACCACCTGACCGCTCGCCTCCAGCCGCTTGATAAGCGGCGTGACGGTGCTCGACTCCAGTCCCAGCCGCTGCGCGATCGCCCCGATCGTCCGGCCATCCTCTTCCCACAGGACGTGGAGCGCCAGATATTGCGGATAGGTCAGGCCGAGTTGGTCAAGCATCGGCTTGTAGGTGCGCTGGACCGCCATATTGGCCGCATACAAGGCGAAGCATAGTTGATCGTCCAGCGGCCAGGGCGCCGACATCCGCTCTCTCCCGAAATTCCGAAAAATGCATATCGCGATAAAAGAAGGGCTGGACAAGTCCGATCATGGAGTCCATTTATATATCGCGATAACGATTATCGGAGACTGAATGTGACGATCGACGTGAAGTACCAGACGCAGGCCAGCGCGACCGGTGGCCGCGACGGGCATGCCCGGAGCCAGGACGGCACGCTCGACGTCAAGCTGTCGACGCCCAGGGAACTGGGTGGCGCGGGCGGTGATGGCACCAACCCGGAACAGCTGTTCGCGGCGGGCTATTCGGCGTGCTTTATCGGTGCGCTGAAGGTGGCCGCGCAGCAGTTGAAGGTGAAGGTGCCGGACGACGTTTCGGTTTCCGCCAAGGTCGGCATCGGTCCGCGTGCGGCGGGCGGTTTTGGCATCACGGCCGACCTGACCGTCGCCCTGCCCGGCGTCGAGCGCGCCGAGGCGGAGAAGCTGGTCGAGGCGGCACACCAGATCTGCCCCTATTCCAACGCTACGCGCGGCAATGTGGATGTCGGCCTGACGCTGGCCTGACATCCGTTACCTACTCCCTGAAACCTCACGGCGCGGTCGATCTTCCCTAAGACCGCGCCGATTTTTTTGGGCCTCAAGCGGAATCGCGGACGATCAGGCGCGGCGGCATTTCCAGCCCCGGCGCCGCCTGTCCCTCCAGTCGGGCGAATAGCGCTTCGACCATCGCGCTGGCCCCCGCCTCCAGATCCTGGCGGATCGTGGTGAGGCGCGGAATCGCCCGTTCGGCGAGCGGTAGATCGTCGAAGCCGGTGACCGCGACATCGCCCGGCACCGCCACACCGCACGCCGTCAGCTTCGCGACCGTCGCCAGCGCGATCATGTCCGACGCCGCGACGATACCGTCGATCCCCTCCCCCCGCTCCCGCAGGCGCGACAGATTGTCGGCGATCTGATCCGGCATCAGCTCGGGCGCGAGCGCGACGTCCAGCTGGTGCGGCGGAGGCAGGTCCGCCGCCCGAAGCGCATCGCACAGCCCGGCATGACGCTGCGCCAGTTCCAGCGTGCGGATTTCGCCCATGAAGGCGATGCGCAGCCGCCCGGTCGCGATCAGATGCTCGCCCGCCAGCCGTCCGCCGAGCCGGTTGTCGACACCGACCGCGCAGTGATGCTGGCCGGGCATGGTGCTGCCCCACACGACGAGCGGGAGATAGGTTTCGGCCACCTGCTCGATCACCGCCAACTGGTCCGACTGTCCGATCAGCAGCACGCCGTCGACCATGCCCGACCGGGTGATCCGCGACAGCCACCCCTCGTCGTCCGGGATGATCCGCGACAGCATCACGTCATGGTCGCGCGTCGCCAGTTCGTCGGCGAGATGGCCGAGCAGGGTCATGAAAAAGGGGTCGGACAGGCGCTGCCGCCGCTCATGGCCCAACGGGATGGCGACGCCGATCACGCCGGTCCGCTGCGCGCGCAGGCGGCGGGCCATCTGGTTGATCTGGAAACCATGTTCTGCGGCCAGCGCCTCGATCCGCTGGCGCGTCGCGGCATTGACGACGCTCTTGCCGGCCAGCGCACGGCTGACGGTACCGGGCGACACGCCCGCGAGCCGGGCGATATCCTTCAATGTTCGGGCGGGCGGGGCCGGATGGGTCATGGCCGTCCTCCTGAACGAAAAATGGGGCGGATGCCATGCGGCACCCGCCCCAGGAAGCGCTTGGGTCAGAAGCGGTAGCGGATCGATGCCGTGACCGTTCGTCCATACAGCGCGGTATTGTTGAAGACGCCTTGCGTCGGCGACAGGATCGGGAAGATGCCACCGCCGCCACGGAAGCCGAGCTTGTCGAAGATGTTGTTGGCGTTCAGGCCCAGCTCCAGCCGCTCCATCGGCCGCACCGTCACGAAGCCGTTGAAGAAGGTCGAGCCCTTGACGGTGTAGAGGTTGAAGTCGTCCGACTTGGTGCTGGTCTGGCCGTTCATGCTGACGCCGAAGGCGACGGGACCCGCATCATAGGACGGCGATACCACGAACAGGAAGTCGGGCAGACCGCCGGGCTTGTTGCCGACCAGCGCCGAAGTCGCGCTGCTGGTGATCTTCGAATTGGCGTAGGTCGCATCGACCGCCAGGTGGAAGTCGCCATAGGTCACCCGGCTGGTGAACTCGATACCGTAGGAGCGATAGCCGTTCGAGATGTTCGGATTGTTGTTCGGCGCCGGGTTGTTGATCCGGGTGAAGTCGTAATTGTTCTCGGTCAGCGTCGAATGGAAGCCGGTGACTTCGACCGAATAGGACGCGCCGAACAGGCCGCCGCGCTGCTTCAGGCCGATTTCCTGCTGGTTGAGATAGTTGACCGAGGTCGCCTGTCCCTGCGCATTGAGCGAGCCGTCCGCGTTGAAATTGCCCGACAGGACGCGGCGGTCGGCGTTGAAGCGGCCGCCCCGGCTGGCGCGGGCGAAGACGCTGGTGTTCTTGTTAAAGGCGTAGAGCGCACCCACCGACCAGCTGAAATAGCCATCGGTGTAATTGATCTTCTCCACCGTCGGGCTGAGCACCAGCGAGGGGATCAGCGCCGAACCCAGCGCATCGGTCACGCGGGTCGTCGGGCCTGCGACGCCGCCCTGTGCGGTGCCCTCGCCATGGACGCTGTCATAACGGACCGAGGCGTCGAGGTTCAGGCCGCCGACTTCGTAACCCGCCTGAAGGAAGGGCGCGACATCGGTATAGGTCAGGTCGACACGGCGGGCGCAGCAGCTGCCCCAATTGTCGTTGAACCCGGCCTGGCCCGCCGCCGTCAACTGAGTCCCCGTGGTCGAGAACAGGTCGAGCGGCGCGGCATTCTCGCCCTTCAGCTCGCTATACTGGCGGTTGACGTGCCAATCCTGGACGATGTTCTGCCGCATGACGAACAGACCGGCGGTCAACCGCGCCTTGCCCGGCCCGACGTCGAACTTGCCGTTCAGCGTCAGGTTGTTGGCGAAATTGTCCATGTTCTTCATCACAGTATTGATGTTCGGATTGTTGTTCACATAGGGGCCGGTGAACAACTGGCCGAGATTGGGACCCGCCGCATAGCGGACCGAACCCACCGTCTGGCCGTTGACGGTCGAGCCGATCAGCCCGCCGGTGCCGGTCAGCGTCTGGACGTTGATGAACTGAGTGGTGAAGTTGCCGCTGATCCACTGGTAGCGGATCGTGTCGTCCAGCGAGATATTGTCGTTGAAGTCATAATGGACCTGGCCGCTGATGCCGGTCACGCGCGGATGGATGCCCTGCACCTCCGCCGACTTCACGCCGCCATTGTCATAGTCGAGATACTGGAAGTTGCGATTATAGACCGTGTAAGACGAACCGCTGCGCCCGTCGAAACCCGGCAGCGGGGTGAAGTCGGTCACCCGGTTGCCGTCCAGCGTGGCCAGCGTCGGGGTGGTGGTGTTGGTCGGCGCCTGCTCATCCAGCCGCTTGAAGTAGAGGCGGATGAAGCCGCGATTGTCGGGCAGATCCTTGGTGATGTTCGCCTTGATCTGATAGCCGCGCAGGATGTTGAAATTCTCGTTGGTATAGCCGCCGCCGTTGCGCGCATAGCCGCCGATATGGAAGCGCGTGCTGTCGTCGATCGGGCCGCCATAGTCGAAATCGACGCGGTGCTCGCGGAAGCCCAGGCCGGTGGAATAGGCCACTTGGCCACCCTTCACGTCGCCGGTCTTGCTGATGAAGTTGATGACCGCGCCCGGTGCCTGGCTGGCGAAGGTCGAGGCCGAACCGCCGCGCACCGCCTCGACCGTCTTGATGTTCTGGTCGAAGCGCAGCCAATAGTCGTTGTTGCCGAAGTTGATGTCGCCGAACAGCACGTCGGGCAGGCCGTCTTCCTGCAACGACACATATTCCGAACCACCGGTCGAGACCGGGATACCGCGAACGCCGATATTGGCGTTGCCGCCGGGGCCTGCGGTATCGCTCGGCTGAAGGCCGGGGATGTTGCGCAGGATCTCCGCGGTCGAACGCGGGGTGAAATTCTGGATCGCCTCCTGGCTGACCTGCGAGACCGAGATCGAGCTGCGGAAGCGCGAGCGCTCGCCGCTGGTCGCGGTGACGACGATGTCCTCGCTCGACACGCCCGCGTCGGGGATATCGCCCGCCTGCGCCACCCGGTCGGAGCCGGTCGGAACGGGCTGCGACGTCGAGTTGGTCGCCTGGGGATCATTCGCCTGAGCAAAGCCCGGCGCGCTGGCCAATGCCATCGCCAGAGCAGCCATAGATCCGCAAGACCGCAGAACCCTCGTCGTCATACACCCTCTCCTGATTCGCCCCGGTGTCCGGGATGTCGTGCAGTCTCGCTATCACATTAGCAATCGTTTGCAAAAGCCATTTTGCAAACCATTGCATAGAATGTGGAACGGTGTGATTGAGAAACCACAGCATGGGCGGGAGGTCTGGATCATGAGCATCGCAAACCTTTGCATGATATGGCAGGAGGAGGCAGGCACCCGACCGTGGCAGAGTCGGAAGCCGATGAAGAGGATGACAGGATGAGCGACACTCCCCCCGATGCGATCCGATCGGTCCTGATCGTCGGCGGCGGCACGGCGGGCTGGATGACGGCGGCGGCACTCGCCCATGCCATGCCCCGCGGCCTGGCCATCACGCTGGTCGAATCGAATGCGATCGGCACGGTCGGCGTCGGGGAGGCGACCATCCCGCCGATCCGCCTGTTCAACCAGACGCTAGGTATCGACGAGGCCAAGTTCCTGCGCGAGACCAAGGGCAGCTTTAAGCTGGGCATCGCGTTCGTCGGCTGGGGTCGCGAGGGGCATCGTTACTTCCACCCCTTCGGCACGCACGGCAAATCCTTCGACCTGGTCGCGGTGCACCAGCATTGGCTGGCGGCGGGCGGAACGGACAGCGGCGTCGCATTCGACGACCTGTCCATGGCCTGGGGCGCAGGCAAACGCGGCCGCTTCGCCGCGCCGATGGCCGATCCGCGTAGCGTCGCCTCGACCTTCGACTATGCCTATCATTTCGACGCGGGACTCTATGCGCAGTTCCTCCGCCGCTATGCCGAGGCGCGCGGCGTCGTGCGGGTGGAGGGCAGGATTGCGGGACATGCGCTGGATGCGACGCGCGGGCATGTCGCCTCGGTCACGCTGGAGGATGGCCGGGGGCTGGAGGCGGACCTGTTCGTCGACTGTTCGGGGTTCCGGGGGCTGTTGATCGAAGAGGCGCTGGGCACCGGTTATGAGGACTGGACGCACTGGCTGCCCTGCGACCGCGCGGTGGCCGCGCCGTGCGTCACCGGCGGCGACGGGCTGACGCCCTATACCCGCTCGACCGCGCGGGCGGCGGGCTGGCAATGGCGCATTCCGCTCCAGCACCGGACCGGCAATGGCTATGTCTATTGCAGCCGCCATATCTCGGACGACGAGGCCGCCGCGACGCTGATGGCGAATTTGGACGGTGAGGCACTTGGCGACCCGCGCTTCCTGCGCTTCACAACGGGGCGGCGGAGGCTGATGTGGAACCGCAACGTCGTCGCCATCGGGCTGTCGAGCGGGTTCATGGAACCGCTGGAATCGACCAGCATCCACCTGATCCAGGCCGGCATCGCCAAGCTGCTCGCCTATTTCCCGACCCGCGCGTTCGAGCCGCACGCGATCGAGGAATATAACCGCGTCGCCATCACCGAATATGAGCGGATCCGCGACTTCCTGATCCTGCACTATAAGCTGACCGAGCGAACCGATGCGCCGCTATGGCGGGAGTGCGCGGCGATGGCGATCCCCGACACGCTGGCGATGAAGATCGCGCATTTCCGAAGCGCCGGGCGCTTGGTCGCGCGCGACATGGACCTGTTCGGCCCCGCGAGTTGGGCGGCAGTGCATATCGGGCAGTTCAACATGCCCGAGGGACTGGACCCGCTGCTGGCTTACGGCGACACCGCGCAGAGCCGGGGATTCGTGGGGAAGCTGGCGGGCGCGATCGGACAGATGGCGGAGTCCATGCCGCGCCATGCGGATTGGGTGAAGAAGATCGGGGCAACCAGCTAATTCCCCCCCTGGAAGGGGAGGTGGCAGCGCGCAGCGCTGATGGAGGGGTGTCACCCTCTCGATAGCGGGACACCCCTCCACCGGCTTCGCTGGTCCCCCTCCCCTTACAGGGGAGGATGAGTCAGAGCCCCTCGCCGCCGACCCATTGCGCATGGGCCAGACGCCGCGCCAATTCCCAATTCTGCTGGCGCAGGTCCGGCACCGCGACGACCTCCCACAATCCGCCACGCGTCATCGGGCCGATGCAATAGAGCCGGTCATCCACCCCGCCATTGGCGGCCACGACATGGCTCTGCGCATCGACCTCCAGCCCGATACGAAGCGCGTCCGGCCGGATCATGCCCGCGTCGAGCAATTGCCGGATCAAGGGCTCGCGCGACCGGAGCAGGTCGCCCTGCGGCCCCGTGCAATTGACGATCCGCGCCACCCGCAGCGTCTCCACCACGTCGCTTCCGCGCGGTCGCCAGTGTACGACGGCCCCCTGCCCGTCCGGCTCGACCCGGACCAGCTTGCCGCCTGCGATCGACAGCCGCCCCGCCTCGATCAACCCGTCGACCCGGTCGGCGACCGAAGGCGCAAGCCGGTGGCGATGCACGTCCCAATAGGGCCGCAGATGCCGCAGGAAACGCGCCCGCGTCATGCCGTCCGCCGCGCCCCACATCATCTGTGTCACCGGCCGCAGCGCATCGACCGCCCCGCGCCACCCCTGCTCCTCGGCCGCGCAACGGACATGCCGTACCAAGGCCGACAGGCTGGCGGCGGGCCGCTCGCGCAAGGGCGTGAAGGGCGGCGCATCGGCATGGCGACGGGGAGCCAGGCCCCGGCGGGAGATGGCAATGGTCCGCCCGCCGAAACCGCTCGCATCCAGCAGCAACGCGGCGTCGATCGCGGTCAGCCCGCTCCCGACCAGCAGCACTTGGTCGTCATCGCCCAGACCTTCAGCGATATCCCCCGCCCAAGGGTCCTCGCGGTAACAGCCTTCGGCCAGCGCGGCCGGATCGATCCCCGGCGGCGTGTGCGGCGGCAAATTGCCGAGCGCCAGCACCACCGCATCGGCCGCCAGCGCCGTTCCCTCCGCCATGTGGAGGTGGTATCCCGCCCCCTCCCGATCCAGCCCGACGACCTCGCCGCTCGCCAAGGTCAGCCGCGCCGGGTCCGTCGCGATCGTCTCCATCAACAGGTCGCGCAGATAATCGCCATATACCCGGCGCGGCACGAAGGTCTTCGCATCCCCCGCACCGCGCGCGACCAGCCAGCGGACGAAGTGATCGGGATCGTCGCGCAACGCACTCATGTTACCGGCGCGCACGTTCAGCAGATGCTCGGCATGGGCTGCACTATAGGCGACACCCCGCGCCAGCTGGTTAGCCCGCCGCTCGATCAAGGTCGCTCGCGGTCCGCCATGACGCACCAGATTGATCGCCAGCAGCGTCCCCGCAAAGCCGCCGCCGATGATCGCGACATGCTCGATTCCCGCCGTCATCCGCCAGCCCGTTCCTTCGTGATCGCCTGCGCTTGTGTTTAGTCGCATCGGTAACGATCGCCACGAAGATTTCGGTATACGATTTTACGGGCGCGCGTTAGGCTCCGGCCGTCGGATCAGGAATGGATGAATAGATGCGGTCGTACTGGCGGATTTCCGGGCTTTTGCTTTCCCTTTCCTCAAGTCCGCTGGCGACGCCGCTGGCCGCGCAGACCACCGCGCCCGTGTCGCTGTCGGTCGAGGGGATTTTCGGCTCGGGCGCGGTGCACACGGAATCGGTCCGCGCCAGCCGGTGGAGCAAGGACGGCGAAAGCTATCTGGCGCTTGAAACCGCGCCCAAGGGCGGCCAAGACATCGTCCGCTATCGTATCGCCGATGGCCAGCGCCAGGTGCTGATCGCCGCCGCCGACCTGGTCCCGCCGGGTGCGAGCACACCGCTGAACATCGACAGCTATGAATGGTCGCCCGACGACAAGTGGTTGCTGATCCAGACCAACGGCCAGCGTTTCCGCCGCACCAACGCGCTGTCCGATTACTGGCTGTACGACGTCGCCAATCGCCGCCTGCACAAGGTCGGCGCGGACGCCGCGCCCTCGACCCTGCTCTATGCGACCATCTCCCCCGACAACAGCCGCATCGCCTATGTCCGCGCGAACAACATTCATGTCGAGCCGATCGCGGGCGGCGCGCCCGTCTCGCTGACCAAAGACGGCGACGATTATGTCGTCAACGGCCTGGCCGACTGGGTGTATGAGGAGGAGTTCTCGGTCCACCGCGCCTTCGAATGGAGCCCCGACTCCAAGCGGATCGCCTTTCTGCGCTTCGATACGAAGGGCGTCGGCACCTTCGACATGGTCAAGAATACCGGCGGCCAATATTCGCAGGTGATCCCGCTGCAATATCCCAAGGCGGGCACGACCAATTCGGCGGTGACGACCGGCGTGATCGACGTCGCCGATGGCGCGACCCGCTGGTTCAAGCTGGCGGGCGATCCCCGCCAGAATTACGTGCCGCAGATCAGTTGGGCGGGCGGCCCCGACGCGCTGTTCATCCAGCAGTCCAACCGGCTCCAGAACACGTACAACGTCCTGCTCGGCGATCCCGCGACCGGCGCGGTCAAGCCGATCATGGTCGAAAAGGACGCCGCCTGGGTCGAGGCCAATGTCGCCCCCGAATGGCTGAAGGGCGGGCGTGCCTTCACCTGGCTGTCCGAGCGCGACGGCTGGCGGCACCTCTACTCCGTCGACCGGGCTAGCGGCCATGCGACGCTCCGCACCCCAGGCAAGTTCGATGTGGTCGAACTGCTCAATGTCGATGAGAAGGCGGGCTATGCCTGGTTCATCGCCTCGCCCGACAATCCGACCCAGCGCTATCTCTACCGCACCACCCTGTCGGGTACGCCCAGGGTCGAGCGGCTGACCCCGGCGAACCAGCCGGGCACGCACAGCTACGACATCGCGCCTGGCGAGCATTGGGCGCTGCACACCGTCTCGCGCTTCGATGCGCCGCCGGTGACGGACATGCTCGACATGACCCGACAACAGCCGCTGCGCACGCTCGCCGCCAATGCCCCGCTCGCCAAGGTGATCAAGGACACCGGCCTGCCCGCGACCGAGTTCTTCCGCGTCGATATCGGCGGCGGCACGCAACTCGACGGCTGGCTGATCAAGCCGCCGGGCTTCGATCCGGCCAAGCGCTATCCGATCCTCTATTTCGTCTATGGCGAACCTTGGGGCCAGACGGTCGCGGACCGCTGGGCCGGGTCGCAGGGGCTGTGGCACCGGATGTTGGCGCAAAAGGGCTATCTGGTCGCCAGCCTCGATCCGCGCGGCACCGCCACCCCGCGCGGCCATGACTGGCGCAAGATCATCTATCGCCAGGTCGGCATCCTCGCCTCCGCCGACTATGCGGCGGGCGTACGCAAGATGCTGGCCACGCGCCCCTATATCGACCCCGCCCGGATCGGCATCTGGGGCTGGAGCGGCGGCGGCGCGATGACGCAGAACGCGCTGTTCCGCTATCCGGACCTCTACAAGACCGGCATCGCGGTGGCCGGGCCAACCGACATGAAGCTGTACGACACTATCTATGAGGAGCGTTACATGGGCCTGCCGCAGGACAATGCGGAAGGTTACAAGAATGGCTCGCCCATCACCTTCGCCGATCGGCTGAAGGGCAATCTGCTGCTGATCCACGGCACGCTGGACGACAATGTCCATTACCAGAACCAGGACCAGTTGGTCGACCGGCTGATACACTTCAACAAGCCCTTCACTATGATGGCCTATCCCGACCGCAGCCACGGCATCTATGAGGGCGAGAATACCAGCATCCACCTCTATTCGCTGATGACCCGCTATCTGGAGACCAACCTGCCGCCAGGCGGGCGGTAAGCGGGGGTCGGGATACCGTCCTTCTTCCCTCGATGAGGGGAGAAGGACACAAAGGCATTACGCCAGGGCATCGCCATCACTCACGACACGGCGCAGACCCTCGCGTGGGGTGAGCATCGCTGGTTCCTTCAGGTCGCGGACCAGTCCGATGCGGCGCAGGGCGACCAGCACCCACCAACCCGGATCATGCTGGCCCGGCTCGATGCCCAGCCGGGCGGAGTCGGGCCAGGCATGGTGGTTGCCATGCCACGCCTCGCCAAAGGTGATCAGCGCGGCGGCGGGCAGGTCATGGCCCTGCACCGCGACATCGTCGATGCTCCAACCCTGAGGGCCACGGCGATGGGTGATATGCCCGACCAGCCAGTGGCCCGTCACGCCAACGGCCACCCGTACCGGCACGCCCCAGATCAGCCAGGGCAATCCGCCCGCCCAAAGGAACAACAACGCCCAGGGCAATTGCTGCGCCATCCAGCTTTGCTCCAACCCGATCAGGAACCGGTCGTCGCGCAGTCGCGCCTCGGGCTCGAAACGCGGCGGATGGGCCAGGTCCAGGCGACAATGCATCTGCCACCAGGCATCGCGAAGCAACGGCGCACGGTGCGCATGAAGGTCGTGGCATTCCACCTGTCGCTGCGCCCAGTCGCGCATATCGTGCAGCCGCACCATGCCCAGCGGTCCCGCCATGCCCACCAGCGTGCCAAGATAGACCAGCACCCGCTCGAACCAGAGCGGGGCGGCAAAGCTGCGATGAATGAGCAACCGGTGCAGCCCGATCGAATGCCCCAGGCACAAGGTTGCCGCCGAGGTCGCCAGCCATAGCAGCACCGCGCCGGGCGTCACGTAGAGCGGCGCCAGCATGAGCGCCGATCCGGTCATCCCGATCATCCACACCGATCGTACGGGCGCCCACCGCACCCTGCCCTCCCGCGCGCTATTGTCGGGCAAAGCGATGATCCGGGCGGTTGAACGACAGGTCATGCAGCACCTCGTTAAGCATTTAGTTATATCCCTAATTACCAAACTCCATTTGTCAATGATTAGCGAATTGCCTAAATCTCCGTCCATGCAACGTGTGTTCGAGGCCCTGGCCAATCCGGCGCGCCGCCGTATCCTGGCCTATCTGACCCATACCGAGTTGAGCGCGGGCGACATCGCCTCGCGCTTCGACATGGCCAAGCCGTCCATTTCGCAGCATCTGTCGATCCTGGAAGCCGCCGGCCTCGTCACCAGCGAGAAGCGTGGCCAGTTCGTTTTCTATCGCCTGGTGCCCGAAAGCCTGACCAACACGCTCAACGGTTTCGTGCAGCAGGTCTGCCCGGTCGCTCGCCCCCTGAAGCGCGAAAGCGCCGCGCTCGCTCGCAAGGATGGCGAAACAGCCTAAACCCTTCCGAAGAAACCCGTTCCTGTCCTGATACGGGGTACTGCAATCGTTTGTTGCAATTACCGGCTGATCGCGCCATGATGACCCCGACGCGGCAAGCCAGCGATAGACCATGGCCCATCCCCGCGTGCGAGAGGACCCGCATGACCCCGTCCACCCCCGCCGGAACCGTGGCTTCGTACAAGCCCCGTCTGTCGCTGACGCGCATCCTGGAAATGAATCTGGGCTTTCTCGGCCTGCAATTCAGTTTCGGGCTCCAGCAGGGGAATATGGCGCCGATCTACAGCTATCTGGGCGCGTCCGAGGCGCAATTGCCGCTGCTCCAGCTGGCCGGGCCGATGACAGGGCTTCTCATCCAGCCGCTGATCGGTGCGATGAGCGACCGGACCGACAGCCGCTGGGGACGCCGCACGCCCTATTTCCTGTTCGGCGCTGTGCTGTGCGCCTTCGGGCTGTTCTTCATGCCGCTCAGTTCGTCGGTGCTGATGGCGGTGTCGCTGCTCTGGATTCTCGATGCGGGCAATAACATCACCATGGAGCCCTACCGCGCCTATGTCTCCGACCGGCTGGATGGGGCGCAGCATAATATCGGCTTCCTGACGCAAAGCGCCTTTACCGGCTTGGCGCAAATGCTCGCCTTCCTGACACCGTCGATCCTGGTGTGGGCGGGGATGAACCCGGATTGGGTCGACGGTCACAACATCCCCTACACGGCGCGCGTCGTCTTCATGATCGGCGCGGTCCTGTCCTTCGCCACCATCGTCTGGTCGATCCGGCGCGTGCCCGAATTGCCGATGACCCCCGAGGACCGCGCGCGCATTGCCGCCGCCCCCAAGGGGATCGGTGCGATCCTGAAGGAGATCGGTGACGCGATCCGCACCATGCCGCTGCCGATGCGCAAGCTGGCGCTGATGAGCCTGTTCCAGTGGTACGCCATGATGGCCTATTGGAATTATGTCATCTACGCGATCGGCCGCTCGGTCTACGGCACCGCCGACGTCACCTCGTCCGGGTTCCATGCCGCCGTCCTGACCAATGGCGAGATCGCGGCCTTTTACAACGGCGTCGCCTTTGTCGCGGCCTTCGCGATGGTGCCGCTCGCCAAGCGGATCGGCGCGGCACCTCTTCATGCGCTGTGCCTGGTCATCACCGGGATCGGCATGATCGCGATGCCATACATGACGAGCAAGGCGATGCTGTTCCTGCCAGCCATCGGCATCGGCCTGGGCTGGGCGAGCATGATGGGCAACCCCTATGTCATCCTGGCGGGGTCGATCCCGCCGGAGCGGACCGGCGTCTATATGGGCATCTTCAACATGATGATCGTCATTCCGATGCTGATCTTCGGCGTGACGCTGCCCCTGTTCTACCAAAGCTGGCTGGGCGGCGATCCGCGCAACGTGCTGACCCTGTGCGGCGTGCTGATGCTGTTCGCGGCGGTGTCGGTCTTCTCGGTCCGCGCGCGTAGGCCGCAGGGCCTGCCGCTCGGCGTCGCGCCGCAAGCCTGATCCCCCTCTCTCCGTTCCCGAGGTATTATGACGACCCTTCCCGCCCATTGGTCGGCCGACGCGCTGGCCGGGATCGCCGCGCAAGGCCGCGCCCGCCTGCCCGCCTTCACCGCCGCCGATGTCGTCCCGATCCTGCCCGATCACGACCTGTGGGACATGTGGCAGATCGCCTATGCCGATGGCCGCACCGCCTTTCTCGGGGGGCGGAGCTGGTGGTTCTTCCTCGCCACGCCGCGCTTCGACGATCCCGAGATGCGGCACGACGCGGCGCGCATCCGGCTGACCAGCCACGGCGCGGACGGCTGGCGCGACCATGGCGTGACCTTTGCCGATGGCTTCACGCCGGGCAGCCGGGAATGGTCGGGCTCGGCGGTGCTGGGCGAGGACGACACGACGCTGACCATGTACTTCACCGCCTCCGGGCGGCGGGGCGGCCCCCGCACCTTCGAGCAGCGCCTGTTCGAGACGCAGGGCCGTTTCCTCGCCGACGAAGCCCGCACCGAAGGCTGGAGCGAGCCGGTCGAAAGCGTCGCGGCGGACGGCCATCACTATATCGTCGCCGACCAGGCCGAGCCGGAGAATGGCGGCATCAAGGGCTTTCGCGATCCCGGCTATTTCCGCGATCCGGCGGACGGCGCGGAATATCTGCTGTTCGTCGGCTCGGCGGGCTGGGTGAGCCAGGATTTCGACGGCGTGGTCGGCGTCGCCAAGCGGGAAGGCGAGCGCTGGGTCATCCAGCCGCCGCTGATCGAGGCGCTGGGCGTCAACAGCGAGTTGGAGCGCCCCCATATCATTCTGCGCGACGGGCTTTATTATTGCTTCTGGTCGACGCAAGCGAAGCGCTTCGCCCCCGGGTTGAACGCACCGACCGGGCTCTACGCCATGGTCGCGGATCGCTTCGACGGACCCTGGCGGCCGGTCAACGGCACCGGACTGGTCGCGGGCAACCCCGTGGACGAGCCGACCCAGGCCTATTGCTGGTGGGTCACCTATGAGGGCGACGTCATCAGCTTCGTCGATTATTGGGGATTGCAGGGCCGCGACGCGAGCGACGACCCCGCGCTGCGCCGCCAGCGTTTCGGCGGGACCGCCGCGCCCTGGTTTCGACTGGCCTTTGACGGCGATCGGGTGACGATCGCCTGATCCCTGGGGGGATCAGGCGGTTTCGCGGAGGATCAGCTCGGGGGTCAGCACCACCGAGCCCGCCTCGCCGCCGTGGAGCCGGACGAACAACGCATCGACCATCGCCTGCGCGCCCGCCGCGATATCCTGGCGAATGGTTGTGATGCGCGGCACCGCCTGCGCGGCGAGCGGCAGGTCGTCATAACCGATGACGGGCAGGACGTCGGGCACCGCGATGGCCCGGTCGGCCAGCACCCGCACCGCCGTCATCGCGATCATGTCGGACCCCGCCACGATCCCGTCGATCGGCATGGTGCCCCCGCCCTGCTCCAACAATGCGTCGATATGCGCCGCGATCTCCTGCTCCATCACATCGGAGGCGAGATGGGTGGCAAGTTGCATCAGGGCACCTTCCATCCCCGCCCGGGCCATGGCGCGGGCGACGCCGTCATGACGCTGGCGGATTTCCGGCGCGCTGATATCGCCCAGGAACGCGATGCGGCGGCATCCGCGCTCGATCAGCCGCTGGCCCGCCAGAAGGCCGCCCTGCGCATTGTCGGTGCCCACCGCCGCATGGACCTGATCCGGCAGGGTGACGCCCCAGGCGACCAGCGGGCGATACCGGCGCGCGACCCGCTCGATCGCGTCATACTGGTCCGACTGGCCGATCAGCAGGACGCCGTCGACCATGCCGCTGTCCACCACCCGGTCCAGCCAGTCGACCGCATCGGGAATGACCCGCGACAGCATCACATCATAGCCGTTTTCGGTCAGGGCATCCGCCAGATAGCCCAGCATCGTCATGAAGAAGGGGTCGGACAAGTGCTGGCGGCGTTCATGCCCCAGCGGCACGACGATGCCGATCACCCCGGTACGGCGCGTGCGCAACCGGCTGGCCATCTGGTTGGGGCGAAAACCATGCTGGTCGGCCAGCGCCTGGATGCGCGCACGCGTTTCGGCATTGACCAGCGATTTGCCCGCCAAGGCGCGCGACACCGTGCCGGGAGACACCCCCGCCATCTGCGCCAGATCCGCGATCGTGCGAATGCGACGATCGCCTCCCTCCAAAATATTATCGTTCATCCGGTAACGCTAACCGTAGCGGCCCATGTCCGACAAGCTGGCATGGAAATTTCCGCATCATAACTTACATGGATTAGAACGTTCGTATCTGCGGTATGGACACGGGGCGAGAGCGGAAGAGCCACAATCCTCCCCGGCACGGGGAGGGGGACCGCCGCGGAGCGGGGGTGGAGGGGGCTCTCCGCCGGGTACGTCCCGTGCGGCGATCCCCCCTCCGTCAGGCCTTCAGCCTGCCACCTCCCCGTGCAGGGGAGGAATGATCCGTCAGACCTTCTCGGTCAGTTCGGGGATCACGGTGAACAGGTCGCCGACCAGGCCGATATCGGCGACCTGGAAGATGGGGGCATCCTCGTCCCTGTTGATCGCGACGATGATCTTGGAATCCTTCATCCCCGCCAGATGCTGGATCGCGCCCGAAATGCCGACCGCGACATAGACTTCCGGCGCGACGATCTTGCCGGTCTGCCCGACCTGATAGTCGTTGGGGGCATAGCCCGCATCGACCGCCGCGCGGGAGGCACCCACGGCGGCCCCCAGCTTGTCGGCGAGCGGGTCGATCAGCGCATGGAACTGCTCCTCCGAGCCCAGCGCGCGACCGCCCGAGACGATGACCTTGGCACTGGTCAGTTCGGGCCGCGCGTTCTCGGCCTTCTCCGCGCCGACAAAGCGCGAGCTTCCGGCATCACCAGTGGACGCGATGGCTTCGACCTCGCCCGAGCCGCCCTCGGCCGCCGCCTTCTCGAAGGCGGTGGTGCGCACGGTCAGGACCAGCTTCTTGTCGCTGGTCTTCACCGTCGCGATCGCGTTGCCCGCATAGATGGGCCGGGTGAAGCTGTCCGGCCCCTCGACCGACAGGATGTCGCTGATCTGCATCACGTCGATCAGCGCGGCGACACGCGGCGCGATGTTCTTGCCGGTGGTGGTCGACGGGGCGAGGAAGGCGTCGTGGCTCTCCATCAGCTTCGCCACCAGCGGCGCGACATTCTCCGCCAGCGCATGGGCATAGGCCGCATCGTCCGCGACATGGACCTTGCCCACGCCCGCGATCCTGGCGGCGGCCTGCGCGACACCGTCCACGCCCTGACCGGCGACGATCAGGTGCACCTCGCCCAGCTTCGACGCCGCCGTGACGGTCGCCAGCGTGGCATCCTTGACGGCCCCGCCGTCATGCTCGACCCATACCAGCGTCTTCACTTGGCCACTCCCAGTGCTTTGAGTTTCTCGACCAGTTCGTCGACCGAGCCGACCTTGACGCCGGCCTGGCGCTTGCCGGGCTCGGCAACGTGCGTGATCGTCAGGCGGGGGGCGATGTCGACGCCATAGTCGGCCGCCGTCTTGGTCGCCATCGGCTTGGACTTGGCCTTCATGATGTTGGGCAGCGACGCATAGCGTGGCTCGTTCAGGCGCAGGTCGGTGGTGACGATCGCGGGCAACGTCAGCGCCACCGTCTCCAGCCCGCCATCGACCTCGCGGGTGACCTTGGCGGTGTCACCCTCGATCTCGACCTTCGAGGCGAAGGTGCCTTGCGCCCAGCCCAACAGCCCCGCCAGCATCTGGCCGGTCTGGTTATTGTCGCCGTCGATCGCCTGCTTGCCCAGGATGACGAGGCCGGGCTGTTCCTCTTCCACCACCTTCGCCAGCAGCTTGGCGACGCCGAGCGGCTCGGGGGCCTGGTCGGCGGTGATCAGGATGGCCCGGTCCGCACCCATGGCGAGCGCGGTGCGCAGCGTGTCTGCCGCCTTGGCCTCGCCGATCGAGACGACGACCACCTCGGTCGCCGCCCCCTTTTCCTTCAGCCGGATCGCCTCTTCCACCGCGATCTCGTCGAACGGGTTCATCGACATCTTCACGTTCGCCAGATCGACGCCCGTCCCGTCCGCCTTCACACGAGGCTTCACATTATAATCCAACACCCGCTTCACGGGCACGACGATCTTCATCAAGCTCACTCCGTCAGAAGCTGAAGCGGCCACCGATCGATGCCACGAACGCGCGGGCGTTCTGCACCTGGCCGTTGGTCAGGATCGGCGTCTGCACCGCGGTGCCCGCATAGGCGGCGGTGCGGCGGTCGATGGTCGCATCGGCGAAGTCGATATAACTGCCCGCCGCATCCAGCGTGAAGCGCGGGGTCAGCTTGTACGAACCGCCGATCGAGTAGTTCCAGCGGTTCGCATCGGGCACGCGCGCGTCGCGATTGCCGTTCTGCGTCGGGGTGATGCCCCGCTGCACACCGGCGCGGACGGTCAGCCGGTCATTGGCCGCGTAATCGAAACCACCGGCCAATGAGAAGCTGTTCTTGTAATTCTCCGGGATCGCGGTGTTGATCGGCGCGCCCAGGCGGATCGCGTCAAAATCGGCCCAGGTGAAACGAACGGCTTGCGCGTTCAGCGTCAGCTTGTCGGTGGCGCGGAAACGACCCGCGACGATGATCTGCGCGGGGGTGTAGAATTCCGCCGTCGCACCGTCGATCGTCCGGTTCTGCGCCGCGAGCGGGCCGAGCAGGCCACCCACTTCCAAGCTGCCCTTCAACTGATGCTTGATCCGCGACTTGTAGCTGATGCCGACGGTCGCCCAGTCATTGTGAAGCTGCACACCAGCGGTCCAGCCCAGATCCCAGCCATCGCCCTTCAGCCGCTGATACCCATCGGCCAGCAGCGGCGACAAATTGGGGAGCGCGTTACCCAGTTCGGCCTTGGTATATTCAACGTTCAGCGCGCCACCGACGCGCAGCCAGTCGAGCACCGCGATACCGACCGAAGGCTGGATGTCGATGGTCCGCAGCTCGGTCTTGAGCGCACTGTACCGGGCCCAGCTATTCGCGTCATATTCAGTGGTGAAGCTATAGGGCGAGGTCACGGCAAGGCCGACCGCGACCCGGTCGTTGAGCGGATAGGCGACGGCACCCGACGGCACGATGCCGCGATTGATCGGATCGCCGGAAACCCCATTGCCGCCGACGGGCCGCGCGGGCTGGCCGGGACGTACGATCACCGTGCCCCTATCGACGACATCGCCCTTGGGGATGATCGCCGACGCGCCGATCACCGCCTCGCCGCGCTCCATGCCCGCGATCGAGGCCGGGTTCCACCAAAGCGACGATGCGCCCGTGTCGGCGCCCTCGCCCGAAAAGGCGCGACCCTGGCCACGGGTCGACTGTTCTTGAAGGTAAAAGGCCTGGCCATAGGCCGCGCCCGCAAAGGCGAAGGACGAAGAGACGATGGCAGTGGCCAGCAGCGGAGCCTTGAGGGACTTCATCATGAGCATACTCCCCGGAGGATTTTTGTGATTGGGCAAAGGATCAGCGGATACGGGTCCAGGTCTGCGTCTTGCACAACGGCACGAAGACGCAGCCGCGAACCTTCAGCGTGTCCGGCCCCTCGGGCGTCAGCTTCGCGCTGTACGTCTTGCCGTCCTCGGCGTTGTAGATGGTGCCGCCGCCCCAGCCTGCGCCGTCCTGCGAAAAGCCCTGCAGGATCAGCAGGTTCTTGAGCGGACGATTGCGCAGCTTGGGATCGCGGTTGTTCTGGTCGGTCAGCGCCGGATTGGTGCGCAGCTTTTCCGAGGACAGGATACGGCCGCACACCGAATTGCCGCACTTCTGGATCTCGACCACGCCGCCGCGCGTCTGGGTCTGCCAGCGGCCGACCACCGTGTCCGCATTCACGCCAGCCGCCGCAAGGGCCATGGCCGTAAGGGTCAACAACATGCCTCTTCTCCTCTCCATGCCCGATCCTCCGGGCAGGAGCGCCGGGTTTCTACCCGGTCGCTCCGAAATGTCTTCTTTTCCCTATACGTTCACAGGGTGACGCATAGGATAATGACACACCATGCCTACGATGCCGGTTAACCGCAATCAAGCGCAACCGGCGCCGTCTCATTTCAAAATGCTTCCAGTTCCAGCGCCATGGTCGAGCGCTTGCCCGACTTGATCGCCAGGAACGCCGCCGTCGCCTGGGGCAGGATACGGTCGAAGAAGAACCCGGCGGTGGCGAGCTTGGCCTTGTAGAAGCCCGCCTCGTCGGTGCCCTCCGCCAGCCGCTCGGTCGCGATCCGCGCCGATTTCAGGAAGCAGTGGCCGATACCGACCAGGCCCAGCAGCCGCAGATAGTCGGTCGCCGCCGCCCCCGCTTCCTCGGGGTCCTTCATCCCCTTCTGCGCGATCATGCCGGTGCTGAGCTGCAATGCGCCGAAGGCCTGCTGCATCGCCGCCGCCCAGCCGGTGATGGCCTTATCCTCATGCTTGGTCAGGGCCTCGACCTGTTCCGACACCGCATGGAAGAAGGGGCGCATATAGCGCCCCATATGCGCGGGCATCTTGCGACCGACCAGATCGAGCGCCTGGACGCCGTTGGTGCCCTCATAGATTTGCGCGATGCGGGCGTCGCGGACGAACTGTTCGATGCCATGGTCGCGAATATAGCCGTGACCGCCATGGACCTGCACCGCCAGATTGGCCGCCTCGAAGGCGAGGTCGGTGAAAAGCGCCTTCACGACCGGGGTCATCAGCGCGACGAAGTCCGACGCGCGCGACTTGTCGGCCGGGTCGATCGCATTCGCCTCGGCATCCAGCCCGCGTGCCGCCCATTGACCGAGCGCCCGGCAGCCTTCTGCATAGGCGCGCATGGTCATCAGCATCCGGCGCACGTCCGGGTGGACGATGATCGGATCGGCGGGCAGGTCGGGACGCGCGGCCCCGCCCAGTGCCCGGCCCTGCAAGCGATCCTTCGCATAAGCCACCGCCGACTGATAGGCGATCTCGTTGACGCCCAGGCCCTGGATACCGACCGAGACGCGCTCGGTGTTCATCATGGTGAACATGGCGGCGAGCCCCTTGTTCAGCTCGCCCACGACCCAGCCCTTGGAGTTGTTGAACTCCAACTGGCAGGTGGCCGACGCCTTCAGGCCCATCTTGTGCTCGATCGCCGCGACGCTGACGCCATTGGCGGGGCCGACCGAGCCGTCATCCTTGGGCAGGTACTTGGGCACCAGGAACAGGCTGATCCCCTTCACCCCCTTGGGCGCATCGGGCGTGCGCGCGAGGACGAGGTGGATCACGTTATCGGTCAGGTCATGGTCGCCCGCCGAGATGAAGATCTTGCCGCCGGTGAGCAGGTACGAACCATCCTCCTGCGGCTCGGCGCGGGTGCGCAGCAGGCCCAGATCGGTGCCGCAATGCGCCTCGGTCAGGCACATCGTCCCCGACCATTCGCCCGAGATCATCTTGGGCAGATAGAAGCTCTTCAGGTCTTCCGAGCCATGGCCCATCAGCGCGGTGGTCGCGCCGTGCGTCAGGCCGGGATAGAGGCTGAACGACAGGTTGGTCGCGCAGATCATCTCCTCGACCAGCTTGTTGACGGCCTCAGGAAGCCCCTGCCCGCCATATTCGACCGGCGAGGCGAGTGCGGCCCAGCCGCCCTCGCAGAACTGGCGATACGCCTCCTTGAAACCCAAAGGCGTGCGAACCACGCCATTCTCCAGTTTGCAGCCTTCGAGATCGCCCGTCGCGTTGAGCGGCAGCAGGACGTCCTGCGTGACGCGCGCGGCCTCTTCCAGAATGGCGTCGTACAGTTCGGGACCGAATTCATCCTGCCCCGCGACGGGGCCGAATTCGTCCTCCTTGAACAGCTCATGGAGGACGAAACGCATGTCGCGCAGCGGCGCGTTATAGACTTGCATGGGATTATCCTCTCCCGATCAATTGCGCAGCGGCTTGCCGGTTTCGAGCATATGCTCGACCCGAGCCTGGGTCCGCGCGTCCTTGACGCTTTCCATGAAGGCGGCGCGTTCCAGCTTGAGCAACTGGTCCTCGCTCACCTCGTCGATGATGTCGGCATCGCCGCCGGTGACGATGTTCGCCAGACGGCCCGCGACCACCACGTCGTACGGCGTGGCGACGCCCTTCTTGGCGAAGTCGGCGACCGCGCCGTTGAAGGCGACGCGTCCGGCCGCACCGGGCAGGCGGAAGACCGGCTTTTCAGGCGGCTGATAGCCCTCGACCAGCGAGAGCGCCTTCTGCTTGGCATCGGCCAGCAGGCGGTCGCGGTTCATGGTAATGCCGTCATCCTTGCGGAGGTAGCCCATATCCTTGGCCAGCGCCGCCGAGCGCGACACCTGCGCGGTCGATATGGTCTCGAACGCCTTCATGGCGGCGGGCATCGGGCCCTTGGGCATCTTTGGCGACTTGGCGAGGCGATCGATCAGCTCGCCATTGCCGCCCCAGCCGGGGACCAGACCGACGCCGGTTTCGACCAGCCCGATATAGCTTTCCGCGTGGGCCTGGATCGCATCGGCGTGGAGCAATATCTCGCACCCGCCGCCCAGCGCCATGCCGGCCGGGGCCGCTACCACCGGGAAGGGCGCGTATTTCAGCGCCTTGTACGCCTGCTGGCCCGCCACGACCAGCTTGTCGACCTCACCCCAGGCCGCGATGTTCACCGCGAACATGGCAAGGCCCAGATTGGCTCCGGCCGAGAAGTTGCTGCCTTCGTTATAGATGACCAGCGCCTTGTACTGGCTCTTCACCAACGCGATGGTCTTTTGCAGCAGGGTCAGCACCTGCTCGTCGAGCGCGTTCATCTTGCCCGTGAACTCGAACGCCACGACGCCGTCACCGACATCCCAGGCCGATGCCGAACCGTTCTTGAGTAGCGGCTCGGAGCGCAGCTTGATGTCTTCGAGCAGCACAACGCCCTCGGCGCGGACGACATCGGCATAGTCGCCGCCGATCGTCAGATACTGACGCTTGCCGTCGACCACCCGGTAGAAGGGGCGGTCGCCCGCCGTCTCCAGCAGGGCGGGCACCGGCTTGCCCTCGGCCCGCAGCCGCTCGGCCAGCTTGCCCGGCCCCATGCGGTCGATCAGTTCGAACGGGCCGAACTTCCAGTTATAGCCCAGCTTCATCGCGTCATCGATCGCGACCACATCGTCCGCCGCTTCGCCGACCAGACCCGCCGCATAGGACAGCACCGGGCCCAGCACCGCCCAGGCATAGTCGCCGACCTTGCCCGGCGTTGCCACCAGCGCGGCCAAGTCCTTTTCGGCGCGACCGGGCAGACGCTCGGGCTTCTTTTCGGCGCGATATTCGCCGGTCTTCAGATCGATCGCCTGCTTAACCTTGGTGCCGTCGGGCTTGCGGTCGAGGCGGTAGAAGCCGCCCTTGCCCTTGCGGCCCGTGAACCCGTCCGCGATCATCTTGTCGACCAGCGGCAGCGGGCGGATCGTGTCGAAATAGGCGTCGCCTTCCGGCAGGGTCGAGGACAGCGACTTGGCGAGCAGCGGCATCAGGTCGATGCCGACCAGGTCGATCAGCCCGAAAATGCCGGTCTTAGGCACGCCCATCGGACGGCCGCCAATCTGGTCGGCCTCCTCGACGGTCAGGCCTTGGTCCATCGCCGCGTTGATCGCGACCGCCAGCCAATAGGTGCCGATACGGTTGGCGATGAAGCCGGGCGTGTCCTTGGCGCGGACGATCCGCTTGCCCATGCGGTGGTCAACGAACTGCTCGACCTTGGCCGCGACACCGGCATCGGTGTGGTCCGAAGTCACGATCTCGATCAGCCGCATATAGCGCGGCGGGTTGAAGAAGTGGGTGATGAGGAAGTCGCTCTTGAACTGCTCCGACCTCCCCTCGACCAGATGGCCGAGCGGAATGGTCGAGGTGTTCGACGACACCGCCGTACCAGGGCGCTTCAGCTCTTCCAGCTTGGCATAGAGCGACTGCTTGATGTCCAGCCGCTCGACCACCGCCTCGACGATCCAGTCGCATTCGGCGACGCGGGCCAGATGATCCTCGATATTGCCCGTTTCCACCAGCTTGGCGGCGGCGGGCGACATGAGGGGCGCAGGCTCGGTCTTGAGCATCTTCGCCACGGCACCCTTGGCCACCGCATCGCGGTCGGCACCGTCCTTGGGCACGATGTCGAGCAGCAGGACGGGCACACCGGCATTGGCGACCTGCGCCGCGATGCCAGCCCCCATCACGCCCGCGCCGATCACGCAAACCTTGTTGATCGTGTCAGCCATCATGCACGCTCCAGCACAGTCGCGATGCCCTGTCCGCCACCGATGCACTGGGTAGCGAGCGCATAGTGACCGCCGTCACGCGCCAGCAGAGCCGCCGCCTTGCCGACGATGCGCGCGCCGGTCGCGCCCAGCGGATGGCCGATGGCGATGGCGCCGCCGTCCTTGTTGATCGCGTCTTCCTTCAGCCCCAGGTCGCGGATGCAGGCGATCGCCTGGCTGGCGAAGGCTTCGTTGATCTCGACAACGTCGAGGTCGCTCGACGCGATGCCCGCCCGCGACAGCGCCTTCTTGGACGAGGCGATCGGGCCGAGCCCCATCGTCTCCGGCTCGCAGCCCGAGATGGCGACCGACTTGATGCGGGCGAGAATGGTCAGGCCATGCTTCTTGGCGAACTCTTCCGAAGTCACCAGCACCGCCGCCGCGCCATCGGTCAGCGGCGAGGCGGTGCCCGCCGTCACCGTGCCGTCCTTGTCGAAGGCAGGCTTCAGCCCGGCCAGAACTTCCTCAGTCGTGTCGGCGCGGATCAGGCCGTCTTCGGTCACATCGCCCGCCTTGGTGTGGATCGGCACGATCTCATCGGCCAGACGACCGGCGGCGCGCGCCTCGGCGGCCTTCTTCTGGCTGGCGACCGCGAACTTCTCCTGTTCGGCGCGGGTGATCTGGTACTTTTCCGCGACATTCTCGGCGGTCTGGCCCATGCCCATATAGGCACCCGGCCGCGCGACGGCGAGTTCGGGATTGGGCAGCGGGTTGTAACCACCCATCGGAACCCGGCTCATCGACTCGATGCCGGCGCAGATGAACGCCTCGCCCGCGCCGATCTGGATCTGGCCCATGGCGATATGAATGGCCGACATGGACGATCCGCAGAAGCGGTTCACCGTCATGCCGCCGACCGACAGCGGCAGGTCCGCGAGCAGACCGATCAGCCGCGCGACGTTCATGCCCTGCTCGCCCTCGGGGAAGGCACAGCCCAGGATGATGTCCTCGATCTGTGCGGCGTCGACGCCGGTCCGCTCGATCAGGCCGCGAATCACCTGCGCGGTCAAGTCGTCGGGGCGAACCCGTGCAAGCGCGCCCTTGCCAGCCTGGGTGAAGGGAGAGCGGGCATAGCCTGCGATCACGATGTTGGTCATCCAATCCTCTCTTTATGGGCTTGCGGCCTAACGTTAAGGTGCGTTACCTACCCTATACGTCAACACAATAAGCAACTCGACCGCAATCGACAACTGGGTATGGTCGAAAAAAGATATAGGAGAGCGATGCGATGACGGCAGGAGCCATCGGGAAAACCACGACAGGCGGTGTACCGGGTCAGGCGACGGGACGCCCACTGGTGTCCGAGCCCCGGCTGCTATCCGACATGTTCGAGGCTACGGTACGCCGCCATGGCGACCGGCCCGCCGTCGATTTCATGGGTCGCATCACGCGCTATGGCGAGCTGTCCGACATGGTGGAACGTGCCGCGGCGGGGCTTCAGGCGCTGGGCGTGAAGCCGGGAACGCGCGTCGCGCTCTGCCTGCCCAACATCATCTATTACCCCGTGCTGTTCTTCGCCACGCTCAAAGCCGGTGGCATCGTCGTCAACGTCAACCCGCTCTATGTCGATCGCGAGCTTTGCCATCTCCTGGAGGATTCGGGCGCGGAGATCATCGCGACCTGCGACATCCCCGACATCCATGCGCGGGTGAGCAAGGCCGCCGAGAAGCTGGGTTTGCGCCACGTCATTTCCTGCCCCGTGGCGGACGCGCTGCCGACCCTGAAGGGGTTGGCCTATCGCCTGCTCAAGCGCTCGATGATCGCCGCCCCCGGCCCCTCGCCCCGCCACCTGACCTTCGCACAGATGATGAAGCGCGGACGCGGCCTGACCCCCGTCGCCGCCAAGCCCGACGATGTGGCGGTGCTGCAATATACCGGCGGCACCACGGGCAGCCCCAAGGCAGCGATGCTGTCGCACCGCAACCTCATCGCCAATGCCGATGCCATGGTCATCCATACCGGTGGCGAGGACGCGATCGGGGCGGAGCGGATATTGGGCGTGCTCCCCCTCTTCCATGTCTTCGCGCTGACCACGGTGCTCAGCTTCGCGATCCGGGTGGGGGCGGAAATGATCCTGCTCCCCCGGTTCGAGCTGGATCAGGTGCTGAAGACCATCGCGCGCAGCCAGCCGACCTATTTCCCCGCCGTCCCCACCATCTACAACGCCATCGCGGGCGTGGCCGAGGCGCGCAAGGTCGACCTGTCGGCGATCAAGGCCTGCATCTCGGGCGGCGCGCCGCTCCCCGCCGAGGTGCGCATCGCCTTCGAGACGACGACCGGGGGCAAGCTGGTCGAGGGTTATGGCCTGTCGGAAGCGTCGCCGATCATCACCTGCAACCCGCTGACCGGCGAAAACAAGGGCGGCTCGGCGGGCTTGCCCTTCCCCGGCACGACGATCGAGATCCGCGACCGCGAGAATCCCGACCGTCTGATGCCGCCCGGTGAGGTCGGCGAGATCTGCGCACGCGGTCCGCAGGTCATGTCCGGCTATTGGAATAAGCCCGCCGAGACCGAGCAGGTCTTCATCCACGGCGCGCTGCGCACGGGCGATGTCGGCTATCTGGACGAGGATGGCTATCTGTTCATCGTCGACCGGATCAAGGACGTGATCCTGTGCGGCGGCTATAATGTCTATCCGCGCATGATCGAGGAGGCGCTGTACGAACATCTCGCCGTCGCCGAGGCGGTGGTGATCGGCATCCCCGATCCCTATCGCGGCCAATCGCCCAAGGCCTTCGTCAAGCTGGCGCCCGATCACCACGCCACGCCGGAGGAACTACGTGCTTTTCTTCAGGACAAGGTCAGCAAGATCGAGCTTCCCCGCGAAGTCGAAATCCGCGAAAGCCTGCCCAAGACCTTGATCGGCAAATTGTCGAAAAAGGAACTGGTCGAGGAAGAACTGGCGAAGGCGGCGGCAGCGACGCAGCCGATGGGGGAATAGACGGTGGGGGATGAAGAGGAACTGCACGGCATTCAGGAGGTCGCGAACAGCCTGGGCGTCACGACGCGCACGCTGCGCTTCTATGAGGATCGGGGGCTGATCGAACCGCGCCGGGTCGGCACCGCGCGGGTCTATTCCAAGCGCGAGACGGCGCGGATGCAGTTGATCCTGCGCGGCAAGCGGCTGGGCTTTTCCCTTCGCGAGATCGAAGAGTTCCTGCGGCTGTACGATGCCGATCCCCAGCATGTCGAACAGATGCGCGTCCTGGCCGAACGGTGCCGCGAGCGGGTGAACGAACTCCGCCAGCAGATGACGGCGCTGGTGCAGACGGTGGAGGAACTGGAGACGATCGAACGTCAGGCGCGCGAGCGGATCGCGAAAGCGGGGGCGTAAGCCGATCCTCCCCAGCATGGGGAGGTGGCAGGCCGAAGGCCTGACGGAGGGGGGCTTCCACAAAGGGCGTCCCTCGCGGCGATCCCCCTCCACCATGCTGCGCATGGTCCCCCTCCCCGTACCGGGGAGGAATCAGCCCCCCGTTGGCGCGCGCCAGCCCAGGCCGAGCGCCTTTTGCAGCGCCACATAATCATTGGTCAGCCCGGCCACCGCCTGCGACAGCGACTGGTCCGCCGCCACACGTTGTCGCTCTGCATCCAACGTGTCGATCAGCGTCGCGGCCCCGGCCCTGTAACGCTGCTGCATCAGCACCGCCGAGCGGTCCGCCGACGCCTTGGCCCGAGCCAGCGTCGCCACCGTGTTCCGCCGCGCCCGGAAGCGCGACAGCGCATCCTCCGCATCGCGCAGCGCCAGCAGAACCGCGCCGCGATACTGCGCCTCCGCCTCGTCGCGCGCGCCCTCGGCCTGGCCGACACGGGCATTGGCGCGGCCGAAGTTCAGCGCGTTCCACTGGAGCATCGGCGCGCCCAGCGTCACCAGATTGTCGAGATCGGTCAGCGAATCCAGCGAGGTGCCGCCGATGCCGATGATCCCCATCAGGTTGAGGCGCGGGAACTTCGCCGCCTCCGCCACGCCGATCCGGGCGGTCTGAGCCGCCAGGTTGCGTTCGGCGGCCCGGATGTCGGGGCGACGCTGGAGCAGCGCGGTCGGATCGCCCACCGCCACCTGCGCGGGCGGCAGCGGCACCTTGCCGGGCTGGCCGAGCCGCTGGTCCAGTGCCCCCGGCGCTTCGCCGATCAGGATGGCGAGCGCGTTGAGATAGGTCTCGACCGACGAGGACAGCGGCAGGATCTGCGCATCGGTGCTCTCCACCTGATTGCGCAGCCGTTCGACCTCCAGTTGCGACGCGGTGCCGTTGTTGAACCGCTGAAGCGTCAGATTGAGCGTGTCGCGCTGCATCCGCGACGCGTCGCGCGCCAGGATCAGCCGCTGTTGCGCGTCGCGCAGCCCGATATAGGCCTGGGCGACATCGGCGCTGAGCGACACCTGCGCGTCGGCGACATTGGCCTCCGCCGCCGCCGCGCTGGCGCGCGCCGCCTCGACCGTGCGTCGGCGTCCGCCGAACAGGTCGATCTCCCAACTCGCGTCGAAGCCCAGGTTGAAGAAGTCGACATTGGTCCCGCCGCCCGAGCCGCCGCTGGCCCCACCCTGGCCACCGCCCTGCTCTTCGCCGCCGCCCAGATTCAGCTCGGGCAGATTGGCGTGAAGATAGGTCGCGCTGGCATTGGCGTTGGGCGCCTGGTTGGCCCGCTCCAGCCGCAGAGCCGAGCGCGCCTGCTTTAACCGTGCCTGCGCCACCGCGACGTTCGGATTGGCCTCCAGCGCGCGTTCCTCCAGCCAGGTGAGCATCGGATCGTTGAGCGTCGTCCACCAGTCGGCCACCGCCGGTGCGCTGGTCGCGAGCGTGTTGTCGGCGCGTGCGAACCCGGCAGGCGGCGTCGCGGCCGAGCCTATGCCTTTGGGAGGTCCGGCATAGTTCGGCCCGACGGTGCAGGCCCCCAGCAGGAGGAGCGGGATGAGGGAAAGCTGCTTGCGCATCATGGGTCTCAATGCATCGCCACGGGGCCGCCCTTGGGCAGCGGGCGGAGGAACAGGACAAGCGGCATCACCATCAGGATGCCGACGCACAGGATGAAGAACAGGTCGTTATAGGTCATGACCAGCGCCTGTTGCCGAATCGTATTGCCGATCATGCGAAGCGCAGCGTCGGGGCTTCCGAACTGCTGGGTCAGCGCGTCGATCCAGCCTTGCGTCGATCCCGAATTGGCAGACAGCGATTCCTCCAGACGGCGCTCGTGCAGGAAGCTGCGCTGGTCCTGCACCGTCGCGATCCCGGCCAGCGCAAACGAGCCGCCCAGGTTGCGCGCCGCGCTGAACAGCCCTGCCGCATCGCCCGCCTGCGACGGCGGCACGGAGGAGATCGCGGCCTGGTTCAGGAACAACATGCCCAGGATGGTGCCGACGCCGCGCAACAACTGCGAGTCGGTGAACGAACTGCCGGTCGAATCCGCGGTCAGCACCGTGTCGATCCCCGCGCTCAATGCCATGATGCCCAGGCCCAGCCCCACCGCGATGCGGATATCGACCCGTTTGATCAGGATCGGGGTGAAGGGCATCATGATCAGGCTGGGAATGCCGCTCAACAGCACGACCTTGCCCGCCTGGAAGGCATTATATCCGGCAATCGAGGCCAGGAACTGCGGGATCACATAGGAGGTGCCGTAGAGCACCATGCCCAGCACGATACCCATGATGACCACGCTGCCGAACTGGCGGTCGAGCAGCAGCTTCAGCCGGATAACCGGGCGCGAGGCGACGAATTGCCCCGCGAACAACAGGCCGAAACCGAAGATCGACAAGATGGTCAGCTCGATGATCTCGCGCGACTCGAACCACTGCTCGCGCTGCCCCTCTTCCAGGACCACAGTCAGACCGCCGAGCCCGAGCGCAAGGCCTGCAATGCCCAGCCAGTCGGCCTTGGCGAGTTCGGACAGATGCGGCTTCTGGTGCGGCAGGCCGACCAGCAGCAGCGTGACGAGCACCGCGCCCACCGGAATGTTCAGGAAAAAGGCATAGTGCCAGCTGACATTCTCGGTCAGCCAGCCGCCGATCAGCGGCCCCATCACGGGCCCCAGAATGGCGGTGACGCCGAAGAAGGCGGTGCCGATCGGCTGCTGCTCGCGCGGCAGGCGGGTGGCGATGATGGTCAGCGCGGTCGGGATCAACGCGCCGCCGGTGATCCCCTGCCCCGCCCGTCCGATGATCATCATCGTCAGGTTGGTCGACAGCCCGCACATCACCGAAAAACCGGTGAACAGGATCGAGGCGATCAGCAGGAAGGTCCGCAGGCCGAGCAACCGCTCCAGCCAGGCGGACAGCGGGATGATGATGATCTCGGCGACCAGATAGGAAGTCGCGATCCACGTCCCCTCCGTCCCGCTCGCGCCGATCTCGCCCTGAATGGTCGGCAGCGCCGAGTTGACGATCGAGATGTCGAGCGTCGCCATCAGCGCACCGATGCTGCCCGCCGCGACGGCGAGCCAGGCGGTCAGGTCCGCCTTGGCCGGAGGGGCACCCCGTTGGGCGGCGGCGGCGCTCACCGGCGCTGCGCCCCCTCCCGCGCTTCGTTATGCTGGTCCTGCTGCTCGGCGATCCGCTTCAGCGCGCCCTTGGCGGAACGGGTGTCGACGGTCACCTCGACCGACATGCCCGGCACCATTAGCGCGCGGGTCTGCGCATCGGCGTCGACCGCGATGCGGACGGGCACGCGCTGCACGATCTTGGTGAAGTTGCCCGTCGCGTTCTGCGGCGGCAGCAGCGAGAATTGCGCGCCGGTGCCCGGCGCCACGCTTTCGACATGGCCCTTGATCTCGACGCCCGGCAGCGCATCCACTTCGATCTTCACCGGCTGGCCGGGACGCATCAGGCCGAGTTGCGTCTCCTTAAAGTTCGCATTGATGTAGAGCTGGCTGACCGGCACGATCGACATGGTGCGGGTGCCCGCCTGGACGAACTGGCCGACGCGCACCGTCTTGTTGCCGACGCGGCCCGCGATCGATGCGCGGATCATGGTCGAGCCAAGATTGACCTCGGCCGCGTCCAACTGCGCCCGTGCGGCCTGGCCCTGCGAGCGGGCCTGCTGGACTTGCGCATTCAGCGTGCCGATGCGGCGACGCGCGGCGGACAGCGCGGCATTGGCTGCCGCGACCTTGGCATTGGCCTGGCGCGCCTGGTTCTGAAGCTGCGACAGACGCTCACGGCTTTCCGCACCCGACGCGGCCAGCGGGGTGTAGCGCGCGACTTCGGCCTGGGCGAAGACGGCATCGCTCTGCGCGGCGCGGAGATCGGCCTCGGCGCGATCGATCGCGGCCTGCTGTTCCTTGATCTGCGCCTGGACGCCCTCGGCATTGGCCTGCGCCACGCCGATCTGCGCCTCGATCTGCGCGGTCTGCGCGCGATAGTCGCGAGTGTCGATCTGGAGCAGCGGCTGGCCCGCCTGAACGTTCTGGTTCTCGCCGACGAACACCTTGTCGACATAACCCGACACCTTCGGCGCGACGGTCACCGCATCGGCCTGGATGAAGGCATCATTGGTCGCCTGCATATACTGGCCGACGCTCTTGTAGTTCGCGTACCAGAACACGCCGACGATCACCGCGACCGCCGCGACTACCAGCAGGATGATGCGGATCCGCCGCTTCTTGGCGGGTGGGACGGGGGTCTTGTCTTCCGCCTCGGCCGTATCCTGCGCGCCGGCGTCCTGCCCCTCATTCACGTGATGTGCGTCGGCCATCCAGGCCTCCCTGTCGATGGAATCAATAGAACCTGGCGGTGCTTTTGCTCGCACTTGCACAATAAGGCAAGACCATTTATTGAGCTACCTCACAATATGCCTGATCATGATGCCTTGGCCCTTCGCTACAGTCGTATCTACCAGCGGCTCCATCGCCACCTCGACCGGCGCATGGCGGCGCAGGGGGCATCCTTGGCGCGCGCCAAGCTTCTGCATTTCATCGCGAACAACATGCCGGTACGCGCGGCGGACGTGGCGGAGTGGTTCAACCTCGCGCCGCGCACCGTGACGCAGGCGATCGACACGATGGAGCGCGACGGGCTGGTGGTGCGCGTGGCGGACCCGGGCGACCGGCGGGCCAAGCGGCTGGAGATTACCGAAAGCGGCGAACAGGTCATCCGCCAGACCGAGCCGTTGCGTCGCGAACTGGTCGAACAAGCCTTTTGCCTGCTGACCCCGGACGATACCGCGCAACTCGAGCGCATTCTCGACAAGCTGGAACTGGCGATCGAAACGCGGCTTGAGGGGCCGTCCAGCGAGCCGTAGGTCGGGAAGCTCCCCCCGATCCGGGTCGGAATGCGCTACCGCACCTCGCCATAGAATTTCAGCGCAGGGGGCGCATGGTCGAGTGGTTGCCCCGTCGCCACCCGGTACGCCGCACGAACCGCCGCGCCCAGGCTGCCCGCGCGAAAGGGCTTGGCGATGCAGCCGATGACCAACGGATGCCCGCCACGGTCGGGGCAATTGCCGCTGAGAAACACACAAGGGATACCGCGATCGGCCAGAAGCTGCGCGGCGGTCAGCCCGCTGTCGCCGTCCGCCAACTTCACGTCGCACAAGGCCAGGTCGGGCCGGTCCTGCTCCGCCAGTGCCATGGCGGAGGCCACCGTGTCAGCAATGCCGACGATGCGGTGACCGTGAAGCGTCAACGCATCCTCGACCAGCATCGCCACCAGCGCTTCGTCTTCGATGATCAGCAGGTTCAGCGGATCGTCGGGCATGTCATCCCTGCGAGGATCGTCATCAATGCGCGCAGCCGTGCCCGAATTCACCGCCGTCATGCGGCATGACCAAGATCAGGCACTCGTCATCCTCGTTCGTCAATGTCGCTCGCAATTGGTGGCAAAGCCGCACGACGAGCCGATTCTGCTCGGCGATGGTCGCGACACGTCCCCATCCGGAGCCCTGAAACGAGATGATCAGCTTTTCGTTCCCGTCGCGGTCGACGGCCTGCAATGCGATGCGGGGCAGCGCCACCCCGTCTTCCAGAAGGGCGTCGAGCAACAGCGCCGCCGCCACGGCCCGCTCGATCGGTACGGCCAACGGCAGAGGCGCGTGGATGGTCCCGGCGGGAACATCGCCCCGCAACTGGGTGATGACGTCGCCGAACAGCGCGGGCAGGTCGACCAGACCCGGATCGGCGGTGGCGTAGAGCGGCCGGTGCGCGCTCGCCAGCACCTGCAACCGCTCCGCCGCGCGCGACAGCGCCGTCCGGGCGGCGGGCTCGACCGCCGAACGCACCTCATGCGACACCAGACCGATCGCGACCTGTAGGGCGTTGCGGACCCGGTGGTTCAATTCCGCCAGCAACCGCGCCTGCGTGTCGATGCCGTGGCGCAACGCCTCCTCAATGCGCAAGCGATGCTGCGCCAGCGCGGCATAATGGCAGAGCAGCAGGAGCAGCCGCCGCTCCTCTTCGTCGAAAGGCCGCGCCGTGCGCCGCCCGAAGCCCAACGTGCCCAGCACCTCGTCCCCGTGCAGCAGCGGCATGCACAGATAGACCTCGACGCCCAGCGACCGGACATAGCTCGTCCGGGTTTCCGCATTCCCCTGCACATCGGTCAGGTGCAGCGTCCGCCGCTCGCGCATCACCTGCCCGCAGGCGGAGCTTTCGACATCCAGTATCGCCGCCTCGTGCCGTTCGGCGCGGGTCAGTCCGCCCGACGCCTCCAGCCGGGTCGCGTCGCCGTCGCGGCGGAAATGGAAGAAGACGTCGAGCCGAAGCTCGTCACGAATCAGTGCGAACAACGAGTCGATCATCGCCGCCGGATCGTCGGCGGTCATCAACCGCTCGGTCGCGGCCGCCACCAACGCCAGATAGCGGCGCACATCGGCGGGATCGGCGGCCGCCGTCGCGATCGTATCACCGGTCAGGGGCAATGGCGGAGTCAATGGCGGGGCAAGAACCACGGGCTTTAAATAGCGCTCCCGCCCCGCCCGTCCAAGGGGCAAGATGGCGGAATAAGACACATCAAAAATCAACTCTCTCAGTATCTTATGCCGAAACAGAATGAAATGAAGTCGATCCACCCCTCCCCTTCAGGGGAGGGGCCCGGGGATGGGGCGCTTCCGCATACGCCGCGTTTGTGGCGAGCCCCCACCCCAACTCCTCCCCTGAACGGGAGGGGCAAGGCGGCATGCTCGCCACCGTGAAGAGGCGGGATCAGCGCGCCATCACCGCCGACTGGTCGAGCGGCACCACCGGCAGCCAGACCCGGCTGGCATTGGCCCCGCCACGCTCCAGCGTGATCGTCGCCTTACGATAGTCGCCGGCCTTGGCGGTGAAGATGTTGGGCACGAAGGTCTGCGGATTGCGGTCATAGAGCGGGAACAGGCTCGACTGGACCTGGATCATGATCCGGTGCCCCGGCTGGAACACATGGTTCACGGTCGGCAGGCGGAACTTATACTCCTGCACCTTGCCCGCCGGGATGGCGGTCGGATTGGCGAAGCTGTTGCGATAGCGGCCCCGGAAGATGTCGAGGCTGATCGGCAGCTCATATCCGCCCATCTTCGCGTTGATGGCATCCTCGGGCGGGAAGACGTCGATGATCTTCACCACGAAATCGCCGTCCGTGCCGGTCGTCCGCGCGAACAGATCGGCGATCGGCGCCCCCGACACGCGCACCGCCTTGGTCAGGACGGGCGTGCTATAGGTGACGACATCGGTGCGGCCATCGACATGCCGCTGGTCGCTGACCAGCCAGTCGCCCCAGCGGCCATCGTCGAAATTGACCGGGCGCGACAGATGCGGGACGGGATTCGCGGGATCGGAGACATAGGCATCCTGCCCCGCCCCCGGCTTGTCGAAGCTCAACCCCTTGCCGTCCGCCAGATAGAGCGGGGTCAGAGGGGCGGCGCAACCCGTCTGGCAGGCGAGCGGCCACTGGGTCAGCTTGTCCCAGTGATTTTCGCCGGTGTTGTAGATGGCGGCGCTGGGCAGGTTCGCCGCCGGGCCATCCTTCAGATACTGGTTGAACAGCGGCAGGACCATGTCCTCGCGGAACTGCTTGGCGGTGTCGCCATTCCACTGGAACGGCCCCAGGCTGCTGCCGGTGCGGTTGATCTGGCTGTGCCGCCACGGGCCCATCACCAGGAAATTATTGCCCAGCTTGCCCTTGGCCTTCAGCGCCTCCCAGGACGTGATCGCGCCGTACATGTCCTCCTGATCCCACAGCCCCTGTTCCCAGAGGGTGGGCACGTTGGAGGGGTTCGCCGCGAGCAGCTTGTCAAGCGCCTGACCCTGCCAATAGAAGTCGTAGGAGGGGTGCTGCACGACGCGTTGCCACATGGGCAACTGGTCATAGCCCGACTTCTTGGCCCAGTCGTTCGCCGAGCCGTAGCGGAAATTCTCGTAATCGTCATAGCCGCCGCTGGACGGCGCCTTGCCCTCGCCCTTGTAGCCGGTCTGCGAGCCGATCCAGCCGATATTGGCGAGGCGGAAGGCGCCATAATGGAACCAGTCGTCGCCCATCCAGCCATCGATCATCGGGCTTTCCGGCGCGGCGACCTTCAGCGCGGGGTGTGGGTTGAGCAGCGCCATGACGACGGTGAAGCCCTCATAGGAAGACCCGATCATGCCGACGCGCCCGTTCGATTCGGGCAGGTTCGCCTTGTTCACCAGCCAGTCGATCGTGTCATAGGCGTCGGTCGTGTGATCGACCTTGGTCGCGTTGAGCGGGCCGATGACGGGGCGCGTGACGACATAGTCGCCCTCCGATCCGTATTTGCCGCGAATGTCCTGATAGACGCGGATATAGCCCGCCTTGGTGAATTCCTCATCGGCGAGCGGCAGCGCCTCGATCATTCGGGTGCTGTCCGACCGCTTGGCGCGGCCCGCCGCGTTATAGGGGGTGCGGGTCAGCACGATCGGCGCGTTCGCCGCACCCTTGGGCACGACGATGACGGTGTACAGCTTGGTCCCGTCGCGCATCGGAATCATCACTTCGCGCTTGTCGTAATCGCGCTCGGCGATGTTGGTCGGCGGCGTAAACTTGGCGGGAATGTCGCTGACCGTGGAGTCGGTCACGACCTTCACCGGGGTGGACGGCCGATCGGCATCGGCGCGCTGCTGCGCCGTGGCGGGTGACAGGATCGCGAGCGCGCTGGCGGCGAGCAAAAGGTTACGCAACTTCATGAAAACGGATCCCCCTCATGGATCGGTTGATGGCCCATCGTGCCGCGATCGATGCCTCAGGGCAACTGGCCGATTTTGCCATTGATACAATGTCTCATTGTCGTGACAAGGCCCCTCGCTATCGGTAACGGCCTGACACCATGCTTCCCTTTCGCGATCATGGCCCATAGAAAGGTCTGACAAAGGCGCCAGCAAGCCCCCTTCCCATCGGAGAGGAACAAGTCGAGTGACGACAGTGAAGCGACGCGGACCCGCCCATAGCGCCCTGGCGCGGGACATCGGTGTCGCCATCGTGACCGGGCGGATCGCCACCGGATCGACGCTGCCGGGTGAGGTCGAGATCGCCGAGCAACGTGGCATGTCGCGCTCCGTGGTGAGGGAGGCGCTGCGGATGCTGTCTGCCAAGGGACTGGTGGTCAGCAAGCCCAAGGCGGGGACGCGGGTGCGCGAGCGGCTGGAATGGAACCTGCTCGACCCCGAACTGCTCGCCTGGATGTTCGAGGGGGAACCGCCCGCCGGGTTCGTCCAAAGCCTGTTCCAGCTTCGCCTGATCGTCGAGCCCGCCGCCGCCGAACTCGCCGCCGTCAAGCGCGACACCCGCCAATTGTCGCGCATGGGCGCCGCGCTGGAGGCGATGGGCGAGAATGGCCTGCACACCGAACAGGGCCGCGCCGCCGACCAGTTGTTCCACAACATCATCCTGGAGGCGACCGGCAACGAGTTGCTGATCAGCCTGTCGGGCAGCATCGGTGCGGCGGTGCGCTGGACCACGCTCTACAAGCATCGCAGCGCCAAGCTTCCGCGCGACTCCATGCCCGAACATCGCCAGCTCTTCGCCGCCATCGCCGAATCCGACGCCGCCGCCGCACGGGCCGCGACGATCGTGCTGGTCGACCAGGCGCGCGAGGATACCGAACGCGCGCTGGCGCGGTGATTTCGCCGAAATTCAAGCGGCTCTTCTTCCCTCGCCCCTCATAGAGGGGAGAGGGCTGCGCAGACTTGGGCTTTGCGAAGCAAAGGCTCGCCCCTCACCCAAGCTTCGCTAGCCAGCAGGCTGGTTAGGGCGGATCGACATTCACCCATTCCTCCCCTTGCAGGGGAGGTGGCAGGCCGTCAGGCCTGACGGAGGGGTGTCACGCTCTCGATAAGGGGGACACCCCTCCACCATGCTGCGCATGGTCCCCCTCCCCTTGCAGGGGAGGAATAAGGGTTTGTGCAGCCTGAAGGTTAATCGAATCTAGGCCTGCGCCCCCGCCCTCTCTCCCGATCGCGCATGCCATGCCAGGGCAGCACGCCCGGCCAGGTTGCGCATATCCTGCAACGACGCCAGATCGGCCTCGCGACGGGTTCGCCGGTGCAGCCAGCCGCCGGGATCATGCGCGGCGATCTCAGCCTCCACGCTCGCGCGCCCGGCGGCCGCGCGCGCGGCTTCGATGACCGCGAACGGCTGATCGTCCTCCACTGCCTCGCCGTAGCGGCGATTGGCGCCGATGCCGTCCTCGATCCGCTTGGGCAAGGGCGGGCCGAAGTCGCTCCGAAAGGCGAGGACCGCGACCAGCGCGGCGAGGCTGCCCACGACATTGTCGATCATGCGCGCCGACGCGATACCGACGCCCGGATGCAGCATGTCGGTGACCAGCACGAACAGCACCGTCAGGAACATCACGAAAATAGTGTAGTTGACCGAGCGCAGCGCCATGGTGATCGCGGTCAGGACCACCGCGACCAGCGCGGGCACGATCGGACCACCGCCGAGCAAGGGCAGCGCGTGCGCCATCATCCCGCCGATCAGGCTACCCAGGATACGCTCCAGACAGCGCGCCCATGTCACCCGGACGCCGCCCTGAAGCACGACGATCACCGCCATCGCCGCCCAATAGGGATAGCCCAGCCCGAAGATGATCGCCGCATAATAGACCATGATCAGCCCCCCGGCCTGACGCAGCCCCTGGCGAACCATCGAGACCGGCGAGCCCGTTCCGACCGTCGCCGGGGCGACCTCCAAGGCGGCGTCCTGCCCCGACAGCAGCGCCAGCGCCGATCCGAAAGCCGCCGCGCATCCCTGGAACGGATCGTCGGTCAGGACGCCGCGCACCGCCCGCATCCTCGCGCTCGCCTCCGCCAGCAGAGCCTCGGTGCGGGGTCGCTGGCGAAGGGATAGCCACCAGGCGGCCACCGCGTCGCGGCATGCCTGCGCCAGAGCCGTCCGCTCCTCCACCGGCCCGTAGCGATCGATACAGGCCTGATCGAGCGCCAGCAGCGCCCCGAACATCGTCTCCGCCGCCGCCAGTTCGCGCCGGGCCGTCGCCGCCCGGCCCGGCTCGCTCTCGAAGCGGACCAGCACCTCGCGGAACCGCTCGATCGCCAGACGCACCGCGCGGCGATGCTCGGCATGATCGCTATGCCACTGCGCGTCGCGGTGGGGACGGTCGCGCAGCCCGGCGAGGTAATCCGCCATGTCGAGCAGCCGCGCGCTCACCGATTGGCCGGCGCGGCGCAGCGGGTCGAACGCGTCGATGCGCCACAGGAGGTTGATCAGCGCATAGCTCCACGCCGCTCCGGCGAAGAACGCCATCGCCAACGGGAGCGCGGCGTCCAGCCGGTTCGGGAAACCGACCGCGACCACCGCCACCACCCCCGACAGCGTGCCGACGAGCCCCCCGAACTTCAGCCGCCCCGCGCCCAACGTCACAAGGAAGACCAGGAGCGGCCCAACGATCATCGCCGCATGCGGTGCGATCGACGCCGCCCAGGAGCCGACCAGCACGACCGCCGTTCCTCCGGTTACGAAGACCGCCAGCAGCCGACGGCGTAGGTGATCCGGCCCCGGCACGTCGCACAGGCATGTCCAGAAGGCGGCATAGACCGCCCACCCCCATTCGCTCCGCCCCGTCAGGATCGCCAGAAGCAATGGCAGGGCGACCGCCACCGCCGCGCGATAGCCCTCCGCATGGTTCAGATATTCAGGGACGAGGCTGAACGAGCGCAACTCCAATCGGCGACCCAGCCTTCGGATCGCCCGTGTCACCCCGTATCGATCGCCCGGAGGCCCCTCGACAAAGCCGCGCTTCGTCACGCAAGTCTCCACCATCCAACATCGCGCAGTATAGCGGCTTCGCGATCCTGATCCATATTAGGGGTGGAGGGCGGCCGGTCTAGTGGATGACCGGCCCCCGTCAATGGCGCGCTTCGTCGATCAGTTCACCGCCTCGAACACGAACGCCGTGCCGACATAGTCGCCCTTCAGCGGCGCGCGCAGCTGCCGGTTCATCCAATAGGCTCCCGACGCCCGCTCGGGCACGCCTGCGGGCCGGGCCGCGCCGTCGAGCATCTTCACGCCGTAGATCCGCGTCGGGTCCAGCCCCTGCGCATGGATGGCGGCGGGATTGTCGCGCCACATCGACGAATGCAGCATCTGGAACAGCACAGCCTGCCGCTTGTCGCGACCGACATACATGGTCGCCGCGGTCGCATTGTCGCCGGTCGGCGACTCCAGACGATAGAGCGCACCGCGCTGCACCGTCTCGCGGATCGTCTTGTACGCCGCCACCCATTTGCGCGCCGTGGCGAAGTCGGTGTCGGTCCACTTGTCCAGGTTCGCGCCGATGCCCAGCCCGCCCTGCATCGAGGACAGGAAACGATAGTCCAGGCTGGTGACGCGGGTGTTCGCCCAATTGGGGCTGTCGGTCACCCAGGCCATCATCACCGCAACGGGATAGGCGCGGGTGAAGCCGTCCTGGATGGTCAGCCGGTCGGCGGGGTCGGTATTGTCCGACGGCCAGACCTCATCGGTCAGCCCGATGATCCCCAGGTCGACACGGCCGCCGCCGCCCGAACACGCCTCGATCTCCAACTTCGGGTGACGCCGCCGCAATTCGGACAGGATATAATAGAGGTTGCGGACATAATCGACATAGACGCGCTGCTGGTCGGCGACCGGCTGTTCGGGCCAGCCGGCCTCGGTCCAGTTGCGGTTATAGTCCCACTTCAGGAACGCGATGTCGTTCTCGCTGACCAGCTTATCGAGCACGGCGAGCAGGTGATCGCGGACATCGGTGCGCGCGAGGTTCAGGACCAGCTGGTTGCGCCCCTCCGTCCGGGGCCGGTCGGGGAAGTTCAGCACCCAGTCGGGATGCGCGCGGTACAGGTCGCTGTCGACATTGACCATCTCAGGCTCGACCCACAGGCCGAAGTCCATGCCCAGCCCCTTCACCCGGTCGATCAGAGGTTTCAGGCCATTGGGGAATTTGGCCGGGTTGACCGTCCAGTCGCCCAAGCCCGCCTTGTCGCTGTTCCGCGCGCCGAACCAGCCGTCATCGACCACGAAGCGCTCGACGCCGATCTTCGCGGCCTTGTCGGCCAGCGCCATCTGCCCCGCCTCGGTCACGTCGAAGGCGGTCGCCTCCCAGCTATTGTACAGGACCGGGCGTACCCGCGCCTTGTCGCCGTGCGGCAGGATATGGGCCACCTCGAACCGGTGGAAGGTCCGCGACGCGCCGCCCAGCCCCTCGCCCGAATAGCCCGCATAGAAGATCGGCGTGTCCAGCGTCTCGCCCGGCTTCAACGTCCAGGAGAAGTCATGAGGGTTATACCCGCCCGCGATCCGCACCCGGCCCAGATTGTCCGACGCCACGCTGATCCGGAACGATCCCGACCAGGCGAGCGCACCATACCAGACCGGGCCGTTCACCTCGCTGGTCAGCCCTTCCCGACCGATCGCGAACCAGGGATTGTTGCCATGGCCGGTCGATCCGCGACGGCTTTCCAGCACGGTCGCGGCGGCCTCGACCGGCACCGTCTTCTGCGTCCATTCGGCGGCGTGGCGACCGGTCAGATAATGAAGCCGGTAATCGTCCCCCACCGGCAGCGAGAAGACCGCCGCCGCCAACTGATCGACCCGCACCGGCCTGGCATCGCCGTTGCGCACCTTGGCGGAGCGCGCGACGATGCCGGTCTCCGGATCGATGGTGTAGGTCAGGGTGACGAACAGCGGTCGCCGGATATCGGCGAGTTCGACGGTCAGCGTCTCGCCGCTGGCCTTGTGGCTGCGATATTTCAGGACCAGGTCGCGATTGCCATCGGCGAACAGCGCCTTGACGCCCGGCTCGCTGACCAGCCCCTCGCCCTGCCCCGGATATTCCTGAAGCGTCACCGATCCGGCGGGATCGAAGCCCGACAATTCGCCCGGCGCCTTCAGGACGATGGGGTCACCCGTCTTGACCGGATCGCCGGAAACCAGCGGATCGCCGTCCGCCAGCGCCGAACCCCAATAGAGCGGCTGGAGATAGCCCTTCTCATCCACCCCCATGGCATAGGTCACGCCGCCGCCGTCGAGGCGGAAGACCCTGGCCCCCGCAGGGGCCGTGACCTTGGCCGAGACTGGCGCGCCCCCCGTAACGGCCACCGCCGCCATGCCCATTCCCGCCAGAACGACGTTCCGCCAGCGCATCCAACTCTCCTGCCCAATTTTCTGCAAAGCTTTGCATTAAGTCTGACATACCGGCAGGATGCGGCGCAAGGACTTGTTTGGGCGCGATCCTGTCAGCCGAGCGGCCAGAGCGTCTTGAGTGGGTGTTGCGGGTCCGCCAAAGCCTCGTTCGGCACCACCGCGCCGTCGGCGACCAGCGCCTTGCCCTGCACGAAGTCGCGCATCGCATTGACGCAGTCGAGTGCGATCACACGGTCGCCCCGCAGATAGACGACGGAAAAGCTGCGGCCCGCCGGATCGCCGCGCAGGATCGCGCGGTCATGCCCGGCGGACAGGCCGACCGTCTGCAACTTCAAATCATACTGATTGGACCAGAACCAGGGCACCGCATGATAGGCGACGTCCCTGCCCATGATCGTCCGGGCGGCGACGGTCGCCTGATCATGCGCGTTCTGCACCGACTCCAGCCGGATCACCGCGCCATCGGCGAAGGCGTTGGCATGGGCGGCGCAATCGCCGATCGCGAAGACATGTGGCAGGCTGGTCCGCCCCTGCGCATCGACCGTCACGCCATTGTCGCCCTCCGCACCCGCCGTGATCAACGGCTCGACCGATGGGATGATGCCGATGCCGACGATCGCCATCTGAGCGGGGAGGACGGAGCCATCGGCCAGGCGCACGCCGCTGATCGCGCCCTCTCCTTCGAGGCAGGCGACACTCTCGTTCAGGCGCACCGTCACGCCGTGCGCGCGGTGTTCGACCTCGTAGAAACGGGACAGCGCCTCGCCCGCGACGCGCGCCAGCACGCGGTCCTGTGCCTCGACGATGGTCACCGCCTTGCCGAATTTGGTCAGGACGGCGGCGGCCTCCAGCCCGATATAGCCGCCGCCGATCACCACCACCTCGCGAACATCGGGCAGCTCCGCGATCAGCCGATCGACATCGGCGCGGCTGCGGACGCTGTGCACGCCCGACAGGTCATGCCCGTCGCAGGACAGCCGCCGCGCATGGCCGCCCGCCGCCCAGATCAGCGTGCCATATTCAACCAACGCCCCGGCCTCCGTGGTCAGGCAGCGTGCCTCCGCATCGACCGCGGCGATCCGCTCGGCCAGGCGAAGGGTGACGGCCCGCTCGTCCCAGAAGCGTTCGGGGCGGATCAGGATGCGCTCGAACAGCTTGTCCCCGGCCAGATACTCCTTGGACAGCGGCGGGCGCTCATAGGGCGGATAGGCTTCCTCGCCGATCATCGCGATCGTGCCGTTGAAACCTTCCTGGCGCAACGCGATCGCGGCCTGCGCGCCCGCATGGCCGGTGCCGACGATGACGATATCATAAGAGATCGTGGTGGGACTGTCGCTCATCCGCCGTCCCTAGGCTGGAAGCAGGGGCCCTGCCAATGTCCATTGCCTCATCATCATGACCCCGTCCCATGACAAAGCGTTGCGAGTGCGAAAGAGCGTCTTCAATCGCGCCGCGCTTGCCGCTAGGGGAAGAGCAAATCCTCAGGAGACACCATGAGCAAGCTGCACCTCGTGTTCGGTGGCCGCGTCAGCGACCCGCAAACCCTTGACTTCGTCGATTCCGCCGCACTGGAAGTGGTCGGCATCTTCCCCGATTATGCCAGCGCCGAAAAGGCCTGGCGCGCCGCCGCGCAGCGGACGGTGGACGATGCCGAGATGCGGTTCGTGGTCGTGCACCTGCACCGGTTGCTGGAGCCGACGCTGGGTTGATTCGATGGCCGGGCGAGGTCGGGGGGCCTTCGGCTTCGCTCAGGTCGAGCGGGTGGTCGGAATGGGGCCGCGCGCTCCATAACCCGCTCCCCCACCTCCTGCCCCCGTTCGCACTGGGCGCGGTGGAAGGGCACGGGCATCACGCGGCCGTCAGGCGTTACGATAGCGCCACAACAGCAACGGCTTGGCGAAGATCAGCCCGGCGATGAATCCGCCGATATGCGCCGCGACCGCGATCGCGCCCATGCCCATCCCGGCATAGCCGAGCAGCAACTGGATACCGATCCACCCGGCCGCCAGCCACAGCACATGCGTCGTCTCGGCGGACAGCCCCGCCACGCCCTTCGTCGCGCGACGGCGGCCATAGAGCAACGCATAGGCCCCGACGATCGCCGAGATCGCCCCGCTCGCGCCGATCATCGGCATGGGCGAGGCGGGATCGGGGAAATATTGTGCGATCGCCGCCGCATAGGCCCCGACGGCGTACAGCACCGCAATGCCCCGCGCGCCGATGGCCCGCTCGGTCTGCGCACCGCAATAGACCAGCATGACGAGATTGAAGGCGATATGCGCCAGCCCTCCATGGACCAAAGTCGCGGTCAGCGGGGTCAGCAGCGTCGGCACGGCGAAGCCGAAATCGGGGGGCAGCGCCGCGCCCTCGAACCGCAGGGGGATGAAACCCGCCGCGACCGCCGCATCGGGCACCATGCCCGTCAGGATGAGGATCAGCGACACGACCGCCGTGACGGCCGCGATGGCCGTCGTCGCCCGTGCCGCTGCCCAATTCATCGGATCAGATGAACTCGATCTTGCTGACGACGTAGTAACGATCGCCCGACGGCACCGTCACCTCGACCTCTTCGTCCAGCTTGCGCCCGATCAGCGCGCGGCCGAGCGGCGAGTTGTAGCTGATCCGGCCAGTCTTGGCGTCCGCCTCGGTCTGGCCGACGATCTGATACTTGACCGGCTTGTCGTCCTCGTCGAGCAGCGTGACGGTCGCGCCGAACACGATCTTGTCGCCAGACAAGTCCTTCGGGTCGATGATCTGCGCACGGCTCAGCTTGTCCTCGATATCGGCGATCGTCGCCTCCACCTGGCCCTGGCGTTCCTTGGCCGCATGATATTCGGCGTTTTCGGACAGGTCGCCATGCGCACGCGCTTCCTCGATCGCGTCGACGATCAGCGGCCGCTCTTCTTTCAGACGCCGCAGGTCCTGGGTGAGCTTGTCATAGCCCTCCTGGAGCATCGGCATCTTTTCGACGGTCGCCATAATCCTAGTCCCCAATTCCATACGCATTCCCGGTACGGACCGCCCTCCCCGAACGGGAGAGCGGTCCGCCAGCACATCATGTTCTCATGTCGGGATCAGTTGTGCGAACGCGAATAGTAGGATTGCAGGGGGCGTACTTCAAGACCACGGGTGCCCGCGGTCGCAATCGCCTTCGCCGCTTCGACGCTGGCGGGCGCCGTGGTGAAATACGGAATCTTCTGACCGAGCGCGGCTTCGCGGATCGGCTTGGAGTCCTTCAGGCTCTGCCACCCCTCGGTCGTGTTGAAGATCAGGGTGATACCGCCGTCCTTGATCCGGTCGACGATATGCGGGCGGCCTTGCGCCACCTTGTTGATCTTCTCGACCGCGACACCGGCGCGGTCGAGATAATCGGCGGTGCCGCCGGTCGCGACGATGGCGAAGCCCGCCTCCGACAGCATCTTGGCGGCGGGGACGATCTGCGGCTTGTCACCGTCCTTCACGCTGATGAACACCGCGCCCTCGGTCGGCAGGACGGTGCCCGCGCCGAGCTGCGACTTGGCGAAGGCCGTGGTGAAGTCGGGGTCGATGCCCATGACCTCGCCCGTCGACTTCATCTCCGGCGACAGCACCGGATCGACGCCGGGGAAGCGCGCGAAGGGGAAGACCGCTTCCTTGACCGCATAATAGTCGATGTGACGATCGATCTGCGGCAGGTCGGCCAGCCTCTCGCCCGCCATGACGCGCGCTGCGATCTTGGCGATGGGGGTGCCGATCGCCTTGGCGACGAAGGGCACGGTGCGGCTAGCGCGCGGGTTGACCTCGATCAGATAGACCAGACCGTCCTTGACCGCGAACTGGATGTTCATCAGGCCACGCACGTTCAGGCCCCGCGCCAGCGCCTCGGCCTGGCGCTCGATCTCGGCGATGATCTCGGCCGACAGGCTGTAGGGCGGCAGCGAGCAGGCCGAGTCGCCCGAATGGACGCCCGCTTCCTCGATATGCTGGAGCACGCCCGCCACGACGACCTGGTCGCCGT